>Ga0182004_10000412_pt1 | contig 25192 bp, 16 predicted proteins | sample Sormic07211540_1_FD_120479 | JGI IMG/M metagenome (GOLD analysis project Ga0182004, IMG submission 120479) | Endophyte microbial communities from Sorghum bicolor roots, Mead, Nebraska, USA - 072115-40_1 MetaG | ecosystem: Host-associated > Plants > Roots > Unclassified | place: USA: Nebraska...
CCCCCCTCTAGTCCGCCATCTCGACCCTTCACACGGGCACACTACCTAGTGAGATATAAAAGTAGAGTTATGAATAGTTTGAATGCAAGGTTTTACTCTCCAAACTTTGTGATTTTTTTTCACGCCAGGGGCATTATGGTCTTTTTACCCTCCACTTAATACTGTTAAGTGCTGAAAACGGACGAAAAACCATAAAAGGAGTGAAAGTTCATTTGAGGGCCATAGAAGGAAGTTCAAAAAAGGGTCATACACGGAAGGGTCATACAAGTAAATCTCTCTTCTTTCTCCCATCCACCCTTCACGCGTGCGCATTCTCTTGTCGCCGCTCTACGCCATGTGAGCCTCGTAGTCTCCTTCTCCAGGTCTTCGTCTGGACCTTCGTCGGCAACCAACAACAACTAGGTATGAGCACCCCTCTCTTCCCTTCCTACCGTGTTGTGCGAAATCGAGCACCCGAACCCTAACCTAATCTATTTTGTTTTTTTTTTCAAAAATTATTACGCGTACCATGTCATTTACTGGGGCCACCCCTGACCATGAGCTGGAGATGAAGGTGGCTAAGTATTCACGGGGGAAAGGTGACGACTCAGAGGATGGAGGTAATCCATTATTGTGATTTTGCAAATGAGTTGCAAGTGTTAATCATTCTACTTAGGATGAATATGCTGGCCAGCTATGCTACTATAGTTTTTCTTGAAACCAAACATTTACTAGTTTGGTTCTAGAATGGCTTTGTGAGCGCTGTGGGACAAGAAATAGAAGGCCAGCTCACTGTAAAAGAGAAGCTACTACAGAAATTGAACTGTTGGAACTCTGAGATGAGGCTATTTCTGTACCTAGAGAGGTACAAGGGGTCGCCTCTGTTGGATTGATCTTCCACTAATTAGGCCCAACGACCTAATCAGGCCTTGACTCGCGCCCTGATCGGGGGACCCAACCCATTTATGGTTGGAGGGCCCCTGTCACCCTGTGCTATAAAAGAAATGTAGGGGCCAGTGGCTCTTAGTACGAGGTTCACTATGAGCCGCTAAACCGACCGAAAAAACCCTAAGCGGATCTCGAGCAGGGGCGCAGCCAAGTGACAGGAAGCGACCTCTGCTAGTCTTCCTCGCCGCCATCGATAACACCCTCACTGGACTTTACCACGGTTTCCTCCCCTTCCCTCATCGTCGTTGCCCATGAGCAGATCTACATCGACCCCATGGTGGCATCTGGATCCACCACTTCTACACTCTCCGACGGTCAGTGATTTGCCCTCTCTCTCCTTCTCTCTCGAATCTAGTAGATCATGTACTGAAATACTTGGTTATCATGAAATAGAAAACTTGTACTCCTCTATTCTACTGCTAGATCGATCCTATGTTTTAACAGCCTCCTCTAATGTGATAGTGGCCCTTACCGCTCTAGCTCACGCGCGCAATGGTTCATCCAAGAGGGGCAATATTACTGTGGCCGAAGAAGTTGAGAAAGAAAATGAGTAATAGGCCTTTTCTCTTGGTTCTATGTTGTTTCCTTGGTTGTGAGTTATCCCTTAGTTTTTTCTCACCTTGGTCGGTAATTCTCGTCGAGCGTGTTATTTAAGTTGTATTATGCCTCTAGTGCATGTATCTGCTTCCTTTTTATTAATATAAGCTGACTTTGTTGGATCTTTTTTTGAAAAAAAAAACTGCTAAGCAGACTGAAACAGTCATCTCTCTCCTTTCATTGAATTGTTCTGAATTTGCATCGCAAAACATGTTGGGTGTCTCACTAGAAAAATCTTAGGTGTAACTATGAACATTAGGTGGATGATACAAGAAAATCTGATATTAGAAACTTGTGATTGGTTATTGTTTGTGTATGTTATTGTACTACAAAACTGATGTTTATCTGTATTAACTCCAAGGGAATCATGTTTGGATGAACTGATGAAGTGTAGGTTAGCATTTAAGCATTATATGAGTTTCTAGAACCTTTCTGGCAAAAAGGACAAAGCCTCAGGAAGATTTGTATGTAGTGTTTTATGCATATTAGCTTACTGAAAGTACAATTGTTGAGTTGAAACATACTTGCTTTACAACAGATCTTTCTTATCTTAGATCAGCTCCTAGCCCTTCATCGTAGCAGAATTGGGACATCGACATGGTCTCTAATATGCCACTTTGTCTAGCAATATCTATAAAAGTTTATTATCTTAAATAAAAAGTAGGAGAGTAGTTTTCATAATAAATATAATGATAGTTGAAGATATTGATATAAATATTTTTAGATATTGGTAGTTGAAGATATTTTTAGATATTGATAGTTGAAGATAAGTCCTTTGAATCTATATAAATATTTTTAGATATTGATAGTTGAAGATATTCAAAAGTTTGGCTTGACAAACTTAGATGGACTCGTATTTGTGATAACAGAAAGTAGCAATTTGTGAAACAGCATGCCTACCTTTTTGAAGACAGTATGAGGGGCTTTATTGCTTTTGTTGGTGTTTGTGTTGGCATTCTTGTCTCACTACTGCTATGTACCTCTGGATTTCGCCCCGTCTTGTCACCTTTCATTCCTAGCTTTGCAGATATCTGTGGAAATATATTAAGAGGGTGATAAACTTAAATGTTTATCTTTTAGATTAGATTCCTTAGTTTGACTAGCGATTCTCATAACCTTCATTTGTGATGGTTATGCTCATGAATTAGCTATTGTTAACATGTGCGCCGCTCTCCTATGCATATGAGGAAAAAAGTCGTCGTTCATTTTGAAGATTTGTCCTCGTATGTTTTCTGTTACTCAGTTTTGCAGTGGCTTATGCCTACTAATGAAGGTACCTTGCTCACACTTGGCAGTGGGCAGTGGCCTGGTGCCTGCCTAGCGCCCTTTGGTACCTTGCTCACACAGATGGGGCTGGTCACCTCCTACCATGGATCCATAGGTGTGTCATTATATTAGTGTGTGGGGTTCATTTCATCCACTTGATTTCCAAATATCCCTATTTGGGAGGAGGGAGGAGAATGGATGGATATATATGGAGGCTGAGTCATATGTAAGTCTCAAAAGGGTTTGGTTGTGTTGGTCAAGCTCCCCTTTGCCACATAGGTAGCTTAGTAAGCACCAAGTTGTTCGATCATCCATGTCCGCGGTGTAGCATGAACACTTAAAAAAATATGTGGCAACTTTTAGCTACTATCAAGATGCAAGTTCTACATTTAATTCAATAAATTTTGTGAAACTTAGGATGGTTTGATTTAGAATAATAGAAAATCTATTATATTTTAGGATAACCGAAAACCTATTATATTCAAGACGGAGCGATATTGTTGGTGTTTGGTATCACCGGTAAGTAGATTTCATGTCACCCGTGGGATTCCCAATGGGTATCACATATGACTCCAAGATACAACATACTACTGGATACGTATAAATGTGAATATTATTCTGTAAAAACTTAGTCAAATGTGAATTATTTTACGTGGCATACAACATGCTTTTTTTTGAGAGGTAGTAAGTAGTTTGCTACGGATGTAGTAATTGTCAGCTAATGCAGTGAGGTCACGACAATGGATATGCATTCAAGCATACACAACAGATTTTTCAATTTCTCCTAGTAATGTGGAGTTCTCCTAGTGTTTTAGCATTTAAAATTTAGTATAAACTTTTCCTAGTAAATGCCTCCTAGTAAGGATTCCCTAGTGTTTGACTAGTGGTAGTGTTTTATTACTAACTAAAAACACTAGCAGAACTCCACCATTTTGGTAGTGATACGGGCGGGCGGAAGGCACTGTAAACTCAGATCAATACTAATTTATGGCGGCTTTCCTGAAAAACTGATTTTCTCCGAGACCTTCCTGTCGGGAAAACGATACAAAATCATTCCTCGATCAGCATGGTCTTTTTTCACCATTTGTTTTCATCTCTTCAGGCCCTAATTTCAACCATGCAGCCGTCTAGGTGATTATATCAAATGGACAAACTAGAAGCTAGCTAGCAATCTTAGGGGCACTTTGTTAATCACCGCAACGAACATGAAAACAAAACAAGCAGGAGGTGGGCGGCATCATCTGTGAACTTGTAGTACGCTGTCTGTTGACTAGTATAACTAGTCACTTGCCAGACCTACCTGTTTCATTGGTCCCATCACTACTAATTTATGGCGGCTTTCACACAAAAAGCACCACAAGACCTTCATGGGTTCCTGTCATAGAAAGAGAGTACAAAAATTGTGTGCTCGATCTTCGCCTGACCTTTTTTCCCCAACATGTCTGCGTGCACTTGGTTTCAAACATATACTCACTCAGTCACTCTACCAAATAAATAATTAACTTGTTCGCTTGAGCTTATCAGCTGAATCTACCAGTTATTTAATAGTGTTTTTCTCTCAAAACAAATCAACCAACAGTACTTTCTGTCATGGTTTATCACAACAAATCAGCTAACAGTACTTTCTGTCATGGTTTATCAGCCAAACGATGGTATCAAATAAGTATAATATGAAAATATATTTTATGATGAATTTTTAGAGGCGTTAACTAGATATATATATTATTGCTAGATGGTTTGAGTGTATTGCGTTGCACAGATTGCAGCCAGTTTAACTGTCGGAAATGGACGAATCATAGGGCACATTGCTTTGCATGTGTCTATCTGCGTGTAGTAACTCAATTTGCCAGTTTAATTTGTCTCCACACTTCTAACTTTCCGGTCTTCTTTGATGGGCACTTCAAATTTGTATACGCTTCTAATGGGGAATATTTTTTGTGGCTCTCTTTATTTCGAAATCATTAAACCTTTCCTACCTCGCGTGTCTATAGTGCAATTATTATCTGTCGAAATCTCCACGGATGCACGTCTCCCGTTTTCAAATGGCAGGATCGGGACCTTTTGTATGCATAAAACGGCTGCGTGTAGTGTAGTGCAATTATTTGTGTGTCCCACGTTTTCGGTAGCGGTTACTGTCGCTGATTAGCATCCGGCTTCTTCATGCGATTTAAGAAACTGATCTTTCTTGATACGAGCCAACCCCGGACCTTTGCGGTTTAGCTAGTTTATTATCCATTTGATTCGTTTGTTGGACCAAATGCACCACAGTTTCAACGGCCTTTTGCATCAGAGGCGTATTAAAAACTCACCGATTTCGACCTCTTGGCATCGTATGTACAAGTAGATTGCTGAGCAGTGGGTGAGCAACCGGCGACGTGCTTGTCTGGCTCCCCGGCCGGTCGTATCTGTCGCCCTCGCCCATACTGAAGTAGAAGAAGAGGGAGAAGAAACACTGCTACTTGCTCGGCAAAATACAATAAGGCCTTGTTCAGTTGGCAAAAACCGGTGAAAAGCGGCACTGTAGCACTTTCGTTTTTATTTGACAAATATTATTCAATTATAGAATAACTAGGCTCAAAAGATTTATCTCGCGGTTTACAGATGAACTGTGTAAATAGTTTTTGTTTTCATATATATTTAATGCTCCATGCATGTGCCGTAAGATTCGATGTGACGGGGAATCTTGAAAAATTTTGCGAACTAAACAAGGCCTAAGGTGCCGTCGGTGAACGGCGATATGACACTGCGACACTGTGACAGTAACATTTAACCATGCTGTGATGAAATCTAGCCTGAGATTCCGATCAGCTGTTCCCAACGCTAGCCTGATGAGCATCACAAGTCAAAACAACGTCGGCTTTGTTTAGTTTATCCCAAAATTCAAAAACTTTTTAAGATTCTCTTCACATCGAATCTTATAATATATGCACGGAGCATTAAATATAGATAAAAAATAACTAATTATACAATTTACCTATAATTTATGAGACGAATTTTGTAAGTATAGTTAGTTCATAACTAAACAATAATTATTAAATATAAACGAAAGTGTTAGTATAAAAATCTAAAAAAAATAGATCTAAACCAGGCCATCGTTATCTTGCATGCATGATTTGGGTGTGAGCTCCAGAGTCTGAAAGACTGAAACCAAGAGAGCTCGGCGCCAAAATTTCGAGCTCGTGCGTTGACCAATCTCAGTGATGGGCCGGCAACCGGTAGGTTGGGCTCCGAAGGGAATCTCGGGCGGGCCATCCCCTCTGACTTCACTTGAAGGAAAACCCATGGCCACCTTTCGTCAAATTTCCACTGCATGCACAGTGTCATCTTGCGCAAGTATTCGTCTCGTCAATTTCGATCAAACTATGTAATTAGTTTTTATTTTTGTCTATATTTAATAATCTATGCATGCGTCTAAAGATTCGATGAGATAAGAAATCTTGAAAAATTTTAGGTTTTAGTGTGAAAGTAAACAAGAGCTTAGAGAGGACCAAACAGAGACAAGCCAAAAATGCTGATTGACTGATGTGGTTTACCGAATTGACCGTGCATCTTAGTGAGAGCACAGATCGTTGCCAAGCAGTTGTTTTCCTTGGAGACGCCATGAGATGAGGTTGAGGTAAACCGTAAATCAACAAGTAGGAAAATGTCCGTGTTCTTTTGCAGCCGGGAGTTTTGGTTGGTGGAAGCGCTATCCTATCAGGCCGGGCGTCCTTTCAGTGGTTCATAATCACATCCTCGTCATCGGTGATCGATCCCAATCAATGCACACGTTGCAGCATGCTTGCAGTTGCAGCCAGCTCTCTCCGTTGACTTGTTGACCTTCTGCACTGCACCGGTGTACTAGTAGTCTACTACTTGTACCCTACCGTAAGTAGTACTGATACTGAACTGATGCGTTCGCCAAATAAATTCGAGAGCTGGTCAAACAAATCAACGTCACGTTGATACTCTTACCGCCTAGATCCTTGATTTGCACGGAATTTATATACACAATAGCGTGGACGAAAGGCGGCTGTTAATGCTGTAAAGCTGATGTAACAAAGACATCAACCAATACAAAGTGTGGAGAGCCGTTTTCTCTGAACATGGAAGATGGATAAGGTAACCACTGACCCGTATCACACAACTATCTAGTCTAGGGGTGTAAAACAGATATTTTAGTTTGCAGCCTGGACCATTTCGTCGCGGTCGTCCACACATGTGTGGTCGCTTGGTTTATTGTATGCATCATTTCGGTTTACGAGGTGTGAACTGCACTTGCGTTGCGGATCGCCCATGCATGCATAATTCAGTAGATAGATAGACGCTTATCCTGATCTTATATTATTATTATAGCATGGAGCACGGTGGCTTGTCGATGGAGCTAATTAAGATATGCAGATATATAAGCGCGCGTGCACGGTGCACCCATGTCGACCTGCCCCCGTTGAAATCCGGGTCAGCAGTCAGCACACGGCCTGCAGTCGCGTTTCCTCCGTGAGAGTGAGATGTGGCACCGCGACGGCGATGGGTTTCCTGGCCGACAGCAAAAGAAAAACGCGATCGGAGTGGGCTATCCGCGATCGATTGGCGAGGGGAGCTAGACGCCCGCCATCCCCTATCCCTGTGTGGCTGTGTGCCTCTCGCGGGCGGCTGCGCGTTGCCGGCTGGGGGTCAGATGAGCAGAGACCCCGGGGTCGCAACCACCGGTGGAGCTGCAGCTGCTGGAGCAAACTGCGGCCAAGCAACGGGACCGCGCGACGGGGACGGCAGCCGATCGAGAGCGACGCCCCCTCGTCATCATGCCGCGGAAGTCGCCCAAGTAAAAGTCTACGCGCGTGACGGGGGTGCAGTAGCGTAGTGATCCACCTCGACGCGCTTGCGCTTGGCCGATAGCCAACTCCGCACACGTGACATCTCCATCTCCTTGCCCAAGAACGGATCGTCGGTCTGATCTTCCTGTGATCCCAGTACCTGTACAGGCTACAGTGCCGGTCTCTGGACCACCACTGGAGAGTGGAGGCACGCGAGGGCGACTGGGCCTGGGCGAGGGCGAGGTCGGCTCGGTCAATGCAGGCTCGTCGCAGCGACAGATAACACAGATTCGGCCGCGCCTGCGTACTGGTATCCTAATATTGTACTCCTACTTTGTATCCTCTATCGGAGGCAGAGAGTACACCTACTATACCTATACGGCGGAGGAGCTGGCACGTTCCCGTTCGCACATCGCTGTCCGCCGGTCAGTGCACTATTGTTTTTTCTTACAGTGCAGCGCACCTGGTCCCGACCGATTTCCACGACATTCGGGGGTACTACAAAGCAGTTTCACCGGGGCACGTAAAAGTAAAGAAAGGCTCGTTCACCGGGTGACGTGCACGCCTGACGGCCGGGCAAATCGTCCATTCGCCCTGCCTCTTCGCAAAGTTTGACGGATGGATGCCATACAAGGCATGCTGAGGCCATGTTTAGTTTGTAAAAATTTTCAAGATTTTCCGTCACATCGAATTTTTAGTCGCATGCATGGAACACTAAATAAAGATAAAAATAAAAACTAATTGTACAGTTTATCTGAAATTTATGAGATGAATCTTTTGAGTCTAGTTACTCCGTGATTGGACAATGTTTGTCAAATAAAAACGAAAGTGCTACAGTAGCCAAAAAACCAAAATTTTGCCAAATAAACAAGGCCTGAGTCTCGAGCAATAATTTGCCGCTCCAAAAAGTCCGATAAACTTCAACGACAATCTCGCCAGCCGATTGGGCCAGAAAATCGTGGACTCATGAAGTGATCTACGTCGTACACCTACTGTACTTTACCAGTCAGTCTTTTCGAAAGCTCTAGTCTGTCGAGCTCTACAGCTATACTCATACACGGGTTAGATCCTAAGATACGTAAATAAATATCTAAAGGCATCGTGTACAACTAATCAAAATTTATCTTTACTCTTTATTTGTCCCTTTTAATTCAATATACACATAGATATACTTTATAAGTTCTATTCAGTTGTAGTATAAACTTATCAATTAGTACTATATATATATGTTTTGTTCGCCCATATCCATAGAGTTTTTCCCTTCGCCGTCGCACATCCCCTTGTATTTTCAATGTGTTAGCTCAAAATATGCCATGTCTTGTTGCATGCCATATCTTTGACATCATAAATCTATATTTTCACTTTCATCTTATTATTATTAGTCGCAACATTTTTTATCTGTGGGGTAAGTACAAATTTCTTGTGCTCATTGTACTTTTTAGTCAAAACTCTTACTTTGTATTCTATGAAAGTATTTTAGTTCTACATACATTGCAACATTAATTACCACAATGGCACTCAAGATCATTGGTGGAGCTTGAAGTGAAAACTAAGATGAGTCAACAAGCTAACCTCAAGTGTATATTAATATCTAAGTCTCATGATCATTGCGTACTCTAAATAAATATAAAGAACCACAAGGAGGCTATATGGTACAGTTAGTCTACACTAATATTTGTTGCGGATCAAAATGTTGAATTTCATCTATCAAAGAATTATAGTGAATCTTAAAGAAAATATGGCGCCTACAATTCTACTACCAATATAGATATATCATAATGTTTCAGTCATAATATGTATAAATTGATCTAAAGCAGTAATTTACACAATTTGTTATCATGATATAATTTAAAAATGGTTTGCTAGTTTCATTGGTATGTGAATCGTGAAGGTGGGATTTTTCATGTTTCCTAAAATTTTGAAACTCTTGCATGCTTCTATACTGTCATTTAAGCCGCATGTGTTCTATACTTGCTTTATATGATGGCACAACATGTATGTTTACTTTAGGTTATTTTTTTATAGATTGATATTGATATAAGTGGGTCATTTTAAAAACATATATAACATAATCTATGGTTACTGAAAACTTTTATAATAGCATATATTGGTAATTTTATGTAGTTTTAAGGAGATATTTCAGTTTGTTTTTAATATTGCAGAAGTGAGTAAATACAAGAAAATTAAAGTGGTTAGTTATATTATTTACATTTATGGCAGCATGGGTAATTTAGATGTAAATTTAGATATTGCTTTAGATAATGTTTGATAGTGGTAAAAGTGGGTAATTTAGGGGGGGTGGGGGGGTTACCTTATGTTTTCCTATAATAAGATATTGTGAGTATTTTTTTCAAAACATAATAGATACATCACCTTTAATTATTAATGGTGATGAAAGACTACCAACTTCATGACCTTATTTTTTATTTTATTTTTTGAGAATTTTTAAATTTACCTTTTTAGTGTGTTTCATGTGCATTAACGTGAAGGTTTTGTATAGGATAGGAGGCCCTTGATATTACTGAAGTATGTGTCTCCACTTATACTAAATGAAACAAGAAAAACTACTAGAGTTCCTTTTCCAATTATAGGACTTGAATCGTAAGAACAAAGTACAATATATTTGATTAGTTAACATGTGGTTGTCTAAAGTAATAACCTTCAGCTGGTATCCCTTTTATGTGCACATATCTAACAAATGGACATACTTGTAACTTGCATTATATAATGCAAAAGGTGGTAGGGAAATGCCAGGAATTCACTATACACTAGGAATAATATACGAGAGAGTAACATTTATTTTCTATATTTTATTTAACTTTAATAGTCAGGATTTAAACTCAAGAACTTTGGCCCCAGTACAAAATGAGTTGCATGCTCCTATCCATTCAACTTAAGAACTTAAGGTGATAGGAAAATGTGAGCAATTCACTTATGCTTCAAGACTGTACTATATAGCCTATTTCAAGGTTTGCTATTTTGCTGATTTTTGGATAAAAAGGTTACTCCATCTGTTAAAAATATATGTTACTTTAGTTTTGTCCTAAGTCAGACCTTCAAACTTTGACCATTAATTATAGATGCTAATATATTTTTAACATAACTAATCAAGTTTTAAACACCTCATTAGATAAAACTTAAACAAAATGATCTTTTGGAATGGAGTTTATAATAGGGTTGCTTATGAATTAGGCCAACATGCTTGTAAACATCTCTCTTTGATGGTGTGGTTCAAGAGAGCACCGATGATTGTATACATGTTCATCTCTAATATAAAGCTCAACCTTTCTTCGAAAAAATTGAGGAAGTAGAAGTTAGATTTGTGAACGACAAGGATGATTAGCTATCATGGGAACATACAAGAATTGTTGAAGTATTATTGAGATTTGGGAGATTTTGGTTATCTGAAATTTTCAGATTTGTAAATTACTATGTCATCAGCTATTGACAAGTTGCAGTGCTCATTTGTTGTTTCTTGATAATACGAGGCCACTTGTTACCTTGTTGGCTGCTCAATAGCCGGAGACAGGAAATCAGTTAGGCTGAAATGCTGAATTGTTTTCTTTGAAATTTGGTTCAAGTCATAGATTAACCACGAATACTACTGTTTATATAACAATCAGTCATACTTTTTTTTTGGAAACGATGCTCAGCTGGCTGGAAGCTGGAACAGGACAATTATTAACCCAGAAGCCGCAAATAGTTTTGGCGCTTCAATTATACGAGTATATGATGGAAACCCTTTCATCACCGAATAAAGATTTTTTAAAAATTAATTTATGGATCTCAAACTGAGGCAGGCATTTTTTTGGGGCGATGAAGGCAATGATCTCTGACTTGCGTTGCCCCTGGAATAACATTTTCAGCCGGTAGGACGAGTTCTTCATTTTAAAACAGTAAATTAGATTCGAGTAGGTAGTAAGCTATGGTTTTCTCAGGTACTGTAACGTTTAGCTGTGTACATGTGGCATGTGAACGTAGTTGCAATGCAAGTTGCAGTTTATTCACTAATCACTAGTAGTAGACTAGTAGTCTATTGCAAGGTGCACATGGCCATCTGACCTCAACGTATGAATTGTACTGGTGGTGTTTGGGCTTCACCTCATTAAAATTAGCTTTGCTCCATCATCTCCATCATGTAGCAGCTCTGCTCTGAAGTTGGGCATCTCCATCATGTAGCAGCTCTGCTCTAAAGTTGGGCATCTCCATCATGTAGCAGCTCTGCTCTGAACCTTACAATGGTTTTTATTCTCACTAAAAAAAAGCTAAAGCAGTCTCATATTTAATTTTACGCCTGCAATCCAAAACATTTCCCCCTCGAACCATCTCTAAAATGTCCTCTCCACTCCCTCAAATGCTATCAAGAACACAAGTGATTTTAGAGGTGGCAGCGCTAAGATCAGAGGTTGCAGCTCTGTTTGATGGTGATACTAGGAGAGATTTGAACAGTGTGAAATGGAATAGATGTGAACAAAGAAAACGTCACACTTATATTTTTTAGAGTAGAGCTAAAATTAGTAGAGTGGAGCAGCCTCGGTAGACCCATATTTTTTATTCTTCATAAATTCCTTGCTATGAACTAAGCACAAGTTATAAGCCAACATATAACACACTGATCTAGTATCTTAATACAACAATATTTAAAAACCAGAACATTCACCGAGAGGGTCTAAAAACTACCACATCAATCCAGAAAAAGATTTAGATCCTTCTTTTGGATATTATAATGATCTAACTACTTAGATTAAACAAAGAGTACATACCCAATACAATTAACAGCTAGTAAACTAAAAATTATGAATTAAATAAAAAATCATTTTGATTCCCATGTGAGTTGGAAAGAGTGATGCCTAAATAAAGAGCCCATGTAATAACACACGTAGTAAAGACAAAATTAACTAATAAAATCAATAGTTTTATCTCCAAATAATTGAAAAGGAAAAGTCACTAAATATAAAAGGAATATCAATTATAATTATAAAATGTATACATTCTACATTGATTTTTTTTAAAAAAATGGTACTTTAATTTCTACTAGCAAACATGTCCTTGTGTTATCACAGAATCCAATACATATAAGAATCATCATTGTTACTTAAAAATATTTTGAACTGAAAAAGATCGAGACATTACAGTGAAAAAAGTTGGTATCCACATTATCTAGGGCCTTGTTTACTTGCAAAATATTTTGCAAAATATGAATAGTACTAATTTCGTTTGTATTTGACAAATATTGTCCAATTATGGACTAACTAGGCTTAAAAAATTTGTCTCGTCAATTCCGACCAAACTGTGTAATTAATTTTCATTTTAATCTATATTTAATGTTTTATGCATATGTTGAAAGATTCGATGTGACGGGAAATCTAAAAAATTTTATAAATTTTTTGGGAACTAAACAAGTCCTGGGCCGACGAGCTCGGTAGTTACCAGTACATAGGCTGGTTATTGCTTTGTCTTTTTCTGACGAAAGAAGCTAAAATTTTGCCTTATAATATGCTACCTGTATGACTTTGTTAATGCAAAACAACAATGATTTTTGCACGCACACTAAAAAGTCTCTCTGTAGGCTGCACTAGCTAGGGTGAACTTTTCCCCTCTTCTTGGCTCTTATAATCCAAAGATATCATGTTACAAGTACTTACAAAGAAAGCAAATCAATCACTGGTGTGCGCGCGCTTTTACAATTGTTTATTGTCACTTGCATTACCTAATTCAGCTTATCAAAGGAGAGCCGTTGTCCCATCTGGCATAGACGAGAGAGAGCTCAAGGCCTAGTTCAATCTGAAAAACCAAAAAGTTTTCAAGATTCCTCGTCACATCGAATCTTATGGTACATGCATGAAAATATTAAATATAGACGAAAATAAAAACTAATTACACAGTTTAACTGTAAATCACGAGACAATTTTTTTGATCCTAGTTAGTCCATAATTAGATAATATTTGTCACAAACAAACGAAAATGCTACACCGAAAACTTTTCATTTTTCGGAACCCAAGAAACGCCGGACGAGCCAACAACCAGTGGGACCAATGACGTCAGGATCCCGGACCCAGTGGTCATTCTCATGCAGCTCAGTAAGACGCCGGTGTCTGCAACTGCAACCTGGGAGCAGTGGCCCACACCAACAGTGACCGCATGTGGGCCCGTATTTCTTTCCAGTTCTTCGTTTGAAACTCGCTTGGATGGAGCCGACCGGTGATCCTGCCTCCTCTTGTCTATATATTGCGTCCTTGAGATAGAACACTACACTGCGTACAGCACACAGCACCACTAATAAACCATCGGCATCGAGTCTGCAGTACAGCACAGAGCAGAGCAAGAGGCCGTCAACGATGGCTTCCGCTGCGCTGCCAGAGGCCGTCGAGCCCGGGAAGAAGGGCAACGTCCGCTTCGCCTTCGCCTGCGCCATCCTCGCCTCCATGACCTCCATCCTTCTTGGCTATGGTACAAACACTCGCTTGAGCTTATCAGTCAATCAGTGTTTTTTTTCTCAAACCAAATTAGCATTAGCATCAGCCGCAGAAGAAACGGACGGTTCGATTAGTTTTTGCTTTTTTGCATGGGCATGGGCTCATGATGTACGGCCGGTCTTTGCATTGCAGATATCGGAGTGATGAGCGGTGCGTCGCTATACATCAAGAAGGACCTGGGAATCACCGACGTGCAGCTGGAGATCCTGATGGGCATCCTCAACGTCTACTCCCTCATCGGCTCCTTCGCCGCGGGACGGACGTCCGACTGGATCGGCCGCCGCTACACCATCGTCTTCGCTGCGGTCATCTTCTTCGCGGGCGCCTTCCTCATGGGCTTCGCCGTCAACTACGGGATGCTCATGTTCGGCCGCTTCGTCGCCGGCGTCGGCGTGGGCTACGCGCTCATGATCGCGCCCGTGTACACCGCTGAGGTGTCCCCCGCGTCGGCCCGCGGCTTCCTGACGTCCTTCCCGGAGGTGTTCATCAACTTCGGCATCCTTCTGGGCTACGTCTCCAACTACGCCTTCTCTCACCTCTCGCTCCGCCTCGGCTGGCGCGTCATGCTCGGCATCGGCGCGGCGCCGTCCGTCGTGCTCGCCCTCATGGTGCTGGGCATGCCCGAGTCGCCCCGGTGGCTCGTCATGAAGGGCCGCCTGGCGGATGCCAAGGTGGTGCTGGGGAAGACCTCCGACACGCCAGAGGAGGCCGCGGAGAGGCTCGCTGATATCAAGGCGGCCGCCGGCATCCCACAGGAGCTCGACGGCGACGTGGTCGCCGTGCCCAAGAAACAGAACAGCGGCGAGGCGCGGGTGTGGAAGGAGCTCATCCTGTCCCCGACCCCGGCCATGCGCCGCATCCTCCTCTCGGGCCTCGGCATCCACTTCTTCCAGCAGGCGTCCGGCATCGACGCCGTGGTGCTCTACAGCCCGCGCGTGTTCAAGGCCGCCGGCATCACCAGCGACAACCAGCTCCTGGGCACCACCTGCGCGGTGGGCGTCACCAAGACGCTCTTCATCCTGGTGGCCACGTTCCTGCTCGACAGAGTCGGCCGGCGGCCGCTGCTCCTGAGCAGCGTGGGCGGCATGATCATCTCGCTGGTCGGCCTCGCCGCCGGGCTCACCGTCATTGAGCACCACCCGGACGGCAAGATCCCCTGGGCCATCGGTGTGGCCATCGCGTCCACCATGGCCTACGTGGCCTTCTTCTCCATCGGCATGGGCCCCATCACGTGGGTGTACAGCTCCGAGGTGTTCCCGCTGCACGTGCGCGCGCTCGGCTGCGCACTGGGCGTGGCCTCCAACCGCGTGACCAGCGGCGTGATCTCCATGACCTTCATCTCGCTGACCAAGGCCATCACCATCGGCGGCGCCTTCTTCCTCTACGCCGGCGTCGCGGTGCTCGCGTGGGTGTTCTTCTTCACCTTCCTCCCGGAGACCCGCGGCCGGACGCTGGAGGCGATGCACAAGCTGTTCGGCGCCACCGACGACGACCTGAAACCCCAGGACGGAGCCACGAAAGACAAGAAGCTCGAAATGGCCGCCACCAACTAATGACTTCAAAATAGAGGGTCTTATTGAGGGGGTTCATGCGAAGAACTTGAGCAGTAGGCAGCTAGCTAGCTGCCATTGTTGCCATATGAGATAGCTAGGGTGAAGTAACGTGGGAAGATTCGCTCGCTGGTCCGGTGCAGCTGGAGAACGACAGCCAGCAAAGCTCGATCAGGCCGGCCAGCTCGTGGCTCTTAAAGCTTCTTAATTCATTTCTAAGTACATGCCCTGTGTTTCGTGCTTTGTTTTGTCCGTAAGATGGGTGAGCTAGCTAGCAAGTTGTTGGAGTCGCTGTGGCCGCCAATGGCATGTTGCCGGGTGTGTAGTGTACATTACTAGAGGTGTCAGTCACGTTAGTTCGTCCTGTAATAACTATATAAGCTGTGTGTAACGGGTGGTGCTGTTGCCTCGCTGCACGAGTCATGGAGGCTAGAAAATTGGTAGTGGTTTACTGAGGGAGTCAAGCAAGCCATGGAGAAAGTGTAATAAGGAAACGATATCTACCATGATCTAATGGATTTAATTTGTCGTTCTGCGATCATGCGGATATTATTTATCATTATCAAATGGTAACCGTTGGTTAACGCAGCAAGTTAGGCTTAATCAACTGCTCACGCCTCACGGGATTGGAATCTGGGGTTGGGGTGTGGTTCACATATATATAGCTTAATAAACTTCAAGTACCTTGTCAGTGCCCCAATTTCGAGAGACGAGTGAAGCCTTGTTTAGTTGATCCCAAAATTCAAAAACTTTTCAAGATTTTTCATCACATCGAATCTTGTCGTACATGCATAGAATACTAAATATAAATAAAAATAATAATTAATTACATAGTTTGTATGTTATTTGAGAGACGAATCTTTTGAGCCTAATTAGTCTATGGTTAGACAATAATTACCAAATACGAACGAAAGTGAAACGGCAAAAACTTTTTAAATCTAATAAATAAGGGCCCGAGAGTTCAAATGTAGGTTGGTCAATGAACCTGCTAGACCACTATAACCAACGGGATGATCTTTCCTAGTTAATTTAGTACTATTATACTCCCTCCATCTCAAATTGTAAGTCATTTCAAAAATCTTGGAGAGTCAAATTTTTCTAAGTTTGACTAAATTTATATTATAAAATAATAATTATTATAGTACTAACTAAGTATCATTAGATTCTTTCTTAATTATATTTTCATAATATATTCACTTTACGTTACAAATCTTAGTATTTTTCTCTATAATTTTGGTCAAACGTGAAAATGGTTTGACTCTCCAAAATTCTTGGAATGACTTACAATTTGAGATAGAGGGAGTAACTAATAATAACACATATGTAATCCTTAATCCTAATTACTATATGGTGTGGCATTGGCATGTGGATGGGCCGTGTTAATTTTCGAGCCATGCGTGTGCGGGCCTGCTAGTCAACGGACGATTGCTGGAATGAGACCCAAACGTTGGACCTATATATAGTCACTTGTCAAAAAAAAAAAGTTGGACCTATAGTCGTTTGATGCAACTTTCCATTTTTGAAAAGTTATAATAAACTTATATGCACACAATTTGGACGTATAATTTTTTGTGGGACAGAAGTTACATGTAGGGATCTGGCTCTTAAAACGGCTCTCCAGCTTCGGCTCCAGTTTCTCATATGGAGCAACATCTCTGCTTGAGCTGAATGTCGTTTGGTAAAACATTTGAGAAAAACAGTTAGGGTTTAGGAGGAGGGTGGCAAGGAACACCAATGTCTTAGCTTAGAAGGGGGCTTGGGGGCGGTGACCATACCGGTGGCCGTGGTGGTTCAGCCCATGTTGAGCAAGACTAAAAAGGACATCTGAAGGTGGTTAGGTGAGGGTGGAGGCTGATTGAAAGACCTAATTGGATTTTGGTAATTGACTGATAATACTTGTGCACTATCATGTTTCATGTGATATAAATGGTTAGGCTTAGTCTACAACCTAGAGTTGAGCTTCATGAAGCCATAAAGTGGAGATGTCAACTTGTCAAGGATCAAATGGTACAAAGGCTCAACAAGTGAAGAGTGAAGGCGATGGATGCTTGCTGTGGCAGATAAGCTCTTTGAGGAGATGATGGAGAAGCGCAAAGGAGGAAAAAAAGTGCAAGGCCAAGGTATAGCTATAGGACTTTGTTTTCGCTGGCCATGTGTATTAGAGAAGAAAAGACAGTTGTACTATATATAATGATGAAAAAAAATATTTTTTTAAATTCTAACTCATTCCTAAAGGTGATGGTCATCTAGATTGATACTTATTGTAGTCATTTGAAAATGTTTGAAAATGGAGCTTGGTGGAGTGTTTTTACACTAATGGCTCCCGTGAGCACTGGGGAGGTGGCACCGAAGCTTTGGCGCAATAACTAGGTTTGTTATGAGAATATGTTCCAAATTAAGCTAGTGATATCTATCGTAAATATTATTAGTTATATATATTTAGGATAAATTAACTGTTTTAGAAGTTATTTTTTTAAACAGAGGGAGTTAAGAAAGAAAGAAAGAGAAGATGGAGGAAGAAGCAGCCGAACTGCCTGTTCTCGGACTCTTGGTGGTCAAAGGGCCACGTCACCGTGGGGAGGAGCATACTCCCTTCACGTCAGATTTAAGAATTCGTTTTGGACAGCGACACGGTCTTCAAAACACAATTTTAACCTTTTATTTTTATAAAAATATTTATAAAAAATGATATATACATATATTTATGAAAGTATTTTTCATGATAAATCTATTCATATTTTTTATTTACAAACTCAATAATTTAAAAATTATTTGATTTTTATTCTCAATATTTGACCTAAATCTTGTCTAAAACAACTTCTAATTTTGATACGAATAGAGAGTACGGAGTATCTGCTTGTACATTTTTCAGAAAAAAATGTATATGTTGAGAAAAGCAGCTGAGCTGCCTTTACTCAAGTCACAGTCGTCCAGCGCCATGCCATCATTGACTGGAGGACCAAATGAAATGATCCTATCCTGTATCAGACCATTGGCCATTGGCCCATTGCTCTTTGTCTGTACTCTATATATATGCGTCTGCTTCAACACAACACTTCAGTAAATCACACATTTTGTCTCTAATCAGAGATCAAGAAGTAGCCCTTAAGTTAACGATGGCTTCCGCCGACCTCGCAGAGGCCATCGAGCCCACGAAGAAGAGCAACGTCAAGTATGCCTCCATCTGTGCTATCCTCGCCTCCATGGCCTCCGTCATACTCGGCTATGGTACCCGTTCTTTCATCGTTGTCGAAATATTTTTCGTTTTGCTTTCCAAGAGTTTGTAGACGAAGTTTGTGTACTGTCAATCAACTCTGTAGACATTGGGGTGATGAGTGGAGCGGCGATGTACATCAAGAAGGACCTGAAGATCACGGACGTGCAGCTGGAGATCATGATAGGAATTCTCAGTGTCTACTCGCTGATCGGATCCTTCGCTGGCGCGCGGACGTCCGACAGGATCGGTCGCCGCTTGACTGTCGTCTTCGCTGCTGTCATCTTCTTCGTGGGCGCGTTGCTCATGGGTTTCGCCGTCAACTACGGCATGCTCATGGTGGGACGCTTCGTGGCCGGAGTTGGTGTGGGCTTCGGGGGTATGATCGCGCCCGTGTACACCGCCGAGATCTCGCCGGCGGCATCCCGCGGCTTCCTCACGTCCTTCCCGGAAGTGTTCATCAACATCGGTATCCTGCTCGGCTACTTGTCGAACTTCACGTTCGCTCGCCTCCCGCTCCACCTCGGCTGGCGTGTCATGCTCGGCATCGGCGCAGCGCCGTCCGCCCTGCTCGCGCTCATGGTGTTCTGCATGCCCGAGTCGCCTCGGTGGCTTGTCATGAAGGGCCGCCTCGCGGACGCCAGGGCTGTGCTAGAGAAGACCTCTGCCTCGCCAGAGGAGGCCGCAGAGCGGCTGGCTGACATCAAGGTCGCCGCGGGGATTCCAAAGGACCTCGACGGAGACGTGGTCACCGTACCAAAGGAGCGGAACGGTGGCGAGATGCAGGTGTGGAAGGCGCTCATCTTTTCCCCAATCCCGGCGATCCGACGCATACTGCTATCGGGCGTCGGCCTGCACTTCTTCCAGCAGGCTTCTGGCAGCGATTCCGTCGTCCTGTACAGCCCGAGCGTGTTCAAGAGCGCGGGGATCACCGACGACAACAAGCTCCTGGGCGTCACCTGCGCGGTGGGCGTCAGCAAGACGCTTTTCATCCTGGTGGCCACGTTCCTGCTGGACCGCGTCGGGCGTCGGCCTCTGCTGCTGACCAGCGCGGGTGGAATGATCGTAGCTCTCATCGGCCTCGGGACGGGGCTCACCGTCGTGGGGCATCACCCGGACGCCAAGATCCCGTCGGCCGTAGCTCTGTGCATCGCGTCCACGCTGGCCTACGTCGCCTTCTTCTCGATAGGGCTCGGCCCCATCACGGGCGTGTACAACTCGGAGATATTCCCACTGCAGGTGCGCGCGCTAGGCTTCGCGGTCGGCATGGCGTGCAACCGCGTTACCAGCGCCGTGATCTCCATGACCTTCCTGTCCCTCTCGAAGGGTATCACCATCGGCGGCAGCTTCTTCCTCTACTCCGGCATCGCCGCGGTGGGGTGGGTTTTCTTCTTCACGTGCCTTCCGGAGACCCGCGGTCGTACGCTGGAGGAGATGGGCAAGCTGTTCGGCATGCCAGACATCGACATGGCTCAAGCAGACGACACCGCTGCCAAGGAGAAGGTGGTGGAAATGCCCACCATGTAGATGGAAGGAAAACCAACTACCCTGCAGTGCTGGCAATGAGCCAATGATTGATGCAGCGTCTTTTGCCAGAGCAGAGCTCAACTCCCACAAACAAAAAGAAAAAAAAAAAACTTGAAGCAGCGTGGCAAGATTGGCCTCGTGGACTCGTGGGGCGGCAGGAGAGAGAGTGAGAGACGGCGTGGTCCAGCGGTTCAGCTAGAGACTTCTGCAAGACAGGCTGAATTTATTGGTGTCAGCGTCGCGTGTGCTTGTCATGCCAGCGGTGAATCCTCAATGTAGCAACGGGCACGTGCATATTGTTTATTCCAATTATACAAATAAATATCATGCCAGCGTCGGTGTGCATGCAATGATGTCATTTAACAGTATTTTTGTTTCATAATAGATAAATAAATAGTACTTTTTGTTATAGCTAAAAATATTATTCACTAATTTGTTAGAAAAAATACTAAATAACTGATAGATCTACACTAAATTAACCTGAGCAGTGTCCACCTGGTCGCAAATTTATAAGGACACTAAGTGTAGATCATGTTAGCGCAAAGCTGCTGCTCTAAGCAATTCAGCTAATGAACAACACCTACTAATAATTTATTAGTGCACAGGTCAACATCTTCACAAATCAGGCCTTATTTAGTTCCGAAAAGTTTTTAGATTTTGACACTGTAGCACTTTCGTTTGTTTGTGGTAAATATTATCCAATCATAGACTAACTAGGGTTAAAAGATTCATCTCGTAATTTACAGACAAACTGTATAATTAATTTTTGTTTTCGTCTATATTTAATGCTTCATGCATGTGCCATAAGATTTGATGTGACGGAGAATGTTGAAAAGTTTTTAGTTTTTGGAGGGAACTAAACAAGGCCTCAGTGCATATAGTGATACGGTTGTACGCTGCAACATGTAGAGAGTGAGGCCTTGTTTAGTTTCGAAAACATTTTGGTTGCAGCAGGTAGAGAGTGATGAACAAGAAAGGTACAGTACAATTGCTCTCCTCCTCTCCCTCTAATTTTGACTCGAGCTCTGTCACTTAGATTTGGTAAATAAATTCAAGTGAACGGACTTAAAACCTTGATTTCAGCGTAGGGCTGCACGCAGTCTGAATCTAGACTGTTTTGCACTCAACATTTTTCCTGGATTCTCTCTCTCTCTCTCTCCAAATCTCCATGAATTTTTCCTGATTAATGACCGAGTGGGTTAGCTCCAAATTGGTAAGGCTTTGCACTATTCGATTCGATGTCGATAAATAATCCCAAGCATCTCAAATTATAAAGTCATTTCTAAAATTTTGGAGGCCAAAGTATCTCAAGTTTGATCAAATTTATATAATAAGATAATAATATTTATGATATCAACTAAGTACCATTAAGTTCTTTTTTCAATTATATTTTCATAGTATATCTATTTGATATGTAATTGTTTCTATAATTTTGATCAAACTTAAAATATTTTGACTCTCTAAAATTTTGAAATGACTTATAAGTTAGGATGGAAGAAGTACTATTAATTTCCCTATAGAAATTCTTCATACATACAACATAAGATATCTGCAACAACGGGTATATCGTCTAGTTAAAATAGAAACGGAGCCCTAAGCGGGCAAGCGTTCTCCTTTTTCACCTCACCTAGTTAGCGGAGCCCCTACTTGAACCCCAATAGCTAAATAAATATGGATGCCAAAGTCAAAAACAGTACTCCAGCAGGGCCTCTACTATAGACCACATATTTGGTTGGGCACCCAAATCCTCCCCCAGGCCTAATTCCTGTTGGCTCAACACCTCGGACCCTATCCTACAGTATGGTCATTTCCTCCCCACACACATATAACGTGGACTCGCCTATCTCTATGGTTCTGATATCCACCGTCGTGCTCCCTCCCTCCACCCCCGAGCTCCACTAGCGGCATTTCTCCACCGCTGGGTCACGCCCCTCTCCCCTCCGATGAGCGTTGTGCCCCTCCCGGTGCTCGGCTCCTCCCCGGTGCTCCGCCATCGGGTGCGGCACTCCTTGATGCTTGGCTTCTCCCGAGGACAACTCCTCCATAGGGTGCGGCACCTCATGGCGCTAAGCTCCTCCCGCGCTCAACTCCTCTCCTCCCTAGTCGCTTGCACGCCGACAATAGCGCCGCTAGCCACGACTGCATGCGCTCCCAATCCACGACTCCACTTCCCGTGAGTATAGCTCATTTCATAGAGAGGATGGAGCGGGTCCCTTTCGTCAGTGTCTACCTAAAAGAATTTGGGGGCCTTTATTTGGGTGCCACTGCTGGAGTAGAAGTATATAAATTTAGGCCAACGAAAACGAGGGTGGGCACCCAAATTAAAAATGGGAGCCTTGATTTGGAGTCTACTACTGAAGTTGCTCTAAACTTCAGCAACAGAAAAAAGTTTAGTGAAAAGAATCACCATATAGTCATATAGATAGTGGTAGACACTGCAATGTATGAGAGTCTCGTGCACACATCATAAATCCACGGTAGGTGAAGCATCTTTTTTTTCATAATATTTCATTCGTTTTAAATTATAAGACGTTTTCACAAAGCCTGCCAATTTTTACTAAAAATAAAAAAAGTGGTAGAAAGAATAAAAAAATAAGCATCAATCCTCTAGAGGTATTTATAAAAGTAGGCTATGCATACGTACAGATAAGTGTACGTTCATGTATATAAACGTATGCACTGCACTGGATATAAAAGTATGTAAACAAAAAAATAAATAAATCAAATGAAATAGAAGACTAAAAATAGAAATATAAAAATCTGGACCTGAAATTTGCATGGGCCACAAAACCTGGAAAAACAGACCTCGAGTTTACGACTGCCCTGCCGTGGTGCATACGCACGCACAAAAGCAAATGGGCCTCCAATTGTTTGTGGCCTAAGCACGTCATGAACAGACTTCAATCGTCTCCCAACACAAAGACTATGAAGGTGCATTCTCTCTGTCTCATGGATAAGACTGCAGAAAAAAAGAGGATGAGATTGCAAGCAGTTGGAATGAGGAGATTGTTCGATCATACTTTGACAAAGATGACGAAAAGAACATAGTACCACTTACACTTCTTGTGGGATGAATTTCCTTCTTGTCCACACACCAAATCGGATATATATACACCATCAAATCAGAATACTCCCTCAAGAGTATGGAAAGCCTTCATCATTTTCTGAGTGAAAATGGCATAAGCGAGACTTCAGATCATCATTTTTTTGATAGAAGACTTCAGATCATCATGAATCTTCTAAACCATGGAAACCACTATGGACAATTAAAGCACCACCTAAAACGAAAATAATCTTACCGAGGATGGCTCCAATGTGTGGCACGTTAAGGCAAGAAATGCTTTTAAAAATGGTGAGAACATAATGATCCTCACTCCATCGTTTAATCGACAAAAGCTTATAGAAAGATCATCTTTATGTATTCTACAAAGCAACCTACACCTGTACACCTTCAAGTGTGAATCTAATTGATATTAGTCCATAAATGGACTCCACTGTCAGATGGATGGTTGATAGTCAATGTAGATGCATTCACCTTCAAAAAATCATCTTGCATTGGAGAGCCCGCTTGCCTCGCGTGATTTTTTTTCTTTTTTTTACAAATACATAGAAAAGTTGTGTATCATTGTATTAGGAGGAATGAAAGTAGTTTGGATACATGACACGGGATGCAACGCATGCACATAGACTTTGAGTTGTGGTTGTATTAAAATGACATAAGCAACCAGAGAATATTAAACGCTAGACACTATCACACTAGAAAGACCAAACTTGACTTAGATGCACTGCACATGCTGCAATCCAGACCTCACCCTTTTGCTTGATTAGTTGGAGAAGCTGCGAGCCTGCGAGGCCAACATGACTTGGCTCCTGAAGGCCCTCACACTCTATTCTTTTCAGAGCTGTCATGACACCAGAGCCATTAAGGTATCCAGACTTTTGCGCTTGCCTCGCGTGCGATCACCTGCACCCGAAGAGGATCGGAAGATAGGGGAGATAGAGTCTGCAGAGAGAGAGAGAGAGAGAGAGAGAGAGAGAGAGAGAGGCGCTACCGCGCTAGTGCTACCAAGAGAGGGGTGATAGCTGATGGAGTGAGATAGGAGAGGATTTAGGGGGCTAGAGTTGTTAGTGGTTAATAAAGTTGTGCTCTATTTTCAGAGATATTGATTTTAAGACTTTCTCACGCAAATAGACTGACTACCTTTGAAATTTAGTAAGGGCTTATTTGGATGCACTTTTATCCATATCTTAATATATGTGTGTTCAAACGAATTGAGGTGAAATTTAGGTTAAAGTAAAATGTGCCATTAAGGGCATGTGCTCATAGCACATCCACCACTGAATTCACATCAAGATATTTAATGATCGATGTACTAAGAGCACATGTAGGCAAGAAATTAAATTGCTTTCTGGAATTTAGTTTAATTCCCACCACAATCTACTTTGACATATGTGGAATAAGGTATATACATGTGCATCCAAACACCTCTACGAATAAAATGATTAGTCTTCTAAAATCAAGTTTTATAATAGTCCCTCTTGGAACAAAACAACAGGTTTGCAACTTGCATTTGCAAAGCACACGCGACACTGACAACAATAATTCACGCCATCGCGCGCTCCACAAAAGAGTACACTACGAACGAGACAAACAAGAAAGTTTTTGTAACAATGCACAAGAGTCCTCGGGTTGGGCCTGTGAAAGTAGATGAACGAGGTTACCCCTAGGGATCCTCGGTTGCATGTTTATATAATCTGAGAACAGCCCTCAGCATGGCTTGTACATCAAGTTAGGATTACAACAACCTATCAAAAATATCTATCAAACAACCTTCTCTACAA
>Ga0182004_10000413_pt1 | contig 25183 bp, 24 predicted proteins | sample Sormic07211540_1_FD_120479 | JGI IMG/M metagenome (GOLD analysis project Ga0182004, IMG submission 120479) | Endophyte microbial communities from Sorghum bicolor roots, Mead, Nebraska, USA - 072115-40_1 MetaG | ecosystem: Host-associated > Plants > Roots > Unclassified | place: USA: Nebraska...
GGCAAGTAGAGATTTCGATGCAGAGACATCAGGTGTTGTTCCGGCTTTCGCGGTGCGGCGGAGCAGCAGCCTTGGTCCCTTGGCAGCTCGGCCATGTGCGACAGAAAGTTGAGCGAGAGAAGATGACGCGGAAAACGGCGGCGGCGGCGGTGGGACAAAGATGTTCAGCAGCGGCAGCGGCGAGCTGCTCCGCATGCAGCAGCATGTCGGTGCTGATGCAGAGTGCGAGAAAGAGGATGAGGGAGCGTCGGAGCGGAGATCTCGGTCCGGAGCCGACCGGTGCTTCTCCAGCAGCATCAGTTCACGGTTAGGAGAACTCCGGCTGGCTCCGCCTCCATGGACTCCTAGCTGCCTCATTTCCTTTGTCAAAAAACAGAGATACCGTACCTGGATTGGTTGCAAGCATTGTGACAGTTGGATCTCTCTTGAATGGTGGATGTATATGCGAAAGTTACCTTGTGACTTTCTTGAGCAAAGTTACTGAATCCGCCTCTGCCTTCACTACCGCCGCAGCTTCCGCTTGGCAAAGGCCGTGACGTACTGCACCGATCTCGAGGTAAGTCAAGCTACATGCCTTGTTTAGGTCTTGTTTAGTTCGTAAAAAGAAAATCTTTTAGATGTTACTATATGGGATATGTTAGCATAGACTAATCAAAAACTAAATTATATAGCTCGTTTAAAAATTGCGAGACGATTTTATTAAGTCTAATTAATTCATTATTACCACATATTATTTACTATAACAATTATAGCTAATTATAGATTAATTAGGCTTAAAAGATTCATCTCGTGATTTATAACCAAACTGTATAATTAGTTTTTTTTCATTTATATTTAGAACCAAACATATATGTGTCAAAAGATTCGATAAGATAGATGATTTTTTTTTTTTTTTGGTGAGGAACTAAACCAAGCCTCGAGTACAAGGAAAAAAACCGGTATTGCGACAAGTCGCCTGCGCTTTACAGTATTCTTTAAAACACGTTGTGGAGTGGATACAAAGTCTTCTCAAGAATATAATACGATTCATTTGGATAAAAAGTACGTCGAGTAATACTCCTACTATACAATTAACAATTGCCGATGTGTAGCGGAGACGTTAGGTCGTCGGAGCTGAAGTTTCACCTCCTCTGCAAATCTGCAATCGAGGCTATCTTCAATCGTTGTCACGTATCACAGGACGCAGGCGTGCAGCGCGCGCCGCTGGTCACCCGATCGACCTGTTGGCTGTTGATTCCGCTACTTCAGACGATTCATCTGTCCAAATTCCAGGTCAGTAAACTGATGATTACGTGATTCTGAATCTGATGGCTTTTGATTTCGCTGTTCAGAGTTGACTGACGGACAGACTCAGAACGCTCGCAGTGCCATGCTTGTGGCCACACCATTCGGTCGTCGTACGGTAGCCAACATCTTTATTTCCTGAAGAGAGAAAAAAAATGCATGGACAGTTCCACGCGTGGATGCACAGCAACGAGACTCTGTTGCGATTCACGACACGTGGATCTCTCCACCATGCAACCGCGAGACCGCGACGCGGGGCTGGGCTGGGCATAAAACTCCATCCGCTTGGCTCGCAATCGCGCTCGCAAACTCCCCAGAACTTCCGTACGTAGCAGTCAGGTGCTCGTGGACGCCGCGTTGGAATGGCCGGCCGGAAGACCTGATCAAAAGTTTTGAAGTCGGATTGAAAAAATAAGTGCCAGATAGCCTAATCCACCGCACTAACTAATCGATCGAGTAAGAGTATGCTCTCTCCATCCCAAATTGTCCAAGAATTTTGGAGAGTCAAAGCATTTTTATTTTGACTAAATTTATAGAGAAAAATACTAAGATTTGTAATGTAAAGTGAGTATACTATGAAAATATAATTAAGGAAAAATCTAATAATACTTAGTTGGTATCATAATAATAATAATTTTATCATATAAATTTGGTCAAACTTAGAAAAATTTGACTCTTCAAGATTCTTGGAATGACTTACAATTTGGGATGGAGGGAGTATATTACTTGAATTTCTCTACTTTTGATTGGGTTAGGTCAAATCATGAATTGAAGACCATGCTTATCCGAATCCCCAACCTCGATACACTGGCAGACCAGTTTCTATCAACTGGCAACCACAAGATTGGATCTCCGTCAGCCATCACACACACATCTTTTATCATCTGTTATTTCCTCCAACTAGTGGTACTCTTTTCAATCTAGGAGTGATTAACAAGTTCATGTGCACTATCTAACATGTAATCACGTATCTTTTTTTTTTTTTTGCAAAAGTCTCTTTGGAGTAGCTCCAGTTTGTGTCAAAATTGAACAAAAGGACCAGTATGCTTGAATTTATATGCTATAGCGCTCATACCATAAGAAATCTTTCTTCAGTTCGCGTGCTGCAGATGGTTTGAACCACGTGGAACAGAAAATTGAAAAAGCAAGAGGGACTGATGCATGGAGGTAGGAGGCACTACTCACTAGTTTTCTCTAGTGATGGACGAGAGAAATTAAAGATAACTCTTTTCGTTTTTCTAACCCTAAAACATGGGTCACCAACCAAACCCACCATGCTATCGAACCATGCTCCACAAGGACAATTTTGCAGGCAAAATCGTGAGAGACATTTTTGTTCTTAATAAGGCCTTTGTTTAGTTCTTAAAATATTTTGTAACATATTTCACATTTCCTATCACATTAAATCTTGCGGCACATGCATGAAGCACTAAATATAAATAAAATAAATAGCTAATTACACAATTTACCTGTAATTTACGAGACGAATCTTTTGAGCCTAGTTAGTCTATGATTGTACAATTTTGTCAAATACAAACGAAAATGCTACTATTCCTATTTTGCAAAAAATTATGGAAGTGGGCCTTGTTTAGATCATTTTTTTTTGGATTTTGACACTTTAGCACTTTTGTTTCTATTTGACAAACATTGTCCAATTATTCGTCTCGTGATTTACAGGTAAATTGTGCAATTAGTTTTTGTTTTCATCTATATTTAATGCTCTATGCATGTACCGTAAAATTTGATATGACGGAGAATCTTGAAAAGTTTTAAACAAGGCCTAAAGCAATTCGGTCCCTGATGTTTCTCGTGACTTGCAAGATTTACAAAGAGTGTAACTCAAGAAGTTTTAAGAGAAGTCATACCTGTAGGTTTCTTTTCTCTTCACTGTAATGGTTTTTTTACAAAACATTTTTATCATGTACACTGCTGTATTTTGGCGGCGTATGCGCAAGTTGGACAGGTCAATTCGTGTCGTTTTCATCTGTGGAATTGAACGCATGAAGCAATACATGGCAATTAATGTAGGTGCCAACTGTGCCAAATGTTTGATGGTTGATCGATCGACTGAACTGAGCAATTGCGAGATTACTTACTGGCCTGAAACTTCTCGATTTTGGAAGGAAGCTAGAAAGACACAGAGATCCGAATGGAACTGTTTATATGAATATCATGAGATAAGAAGAGGCGGGCACATGGAAACCTGGAAATTTGTGGCCACCAGCAGACATGACTCGATCGATCATGTTATCAGCTTCTGCTGGCAGGTCACTGGTGCAGCGGGTGAACATGCATGGCAAAAATAGCTAGACCGCTCATGTGGCCCGAGGTCAGGCCAACCGAGGTACGTAAAAAAGGGAATCCTCAAGTTTCACCGACTGAACCGAAATCGATGTCACTGTACGTTAATGCATGTATGATGAAATCGTCGTCAACGTGATCTATACCATTAATTATTTGTGATTAAAAGGGAGGGGGACATGGAAACCTGGAAATTTGTGGCGACCAGCAGACATGGCTCACGTTTAGTTTCCATCAGTTTCTGCTGGCAGAGGTGAACTTGGCAAAAAAATAGCTAGACCGATCATGTGCGAAGCCGAGGCCAGGGGCTCATCGCAACCGAGGTATACTACGTAAAACATAAATTCTCAATTTCACCGAGAGAAAAACTGAAATCGAACACTTTCTTTGAATGTTTACACGTAATATATAGCCATCCATTGCGGTGCAACTTGGCTAGGTGAGGCTTGAAGTTGGATATAAAATGTCCGGTCTGTAGACGGGGAAGGCGAAGATGGAGGTCACTTGTTCTTCAAGTGCAAATTGGCCAAGCGAGTCTGGTAGCTGCTGTCATTGGAGGGGCTCCATCAGAACCTTACCTTGCTGCCCAAAATTCTGCGCGAGATGCGGTGGTCATCATGCATACACTGAACGAGAAGAGGAGCCGTCCAAAATCTCTGCAGTGGTCACCTTGTGTGGCATATCCTCTCAAGGCCAAAATAAACTTACCCGTAATGGTAGGCTTATCTGGAGACTGACGCCTTGATGATCAAGCAAGCTATGCTTTTGATGCGATGGCTTAAGGTGCTCTGTTGGAGGAGCTAAAGTTCTTGGTTCATGTGAATATGTCTTCACATGCTTTGATGCGATGGCTGAAGGTGTTCTGTTGGAGGAGCTCAAGTTCTTGGTTCATGTGAATTTTATAGAGTTTGAATGTAATTTCCTGACTAGAGTTGGCGATAGGGCTGCCCATGCAGCCATGCTTTGGCTGTAGAGTATGAGTTGAAGGGAAGAACTGATCACAATCTAATTGTGTTATTGATGATTTGTCAGATCAGTAATGGAATTGCCAAGTTTCAAAAAAAGAGTCACGTTAATGTATGAAGTCATCGTCAACGTGATCCCACTGCTTTATACCGTTATAATGAGGCTATCTGACACATTATTATTGCTTTTCATCCAGATAGAAAAAAAAACAAATGATAGGAAGCAACTAACGCGCGGCCGGCCGTAATATAGATCGTCCGCACGGCTTTGCCATTTATAGTAAAGTACAGTTATTATATTACTTTTTTTAGCAAGCATGCTAATCACGCTAGCTTGCGGGCGTACAAAAATTTTCCCGCCAAATGTAACCAAAGATTCTTCATGGCTTGCGTAGCCTAGAGCCCCAGATCTAAATACTCACCACGGTTTATTGGAGGAGAGCAAATCAGGCCCAGACATATACTTTTAGTAACTGCATGTATACGTTCACAGTATTCAGAAAAAAACACATTTACATCTGCAGTTTTCTAGAGCAAAACACTATACATCTAGTCCCTAGGAAAGCACACATTTCCACATCTTTTCTGTACATAAACTTCATCTTTTTTCTCTGTACATGGCCTGCATCCTGCATGTTAAAGAAATGGATAACATGTGTTATAAATTTGTTGTTGGATGGAGATAAAAAAGGATGCACATGTTAAGAAAATGAAAACCTTATATTGCCTATTTGAGAAGACATTATTGTTCCTGAAGCTCAGGTTGCTATTGGTAATGTTGTACTAGTAGATTGTATTTTCTTAGGAATTTAAGTGTTATTTATTAGGCAACAATGTCTTCGTGAAAAGGCAATTTAGCCTATTCTTACTAGTCAAAAAGAAACAACATTTGTCTAGTTTTGAAGCATGAGTTTTGCAGCCGAGCAATAGGAAGAAGGTTGGCTACTGTGCAAGATGCAGTGATAATTATTTTCTAGATAATTCATTTGAGGCCAAATACAAATCCATATGCAATTTTTTAACAGCAATTTTTATCTTGAGTTTAACAGAAACGAATCTGAGTGAACCACACTCGAAAATAGGCAACACAACTACTAGAGATGCAGCCCATCATAATTCAATCTCGGTCTTTAGTCTCTTTCAATTTCTAACATCAAAAAAATGAAAGAGCAAAAAAGAGCGGATGAGAGAGACGGAGAGTATTACCTGGATGTGATCTCGTTGATGGGCAACCGTAGTCGTAGCTTGCTTGATGAAGATTGACCTGACTGATGCGCGTGCACTGAGCAACAGAGGAATGCCTGCTGGGGCGTGGGTTGGTAAATGTATGGCTTCACCGGGTTTCACTTCAGCCCTGCAACCATGGACGAGGCGTGGGGAAATAAAATCCATCAAACTCAATCAGCTCACAATCATGGTGAATCGATTAAGCAGCAACAACTTGAATCACCGCATCGTGACTTGCTTATGTTCCTGGAGCCTCTATTGGTGATGAGCAGGTTGTTGCTAGTAATGTTTTAGTAGATTGCATTTTCATAGGCAATTTTAGTGCCATTCATTAGGCAACAATGTCTTCCTAATTTTACAATTTTGGAATTCTAAAAAAGCAAATGCAGTGTCTATGTTCATTTGCAACCCACAGACCCACCCCTAACCCCTGGTTTATTTAAAAAAAACATATCAAACAGAGGCAAGATGATGATGTAAAAAAAACAGAGGTGATGTTTTCAAAGTAGGCTGCTATGGTACATATACATATTCTAGAGCGCAACGAGTTCAGCACCCATACAACATAAGGATTTTTTAAATGTTGCCGCACAATCATTAATTGCAATGAAAAATTACAAAACTCAATCATAATTATTTAACAAACTAAAACGTTAAGATTGAAGCTATTCTGAATGCAGCATGCCTGCCAATCTGCAACAGAAGGCTAACTTGCCCATTTAGAAGCACATTGTTACATAATAAATGGCACTTAAATTGTCTAACAAATGACTCATGGAGCAGGGCGTAGAAAGGACGGATGCTGGAGGAATGGGGTATGCTACCGTTGAAAAACAAGCTCGAGCCCGCATCTGGTGTAAGGAAGATGGAGGGGGCACCGCCACTGGAGAGGCTGCACAACCAGAGGGGCTCCACAGATTCTAGGATACACCCTCAGCAATCTAAAATCTCATATAGATTTTCTCATGAGCAATTTAAGTATCATTCATTAGGCAATAATGTCTTCCTAAAATAGACGATTTATGTATTCTGAAAAGGCAAGTATAGTGTTTGTGTTCATTTGCAACCCACAGCCTCACCCCCCAGTTTATTTGCAAAAAATACACAGCTATGTTTTTATTTTTTTTATGCATCACATCTATTTATGTAACAGACAAAAATACAGATTAAGCAGAGGCAAGGTGACGATGTCAAAAAAAAAAGTTATGTACAAAAGGCAGACTAGATTAATGACTCAATAGAAATAATCAGCATAACAATAGAAAAAAAAGAGAGAATGATCTATAAGTAATAATATGTCACCTGCATTAGTCAGCACCTCCCAATCTGTGCTTCCCTACTACTTGAGAAATGGAATCTCAAGCTTCCCCTTGTCACCTACTCTACACAAGAAATGGGATATCAGGCTTCCCCTTGTCACCCGGGCATGATCAAAGTCACATAGAGAGCAGAGTAACGCTTGAAAATTAAAGGAGACATATGGTAAAAAGAGTAGAGGTTATAGGCACATTTTTGGTGTTAGACACAAATAATTGCCACTGGATTACTAATAAACCCTAATGCTCGACTAATGATATTAAATTGCTTAACTAAATTTACATGCACATTTTTGGGTGGTTCTCAACTGCTCGTCTACACTTTCATATAGCCTGCTGCACACTCCAACTTTTCTACAACAGAAATTTAAGTTTCATTTGTTAGGCAACAATGTCTTTTTAAATAGGCAATTTATGTATTCTGTAAAAACGTCCAATGCAGTTTTGTTGTAATGTTGAACTCAACAAGAATTCATCTGACCAACTACAGCTTATGATTCTCACATGAACAAGAATAAGTAATTTTCAGCGATTATTGATCTTAGATGCACATTTACTCCAATACGAATTGCAGTCTAAGGAAAATTAAACATCCAAAAATACAAACATACTAGTAACAATTCTAAAATTGAAAATAGACATGTACAGTATCAAGCGAAATGATTGATAGCGATCAGATGCTAAGAAACAAGATGCATATATCAACCGTTGTAAGGGTTACAACGTCACATCGAATTCAATCCCGAACATGACAAATGCAGCAGATGGGTTGAACTTGAGGTTGATTGAAATTTCTTATAAAAACAGAACAATTCTCCACTGCTAGCGATCCACAAAATCTATGTGAAAACAGCAGCAGTAATTTGCACTTTTTCAACTAATGCGATTTCGATCACCTTCTGAACCCGAAATTTCACCTGCTAAAGTGGCCTAAAAAATTCTCACGGTACAATAGCTACTGATCTCCACAATCGGGTAGTTGGGTGCCAAGAGTCTCACATATGGAGCACTACCACATCACATGAGACAACATGGTGGGGAACGTATCTAATCGAAGTGGAGGACGAGGGTCTCACCTACTGGACACATGTGGGAGGGAACTAGATGTCCACAACGAGGATTCTGACATCCATGCGCTCCTCCATGTCAACGATCGAGAGCCCACCTCCTCCGCTACCGCCGTGGCGCCTTCGATTGCGGCCGTGAGGTAGGCCGGCCACCACGGGCTGGATGGTCCGGCTGGCCACCACCTGGGCCAACCCCTAGCACCTAGGGGGAGCAGATCCATGCCGCCCCAACCTCTTGGCCACCATGGTTGGTCGGCTTGCCGCCACTGCAAATATGACACAGATCTGAGGTAGATAGCAAATATCTTATGTTAGGGTTGGAGAGCTCGATTTCGCACTGCAGGAAGGGGAAGGAAAAGGCAAGAGCGGACGAACCTGGTGGGTGCTCGTCGCCGACGAACGGCCAAGGGATCGATGAACACTTGGCGTAGGGTTGGGGCAGCAGTCCCCAATGTTCGATGGATCCGCCATGGCCGGCGCGGATGGGGGCGGCAACGAGCTCGGCGCGGGCATGGAGAGGCGGTGGGGCGCAGGCGTGAGGAGGTCACCGGGGAGGAGCTCGCGGTCGCCGTCACCAGGGGGAAGAGAGAGAGAGAGAGAGAGAGAGAGAGAGAGAGATGAGGAATGAAATGTTGAGGACGAGCACCGTGCGTGCGGTGGGATGCAGAATGCTGCGGGTGGGATTGGAGCGTGCGTGCGACGGAACAAAGACACGGCCAGTCGGTAACAAGTCATTACCCAAATGATATTCCTAATACGAAAAAAATACATTATGATTTGCTAAACGTTTTCGGCCATGACATGAATTTGTGATGGACAAAAACAAATGCTTCTGACACTAAATTAGCAGAGCATCCACACAACGACTCAACAATCTAATAACAAACGATATTCCTAATATGACTGACGGTGCATAACAAGATAACGCGACTATTATGGCAACTAGGAGTAACTAGCCGCATGCATAAATCCAATCTAACAGCCGCCACCACCACCACATCCGCCGCCGCCGCCACCGCCACCGCCACATCCGCCTCCACCATGGCCGCCGCCGCCGCCACATCCGCCTCCATGATGGCCGCCGCTGTGTCCGCCACCACCGCATCCGCCGCCTCCATGATGTCCATGGTGATGATGGTGATGGTGGTGGCCGCCACCACTGCTGGCCGCGGCGGCAGCGGCAACGTACGAAGCTGTGTACGCGCTCGTGAAGTCAGTCGCCGTCCTCCCTGACCCTGACGACGACCTCGCGGTGCCGCGGCTCGCCGACGCCGTCGCTGATGCCGGCCTGACCTTCGTCGTGGGCGCCGGGGCGGGCATCTTCTTGTTGGGCTTGGGCCTGTCGTCGTCGCTGCGTCCGCAGATGAAGACGGCGAACGAGACGACCCAGACGGAGACCACGACCATGCAGAGCCCAAGGAACCACGACGACGAGCCCAGGGCAGACGCCGCCGCGCCGGCTCCAGCTGCGGACGCAAGGATTCTCGCCATGCGAGATCGAACAAGAAGGTAAACAGTAAGAGAAACAACTAACAAGGCGCTTGAGCGATGCAGAGCTCCTGATCTAGGCAACCGGCGGGCAGGCCAGGTATATATATATATAGCCACGGGGAGGGATTATCTTTCCTCCTAACAATAATTCCTAAACGTGTGGGAATAAATAATTATCTTCAACTGTACTACTAGTAGTTAGTTATCCGGACGGTTGGCTCGGTGCCGTCTCCGATTGGATTTCAATTATTCAGAATTATTCAGTAAAGTCCTGGCAGCAATTGCATACGTTGGTTCCTGTTCCGTACGCCTACCCGACTTCCGTTCATTTCCACGTTCTTTCCGATTTTTCTCCCGTCCTCTGGCTTAGTAAGAAGAAAAAAAAAAGACGATCTAGGTCAAGGATAGACGACGTACTTAAAAAAGATGGTGCACGCCACTTATGACAAATGAGATGTAGACATGCATATTGTGAGACATATTTGAGATTGAATAAAAGTCATCTCATTTGTCATCTATTTGGATAGTAACCAAGGGAATAAAGCTTGATCATGCAATGGTAATGGCAACAAGGTGATCAAAAAATCGAAATGAATGACAGTGAGGGAATCCATATTTTTTTATGGTGCTGAGAGAATTTGTATAGATTTTAGTGGCAATGAGGAAATTCTCTCTTTAATATATGTCACATTCTGATTCACATGATAAAATATAAACATCTCATATTTTCATTTGAAAAATATTTCTCGTTATCAGTACTACTTTTCAGACATAGAACAATGTTTTCTCTTAAGAGCAACTTCAAAAGGTTGGCTAAAATTACTAGTCAAATTCCATTCTTTAGTCATCTTGTAAAATAGAAAACTTCTTTAAAAAGAAGAAGTCCACAACAGCCTTACTATTTTACAAAATCAGATAACCAGTATCAATGGTTGGCTATATATGGCTACCGAAAATCAAGGGATACCTAAGTTTCTATTTTACAAAACTAGATAGCATATCTGTTGGACTCTACTTTTTGCTTGCAAATTTTAAAATAGCCTTCACAACAAGAATAGCCAAGCTCTTGAAGTTGCTCTTTAAAATCAGTATTTTTTTTTCAGTCCGTCAAACAAGGCTAAGCTCTAGTTGCGACTACAGGGTACAGGCCGGCCGGGCGTCGCCACCATTGCGACTTTGCATGACCTCACCAAATGACGAGAGTGATGACTTAATTTGTTTTTTAGTTTGTATATCATCACAACTTATTTATTTTTAGTTTCTAGATCATTTCTAGTCATCACAAGTTAATTTGTTTTTTTAGTTTCTGGATCATCTGTCACAACTTTGCGTGACCTCAGCATATGACGAGAGAGTGATGACGAGGATGAGCTAAAGTCATCTCTTGTCATTTCTCGTTATTCATCAGCCTCACGCGGTGAGTGCGCAGGCGCCATTCTTTGACGAGGTGCGGGTACGTTGGGTTGAACGGGAAGCTGGAGAAGGCGGCGGCGACGCACCTGTCGCCGATCCTCTCCCGCACCGAGCAGCAGGCCTTGCTGATGCGCACCTGGCGCGCGGTCAGCAACTGGAGGACGCCGCCGTCGGCGGCACGGCACAAACGGTGGTCCCCTGGGGTCGTCGTCGTCGTCGTCGTCGAACCTAGGCAACGTCTGGAGCCGCCGGTGCGGTGCCCTGCCGCTGCCGCGGACGTCGCTGTCGTGGCTCTGACGACGAGGAGAAGGCACAGTGAAAGGAGTTTAGCGGTGGCCATTGTTTCGAGACCGTCGGATATGTGTGTGTGTTGCCTGTTGGGGTTCAATGCTGCGTGCAGGGTGGTATGCGTCTGCTCTGTGCTGTGGCGATGCGTTTCGATGCGTTGTGGTGTACAATCTTCTTCTTCTTTTGAATTTAGAGCAATTTTATTACTCATGGGACACAACCAAATCGTTGGTCACTAAGACTATCTCCAACAATCTGAGCATAACGATTTCTCAAAACAATCTAAGCATAACACTACCCAAACCTAAAATGCATGGTTCACAAAAAAAAAAAAACAACACCAACAACCTTCAACGAAGTAGGCAAACAAAGTACCTATTTTACTTGGAAAGAGAGAACCCAAATAAGGCCCTAAAAAATTTTAGAAAATCGACAATATAGCATTTTCGTTTATATTTGACAAATATTGTCCAATCATGGACTAACTAGGCTCAATTCCGTCGACTCGTCAATTCCGACCAAACTGTACAATAAGTTTTTATTTTTGTTTATATTTAATACTCCATGCATGCGTCGAAAGATTCCATGTGATGGAGAATCAGAAAAATTTTGCAAAAATTTTTAAAACTAAACAAGGCCTAAGCGTCGTCTTTCTCCACGACCCAAATCTATGGCGCCATCGACCATGATAGGCCCGTAGAAGACCGCGTAGGAGGCGCCAGGGTTGGGTGGCTCGCGAACAACGACGGCAAGGCGGGCCTACAACGGGGAGCCACTGGCACAGCCAGGTGGGACCACGGCAGGCGCGACCAATGTTGCCAGGCGGGACCGCGGCGGGTAGCAGCCGGTGCATGGCGAGATGTGGCCGGCTCGGTGAGGCGTGCCCATGGCGAGGAGAGGCCGGCGCAGCGCGGCTGGTCCATGGTGGCTGCCGGCATGCAGGGAGGCGAGTGGCACTCGACGGGGCTTGCGTTCGCTGTTGGAGAAGACAAGTTTAAGTGTGTGACCTTTTTGCCATGCATGACCTAAACCCTGGAATGTGTGTTGTGTATAGGTTCTCATTGTTAGAGACAGTCTAACCCCTCAAACTCCCGAGGTACATGATCCCAAGTTGTGGCAAGAGCATGAGCACTAGGAAGGCTGCACCCAATTGTGGCAAGAGCATGTGCCACTTTGTTACAAGCACGCTCACAAACGCAAATTCTGCAGGAAATAAATTCAGAACTAATAGGAAACTTCATCTCTGTGACGATGCCCCCAATAGGCAATAGGTAAAAGTCTGAAGTCGTCATTCATGATCACTGCTTCAACTTGTGCAGCGTCCGTTTCAGAACATACGTTCTGCACTCCCATCAATTGTTGAAGAGGGCTGGTGTGCGATTTTGGAATAGGGCTGGTGGTACTCGAGGATTTGCAGTTTGCCCCGGAAAAGCAGAGTTACGGATGTGTTCAATGACAGTTTGGAAACGGGCTGTGTGTGCATGACACGTTTGCGTCGGCTATTCAGTTACTGTGCGCCATTGATGTATGCATTCACTGGTAAACGCAAGAATGAAGAAACAAATTCATGAAAGGAGCTGGTTTGGAGATGCTGTTAATTTTCTCCTTCCCTGCTTCTCTTGGGTCATTGATATAAGGTGTGACGCCACAGGACATTAGAATTTTTTTTCATGAAAAAAATTGAAAAAGTTGAACGCAGCATCACAAAATCATATATAGGCCGTACAACAAGATCCCATATTATCGTGCACGAACGGAGATCAGATCACAGAGTGACAGTATGCAGCAGACTTAAGTAGTGGAAAAGCATTGCCAACTGGCAAACTATACTATTTGTGGGAGCATTTAACATAGCATTCGATTCATACAGTCAAAAATTATCTACTATATTAGCATTTATAAGCACAAAATGAAATACGCCTTGGCTACTAACTGTTTGTATGATCTAAGCCTACCACCAACCTGCTGGCACCTTTACATCAGGAAAGACATCAGTTACAAAGAATAAGCACTCTAGGCAATTTAATTTACCTAGAGCACAAAGAATCGGTCTAAGAAATAATCGAAAAGAAAAGGATACACCATAGACCACTATTTGCTGTTCACGGGTTTATATTGCACTCCCGTAGAAACACTTGATCGTAATTGACGTGTGCTGACCAGTACTTGCGGTATTTGGGCAATCCAATCTCAAGCCAGGGCTTCAAGTTTCCATTGTAGTGGATGACAGCCGCTCGCCTGATATCCTTTTCGTTGACATTTGGGTTGTACCCAAGTCCTAATTGATGCCACGAATGATCAAGAGGGAACGTGCGGTTCCAGAAGGTTACAAGACCAGCCGGGAGGGTACCTAGCTTCCACAATAGCCTGTTTTCATTCTGCACAAAGGAGACGAATTAGTGTGTGACACAGCAAACAATGTTCAAATCTACACGAGTGTACTTTTGTATCAAAATATAGCTGTATCAAATATTCTGCACAACTGTCCCTGAAGTGCCTGATAGGAAATTCTATATGTGCATTAGGTCACTATTAACATTTTCAGCTCAAGCAGCTGAGTATATACTCTAGTGTAGAAACAGGAACTAGAATCACAATTTCAAATGTAAAGCTCATACTCACCAACTTCTGCCAGGTATGGTAGACCTCAGTGATGTTTTGCTTTCTCCACTCAGACAAATCAAACATGTTCATGCCATATGCCCAACCGCAAGCATGTGGATCAAAATTCTTGGCAATAAGAGGGTTTGAGAAGTTGAGGTACTTATCAAACCTATGGAATGCCTGTCTACAGGTCTCGACAGCACCATTAACCTTGCCTTTGAGATCTACCAACCAAAGAGCACTTAGGTCTCGCTGCACTACAGTATCATCGTCCAGAAATAACACCTTGTTAAGCTTTGGGAAGATCTCAGGGAGATAGAACCTCAGATGGTTGAGAATTGACAAGTACTTGGGGTTCCGAAACTTCGGATTTTCATCATGCCTAGCATGCCCAGTTCTGAAGTAGTAATTAATCATAAACTGGGTTTCCAATTGCTTCAGAACTGGACTGTAGCTTGAATTTAACCATGTAAACTCTTCAATGTTCTGAACCTGAATGGCAGCTTTACCCAAGGGATTAGCCAGGAACCACATTTTCATTGCAGCATAGTTAAGCCTATCAGTCACAATGTGGAATACATGTTTTTCTGGCTTCTGCATTAAATATAGCATCAAAAGGTTAGTGGTGAAAAATGATTTAAATCAATTAGAATATTCAGCATAAAAGAAGTTGATTCTTGATTCACAATAATTAACTGGACACCTAATTAGCAACTTAATATCTTTCCGAGACCAAGTGGTATACCTTAGCATGGACAAGAGTTGAGTTAACAACCACTGCAGCAGCCAATACATTGTCTGAAAACAAGGCATAATGATAGAGTTTGGGGTCTTCCAGCTTCTGCACGTAGGGAAAGTCCTTATTCTTTGAGTTGGTGAAATAGTACTCATTTGTAAGCCGCAGTGTAAGGCAATGGAGACCCTTGGGTAGAGATTTTGCTGCCACTTGCGCTAGATAGTTAGCTTGTCTTTTGTTTGATTCGAGTTGCTGCTCTGTTGAGTGAAGGACTGTTTTGATCCTATTCACAGCACTAGAGCAACTATCATGAATTCTCCTGACCTTCACCAATGTCTGCTCCATTGCTCTAATTTTGCTGTGGACGCTGTTGAGAAAATAGAAAATCATGTCAAAGATGTTTGGTCCAGACAAAAAGTACAGCAACACCAATCATAAGCCATCACTACACAGGCCGAATAAAACTCTTAGTACAGTAGAATAGGATGTACTTCTGAGGTAATTGCCGATCACTGGTCGCATCGCCTAGTGCTCGTTGTATATCCCTCATCCGTGCACGGAGCTCCCTCACGAAGCCATGATTACCCCTAGAAGCAAACAATCCAAGGTACATCTTTGCTCTTGTTAGCTGGTCCTTGATGATGTGGATTGTAGCATCTGACAAAGTTGTGGTTTGACCAGCAATACTATTTGTTCCATGGTGAGCAGTGTTACTGTTACTTGCACTTGTTTGCTGCTCTCTAGTCTTGTTGGATGAACTATGAGCACCACTTTCCTGGAAAAGTAGGCCTTTAGCAGTTAGATCAAGATAGAACCCTACCTGAAATCGGTGAGAAGAACAAATAATACAGACAACAACTTGATTCCATAAGCTAAAATGTACAGATACCACGATACAATAGGAAGCATGGATACTTAACTACCAACCTGACGATTTCATAAGAGTGAAAATTTGGTAATCCGCTACTAACATGTCACCTAAACAGTAGACATTAACAGAGGGCACCAAAAAGCAAAACACTACTTACAAGGAAACATTAAAACCTAGATTGATCTTCTACAAGAAAATTTACCTTGATAGAAGATGAATTCAGGATTCGAACAGTGCGCAGTCCAGAACCGTCGTTCATTTCTAGTCCATCTGACCCATTTTTCTGCAGCACGTCAGTTGCGTGAGGCAACTCCATCCCAACTTCTTTTCCGTTCTGCTCCCCAACCTCCCTGCTATCCCCGGTCTCACCAGATCCATCTGCCCTTCTCTGGCTTCCCACAACCTCCTTAATGATGCCGTCCTGCCCCAAGCCAGCACTGCCATTCCCCACGACAACCGGGTCACCTTCCTCTTCCGCCCTCCGCTCCCTGACAGCAGCAGTATCTGATTTTCCAGATGGACGGCTCTTGCTGCTCCCTGCCTCAACCACTTGCCAGCGATCAGTTGCTGATAGCACACGGTTCTTGTGCTCCCCAAGCCTTTCAATTATCAAATCTACAAAAACGCATCAATTGGTGGTTTGAGTGCTGGTAGCATAGCCGTGTGAACCATGTTCAAAAAAAAAAAAGCATAGCCGTGTGAACCAACAAAAAAAGAACGAAAATCATCCGTCTCCATCGTCCGTACCACTACACGATCTAAAACGGCCGAAATGCGTGCGAGAATTCCCTTTGGCAAGATAGGTCCAATCGAGCAGGAGATGGGGATAATAAGGAACTCACCTTTGGCCAGAGACACCGCGGACGCTGCCATGTGCGGCCACACCAGATTGGACGCGCCCTCCGGGTCGAACGCGCCGCTCGCCACTGCACGAAACCAAAAACACCGCCCGGAAAACCGCGCCCAATCAGACACGAGACCTTCCCGCATTGCCCGAACCCACGCGCGGAGAGAGAGAGAGAGAGAGGTCAGGCCAGAGGAAGGGACGGGAAGGGAACGCACCGGTGGAGTCCGGGAGGGGCGCGACCGAGACGGGGGAGCCGCCGTACAGCACGAGGGGCGCGAGCACCGACGCGAGGAGGAGGAGCAGCACCACGCCCCGGCACCGCCGGCGGCGCCGCAGCAGCATTGCCCTCGCCGCCAGCGCCGGCGAGCCTGCCGCCGCCGCCGCTGCCGCTACGGAGGGGAGGGGGGAAGGGGGAGAGACGGGAGAGGGGGCGGCCGCTTTCCGGTGGGGGCAGGCGCTTATTTTGGTGTGGGGAGGCCGACGGGGTTTGGGCGTCGGCTTGCGCGACGCGAATTTCCGGGGCCCGGGCCGGGCTGCGGTGTGGGTAGGGGTAACGTGCGATCGGTGCCGCCAGGAGCGTGACATCCATGCGATGCGAGATGATGTCGCCCATGCGTGCCGCACTGCCGCGTGCCCGCGTGCGCGTCGGCTTGCTGGGCCTCGCTTTTGCTGTCTGAAATGGGACGCACCGGATTTGCCAAGATTTTAGCTGGATATGCATTCGCCGGAAGTCTTGTTCTGGCTGGCTTCATTAGAGCATAGAGTAAGGTCAGCACTTGCAGTTTGGCATTTTTTTTAATCTGTATATATTTCTTCAACCGTCCTCGAAGAAATATATACGCCCTGTTTGGTCGGCTGTATTTTTTATACTGATACTGATTTGTTATAAGAGAAAAATATTGTTTCATGACTAAAAATAAGACTAATTTTGGTTGATAAGCTTAAGTGAATAAAATAATAATTTTAGGTATAAATCTAACTGTATTTTTTTGGTCTATTTTATATTTGAGATTGTGATCCTTTTTGGAACCAGGGAGTAGGTTAATGTGTTGTTGGCCGGTAATGGTTGTGGTTGGCCCTCAAGGCCTCTCAACCTCAAACGCTGCTGGCAGTGGCACACGGTCGAGCGCGGCACGCATGAGCAAGGGCGGCCACGTAGCCCTCGCCGCTTCGAGCTGCGGCCGCGGCGATATACTCGTGCGTGCGGATGAGGATGCAAGCCCAGGGCCAGAGCTCGAGGATATTTGAATGACGCCACACGCAAAGCCACTTGCCTTCCCAAGCAAGTATACTTTCCGTGCTATGGCTGAGCTGTATTTTTGCTAACGGCATACATTGAATGATGGACATTTAGTTATTTATTTACGACGTGCGATTTGCTTAGTTGGTTACAGTCGTACACAAGTTGGGGTCGAAGGTGGCAAGCACTTAAGCTCATCATGTACTATGTGTGGATTTTGAGTTTAACCTCCTAGGCCTTGTTTAGTTCCCACCAAAATCTAAAAAGTTTTTAAAATTCACTGTCACATCAAATCTTACGACATATACATAGAGCACTAAATGTAGATGAAAAAAATAACTAATTGCACAGTTTATCTCTAAATTGCGAGACGAATCTTTTAAGCCTAGTTTTTTTTAGATAATGGATGAAAATCCGGCCTCTATATCCGAAGATGTACACAGCCCATTATTACAGAAACTTGGGTCAAATACAAAAGAGAAAACCATAGTCTTATAAAACGACCAGGACGCTAGTTCAAACAATATAGATGTTTCCATCCTTTATTGGAAAACTCTAAAGCAATGACTTCTAATTTCTTGCTCATCATCGAGAGCGCGTCCTTAGCTTGCTCTTCACGCTGCAATTGGACCCAAAAGTGTAACCAGTACGCTTCCCTGAAAATAACCTGCATAATAGAGTTAGATTTTATTCTATTAAAAACAACATCATTACGGCATCTCCAAATAGCTTTTAGTATATAATTGAATAATATTTACCAAATATAAACGAAAGTGCTACAGTAGCGAAATTCAAAAAAAATCGCTATTAAACAAGGCCCTAGTGTGGATCCACCAGTTGGTGTTTCATCAAGCTGAGCCTAGCAATATCCATACATTTAACATGCTCAATGTCATGCTATGGCTTTTTATTGTGGACGTGGACTGCAGCAGAAGAATTACTAAAGAAAAATGAATAAGAAAAACTTACTCGAGAACAAATGCAGAAGTGAACTTTACCGTTCCCAAACGGCCAAATTATGCAAGAAAAATAATTTTCCCACCAAAATTATTTCAGGCAGTCACTCCCAGAGTCCAAAATACTCCCTACCGGTTTCTCTCCAATTTTTATCCAAAAATTCCTTTGACCTATAGCAAAACGAAGTAGGGTTCCCATATGAACTTATAATTTCAGCTGCACATAACAAAAACATCTAAACTGAAGAAACATAAAGTATCTATATAGCCACATCAGATCCTATGGTCCACGAAAGATAGGAATCCACATTTTTTTTAATTGAATGGTTAATGGAGAAAAGCAGTCAAATTCGATCCACACGGAATTTGCCTGAAGATTATTTAACGAGGTTGAGGATTACGGAGAAGTCCGAGTTTAGAATAAGGCCATAATGAAAGTGTTTACGTAGGCTAACGAGGTTGAGGGTTACGGAGAAGTCCGAGTTTATAGTAAGGCCATGATGAAAGTGTTTACGTAGGAGCAGAGGAGAAAAAGGGCCATGATAAATCCCGTCCCATCCCACACTGATGTTTACAGTTAATCTGTTCCATTTGTATTTGCAGTGATTATGATCATTCTCTTTTCTGGTTCCTTTTTTAATTTAAAAATAGGACAGAAATGATATGTTGATTTTTTTTTCTAAAAGAATTGAAAAAAAGACCAAAACAATATGGTTGTTTTGACGTTTCTTTTTGTTTCCCTTTTTATATATCTCTTTTTACTAACATGGGATATTTCATCTTGGGAAATAATGAAGTAGGCTCAACCAAGCCCTAAAAAAAGCATGGTTAACCACGCCTGTGTTAGCTCAGTGTGGGATGTGTGTTCTGATCTAGTGCACGTGCATGCTCCTCCTTCCCTCCCCTGCCTGGTGCCGATGGTGGATGGAGATCCTTCCCAAGGCACTGCCCAGGCAGCGGCAGGCAGCCAGCCAGCCACGGCAAAACTGCCCAGCCGGCGGCAGCAAGTAGCCAGCCAGCCAAGTGAATGAGACCGAACGTCTAACGAAAGACCAATGAAATTTCCGTAGTAATCAACGTCTAGATGTAAAAATATTCAAGAAGTATATGTATTTAGATGAGAAAAGAGACTTGATATACCAAATGTCATAGAAAATAAAGTGTAAACATTTTAGATATCATTTTAGCGATGTCAACGTTAGAAATTCTGTTTTAGCAAAGCCATATATTTGGAAGTCATAAAATAGCAATTTTCTTGTGTTGTGGATTTATGGTCTTATGCATTCTTGTGATATTGTCATCTTCTATATCTTGCAGTATGAATTAGAGTTACTTGTGTTGGTACTGTTGCCAAATCGTGTTGGCCAGGTGCATATAGAGCCATGTTTCTCAATTTTATGAGTCACATGTTTGCGACTTGTCTTTTCGTATTCCGATTTTTATCTGCTCACTTATATTTAAACTGGTTCACTTTCCTGTAAACCCTGTTTTCATGTCCATTGCCTCCAGATTTGAATTTTGTTTCTGTACTAAAATATAAAGTGAAAACTAAAAGATGTCTTATTTGATGAATTTTGCTCATTTTCATCCCCTATGTAGGTGTGACGGTGCCGCACGCCTTGGTGTGCAGAGGACCATCGATGTGTTGAACGAGTTCAAGGTGATGTTGCACAAGAAGTTATTCAAATAATCTCATTTTATATGGATTGAAATAGAAAATGGAGTAATCTTTGTGCTGTTCCCGTTTTAACACATACGGATTGGAGGCATTTACCTTCTATGCAAACAAGGCTCAAAATGGGGCTAGCTTGGCAGCGGAACCGGAGATGTAAACTCCGATAAAAAAAAAGCAAGTACTAACAGGAGAGAAATGTATTGACCGATACTAAGGATTTGTTTGAATGCATTTGTATCCACTATGATTGTGTTTTAAGATAAAAATTAAACTAAGTTTAATCTTAATTCACTGTAACGCACGTATATTGAGTTAGATACGATTGCATCTAAAGCCTGAGGCAGTCCTCTGTGTATCGGTGAAATACGAGAAACGTAGATCGGAATGATTTCGCAAACAGTATAGTAGTCTGTTTTGCCAGAATGCCTAATGATAACTGTACAGATAAAATAGAGCAATGAACAGAAAGGGCATTAAAAAAGACAAGGATCCCCCAATGGCCATGGTTCTCTACAACTACAACATTTCCTTGGTCCTTCTGCCTACTACTCCATCCTGATCATGATGATATCAGCACCCACGGCGGTCCCCCTACAGCGCTGCCTGGAGCCACGTCAGCGTCACGCGGCTGATGATGGAGGGGCGCCGCGGCGCACTCAATGCCACGCGGGGCTCACCCGCGAAGCATGCGCGGGGCGGGCCCACGTCCGTCCATGTCCATCCTCGCCGACGCCGACCCGCCGCGGGCCATGCCCATGCATGAGCGCGGAGCGCCAGGCCGGGTCCACCTCGCCGTCGGCGGCCGCGGCGAGCCACGCGTCGACGCCGTCGAGGAGCGCGCGCCTGCTGGGCGGCGGCGACACCAGCCGGTCCCCCGGCACGCCGATGGACGCGGCGCCCCCGTCGACGAGGGAGCGGAAGAAGACGTCGCGCAGCTCCCCCGGGGCGGACGTCGCCACGCCCAGCCCGCCGCGGCACTTCTGCCAGGGGAGCTGGAACACCCCCGGCGGCGGCCGCTGATGCGACGCCTCCCCGACGACGACGACGTCGCCCAAGCCCAGCGCCCCCGCCGCGGCCGCCTCCTCGAAGGGGAAGTCCGGCGGCGGTGCGGCGTGGACCTCCTCTTCCTCCTCCCTCGCGCGCTTCGCCTTGCGCTCCGGTGGCCGCTGATCCATGCACGCACTGCGCCGCATCAGGAATCCATAATTCAGACGCGAAAAAAAAAAACCATGCATAGCCAGAAACATGAACGTTGCATGAAACATATTACAAGCAGTCAGGCAATATCTAATACACCCTGCATTTTCGTGCAAGAACAAAGAACTCTGCCCTATGCATGCATCATTGTATGGTATATAGTAGTAGTACCTCGTGCGATCGAGGAGACACACAGAAGAGAGGATCGGATGGGAGAGGTTTTGCGCGCTGCTTGGCTTGGCGAGGTGGTGTCGATGATGGTGGTACGAGAGGAGGAAGAAGAACAAGGTGCTAGGTGCGGCGGGGCCCTAAGAGACGACGGAGCACGCGGACGGGCGATCGAGCGTTTTGCACGCACGCCACGCCAAGCGCTCGCGCTCGGGCTCGGCTGGCCGCGCCTATATTAACCGAGACCTGTCGCTAGTGCAGCGATCCGGTATGCTCCTTGATCGAGCGCGTGTACGCACGACGACGGTCACTCGAGCCACTGCGATGTGCCTGCCTGCCTGCCACGCTTAATTTGCGTTGCCTTGTTGAAGCACTTCCCCCCCTGCACCTTTTCTTGGGCTTGGCGGGCGGGGTCACACGGGCCAGTCTGCCACGCTCACCGGAACCGCGTGCTCTCTCGTGCTTCGCCAAACAAGGAACAACGGCTGGTGCCACGCAGGTCGTGCGGTGCGGCAACCCGGAGGGAGGAGGCGGAGGCGGCCATGAATTCCGCGCCACGGGCCGCCGGGATCGCGTGCCCCAACATCACGCACGCGCAAAGCGCAACCGCAAACCGCAAGTGACCTGGCTGGCTGGCAGGCACTCGCCGACGCGACGCGCCCAACCGGGACGCATCACGTTTGCATGCGCGCGGGTCTCCCGTCCGTCTCCCCTTCCCCCTTCTGGTCTCCACGGCAAAGGCAACTAGGCAAGGCAAGGGGATTCATCGGCAGCATGATTTGTGGCTGTCGAACTGTCGAGTAGATGTATCGGCACCGTGCGAAATTATGCAAGAGCGAATCATGCACAACTCACACTTGTGCTACCTGGCACGGTGGCAGTGGCACTCCTTGGTCGTCGTACGACGCAACCTGGGTGTGTACGCCACCACCCCCCTGCCCTGCCGTCCTGTGCTTAAGCCAAAGAACGCCGCGATCTGGGATTCCAGCAGGTTTTGCGGCCATTCAGCGTCAGGGTAAAGCGTCCAGCCATGACCAACTGACGAATCGCAACAATACAGGTCGCCGATGGCTCCATTTCTGCAAGAAACATGACAAATACGAATCTGCAGCTCTCCAAATTGCAAAACAAGTTCTCAAGAAAAGCTCTGAAGAGAGCGTCAGATCATGTTGGTGGTAAGCACTATATTAGTCGCTTTTCAGTGTGGCACGGCTGACGCAGCAGCAGCCTGCAAGGTCATGGAGCAGCACAGCACCCCACTCATAGAACGTGTATCATATAGTAGGAGGAATGCGATCTCCTATCCTCAAGTTTGGATGCTTGATCCAAAATGGAATTCGCCAGCAAAGTCCAGTACATCAACACAGAGCAGTCATCAGTGCCAGGTGCAGCATCTTTTGTTTCTCAGAGGGATACTCAAATCTGGGCACCGCACACCAATTCACGATAATGACATATATACTCGTCTCCTCCATATGCAGGTTAAAAAACAGGAAGGGTTGCCATTGATTGGAGCGTTTAACCCTAGTGTGGAAGCACTGATTTCCTGATACAAGAACTGCTCCATCACAACTCAGCTTGCCAGCCCTGGCCCAAATAGGCTGCAGCCTTTCGTATTTCTTAGTATAACCTGAAATGCAAAATGTGACACTCTACAGCAAAATCATCCGCCAGTAAAGAATCATGAACCTATGTCTACACTCATTGTGTCATTGTCGTGAACAAATATCATCTCACAAGCGGAATCATCTTCAGGGCTGCAGAGCACAGCAACCTCAATCAAAAATAATATTTCAGGAAACAATACAGTATAAATGGTACTACATTACGCAGTGCACATCTTCATCATGCAGTCCTGATTGCTGTCACTGCATGAAACCATGGACCATGGCCCACAATAGCACAAGCCCTTCTGAACTCACCAATGTATTTTTTTTTTTTGAAAAAAATGGCAGGAGCTCTACCTAATCAATTAAGGTAGAAAAGCACTTTTTTACAAGCGCACTGAGTGGCATGGAACACCAGCCCCCAGCCAGCAAGAATAGGGTCCTCCACCGCTCCATGCCACACAAAAGAAAATTACAATGTTAAAAAGCTAGGTCACATACAGCTCACACAAACACAAGTCGTAACAGTTTCGAAAGGCGCACCTCCATTGCAGAATATCTTCCTTTGCCATTGCAGCAACAACCGCAGTAAACTAGCATGCTGGAAGATGCGGTGATTCCTTTCCTTCCAAATATCCCACATGACGTAAATTGCGATGCCGCTAAAGGATTGTTGCTGCTCTTTCAGCAGACTGTTCACTGCCATCTCCCACCAATTCGCAATCAATTCAGAATTACTTTTGGTGCAAAGTAGGAGGCAGAATAATCTGTTCCCAGGCTAGAATTTGTGACCAGATCAACTGTGCATAAGGGCACTGTAGGCATAAATGTAATCCAGTTTGCAAGGGAGCATTGCAAAGAAGGTGCCCCTTGAATTGTGCATCATAAGCGAATTCGCCGAGTACTTTCAATCCACAGTCCAACACCATATAATGCAATCTGCGACACCTGGTTGAAGGTTAATTTGATGGATGCGGATCTAGAGGGAAACAAATTCTTCAAGATCCATGGCTATTGTGATCTTCCCATGGAAGGACTTGATCCAATTGTTATTACGAAGCTCCTGCTCCACTGTTTTGTTTTTCCTTTTAACGAGGCCGAATAATTGTGGAGCAACAGCCCTTGGTGCTGATCCCTGTAGCCAGCTGTTATGCCAGAACTTAGGCTTCTTGCCATCGCCAATCGTGACTTCTGTGGAAGCATTAAAGAGTAGGCGATCCTTAGAATTTTTTTTTGAGGGTCAACGGGGGGGAGAATCCCCACCTGATTTTATTAAACAGCCCAAAACGGCTCGTTAGTTTACAGATAGGCGCCAAGCTCAAAATCAGAGACTTGGGGCTCTAGGAGCAAAATAGAAAAGAAAGAAAGGCAGGCAAGTTAACCTTGACCCTGTCTAGCCATCGTGAAGATGGAGCACCAATTGTCAGCTAACTGCTTCTTGGACCTCGAGAGTCTGTGCTTCCATTGGGCAGCAGCGTTTTTGCACAGTAGAAGCACCTGATCAGCTGAGAGAGATTCGCCTCTGAACACTTTTGCGTTTCTGGCTTTCCAAATCTCCCAACAGATTAGAGCAATGAACCCCGGGAATTCAGCCGAAGGAATATGGCTTGGGGGTGCTGTGGTGTGCAGGGACGCCATGTCCAAGGGGTCCCCGGGTTGGATGTTGAGTCTTTGCCAAACCGTCCTCCCCAAGCTGCACTCCCAAATGATGTGTTCCGGAGTTTCATCAGCAGCGCCGCAGATCTCACAAGTAGTGTCGTCTACAACATGCCTTTTGAAAAGGGTCGATTTGCACTGGATTTTCTTTTGAAGTAGCAACCACAGGAAGAGCTGTACTCTGGGGGGGGGGGGGGGGGGGGGGGGGTTTTTTTTTTTCCATCCGACCTGGCTTGCAACCGGGCCGCGCGTTTTTTTTTTATTCTTCTTACAC
>Ga0182004_10000414_pt1 | contig 25182 bp, 17 predicted proteins | sample Sormic07211540_1_FD_120479 | JGI IMG/M metagenome (GOLD analysis project Ga0182004, IMG submission 120479) | Endophyte microbial communities from Sorghum bicolor roots, Mead, Nebraska, USA - 072115-40_1 MetaG | ecosystem: Host-associated > Plants > Roots > Unclassified | place: USA: Nebraska...
ATCAAATTTGTTGGAAGCTCGACCCTTCCGGGAAGTATACTGCAAAATCTGCATATAACATCCAATTCAGCGGCTGCATACTCTCCAATTTTCCCAGGCTGATATGGAAGGCATGGGCACCTCCAAAATGCAAATTTTTTCTCTGGCTACTATTACAGGATCGCCTATGGACAGCGGCAAGACTGCAGGTGCGCGGCTTGGAAAACAATTACTTCTGTGGCTTATGCGTTGGGAACTTGGAGACTGCCACACACCTATTCATCGACTGCCCCTTCTCCCGGACTGTATGGGACCGGGTAGCTACCTGGAGTAACTGCAACAATCTACAACCGGTACAGTGGGGCGAAACAAGAGACGTCGAAGATTGGTTCCTAGCGATGATTGATCGCGGGAGCAAAAAGGGCCACACACTGGCCATCCTCACGCTATGGTGCATCTGGAATCGGCGAAATGCTGCTGTCTTCAACAACAAGACTTGCACGGCGGCGCAGGTCTTTGGCCAAATCAGCGAAGAAGCCTTCTTATGGGCTAATGCTGGTGGAAAAGCCCTTAGATCCCTCTTTGTTGCTCATAACTTTGAGAGAATATAGCTAATTGTATTTTTTTGCCCCGGTAGCAGTCTGCTGCTGTGGGCTGCGCCTCTCGCGCCTATGCTGTAAAACTCTTATCCCCTCTTATCAATATATGGCCGGGTAACCGGACCTTTTAAAAAAAACCGTTCTATCTATCTAGCAACGGATCTAGTGCAAACTCATCTCGCGTACAGACTGCAAACTCCCTCTCGGTCACCTTTGTCTGTGACTCCCTCTCGGTGTTACCTCATACCTTTTTTTCACCCGCCTGTACCCGTCTGAGATTTGGGCACCTCACTCCTACTTAGCAAAAGAAAAAGAGAGATATTCCATATTTCCATCTCAAATAAAAAAAACTAAAGAAATTTGTATTGTGTCCGATGCGGCAAATGCTTATTTGCTCGGAGCATATACATATCAGCTAACAATATAAATGACCGGCACCGATCGTGTTCATGTGCAGGGCCTTCTTCCCTTCCTACAGCTACTACGGGCCTAGAGCTTATTGATCGATCACACACGAGCGCCTCTGCGCACTGCAGTCTCGTTTCTTTGCTTTTCGTGACTTGTTCTTAAACTCTGGAGCATGCAGCTGGATCGCCCCTCGTCTGCCGGGTGTTGTAAGAGCTGCATCCAGGGCACTTGTGCGCCAATATGTGGAACTGCACGTTCGCCGTCATGCCACAGTCGTTGCACAGGATCCATATCTGGACGTGAACCCAGGAACAAAACATTAGCACAAGGCTGAAGGCTGCCAATCTGACAGAGGAACCCAAGGGAGACAGACAGAAACGTGTCCTTACCATCTTCTTCTGATAGATCGCCGGCATCGGGGACGCTGCAACCTGAAGGAATGAACAGTTACTTGGATTGGTACCTGAAGTTGCAGGATAAGAGGCGTGGTTTTTGGAGAGGAAGCTGTACCTCTTGATCCAGCTTTTGCCATATGTCGGACATGTTGCAGGCAGACCTCAGGCAAACCGGGCATGAGAACCTGAGGAAAATGGCAGGTTAGCTAGCATCGGATTAGCTGTGATGGCCACGGCCTGGAAACAGAGCAGATGAAAGTCCCTGTGTCAAGTGGAGGCTTACTGCTGATGCGCTCTCATCTCGTACAGGCATTCCAGGTGAATCGTGTGTCCACAATGAAGCACACTGATAGCTTTCGTCGAGTCGAATAGATACTGTGGCAGAAGCTGGTTAGGACATGAGTTATCTATCTACTGAATTTTAAGAGACGTAGAGATGCTCATGCTCTCTTTGAGAAGCCTATAATACTCACCTCAATGCATACGGGGCAGTTGTTATGCATAGCTCTGTCCACGCAACGGTGAGAATCCTTCAATAGAGAGGTATAGCAGCAACCTGTAATAGAATAGAACAAACCCACAGATGGTACAAACTTTCGTAGGGACAATTAAACTAGGAATTAATAGAAAAAAATACTTAGTTCTTGCTCGAAGAATGAACGAAATAATGAGCTAAAAACAAGCATACCGCATTTATCACAGTGATAGAAATTTTCTGCACCACCAGTTCTGTAAAAATAATAATAACTTAGGACTCATAGGAAATAAAAAAGAAGGATAATGAAGATTTAATACTTGCCTACATATGCCGCATCCATCACAGTGAAATTGGTTCTTTGATACCTGAAATGTCAGGGAACACGACACAAAACCGGAGAAAACAGAAGATGGAATACTTCTGAAATTATGTCCAAATTAGCGCGTAAAATCATCAGCTACTTCGCTTAATGCTTCAAAAACGAGCTTACATCATCATCGAAGAAGTTGCATTTCGCGCAGAAGTATTTACCGAGACATGCTCCACAATTTGAACAATCTTGCTGTACCTGTCAACAAAGAATGTGATTTTCATGTGACACCAACAACAGCTGAAAAACACCAACTCTGATTCATCAGGAAACTTACATCCTGTTCTTTATTGCAGAGAGAGCAGATAACCTGTGATGTTCAGAAAAAAAAATGTAGAAAGGTAGGAGTAGTATCACTATATGCCACTGCCAGAGGAGGCTCATAATGATTCAGACGATTTATATAAATTAAGTAGAAAAGAAAGGGACAGTGACTGATATCCGTATCTGCAGAACTGAAGAAGTGAAAAGCAAGCTAATCTGTATCTCGTGCAAAGTGTCCTATGCTAAGGTACTTATGCCATATAATTTATTTTGTTGTGCGAATGTGAATATAGGTTCTTTTGCAGTTTCATGCATGTAGGGTGTACAGCAGGCCAATAAAACAACGCCTCCTGTCACTGACCAGCTTGATGTCGTGACGTGGAACCACGTGGCGGTCTTGGATGCTGACCTCGAGTGAATCCTGCAAAGAGGAAATCAGGCTAAATACCACTGGCCCAAAAATTTGAATCCTATTCCTGCATGAACCAACTCCAAATTAAACATGCGAAATTCAGAGGATACATTCCGAGGTCCTGACCTTAGCTTCGTTGTGGCAGTGCCTGCAATCAAATACCTCGCCGCAGCACGGCGCCCGTATCTTGCATTTCCTCCTGTAGTGCACGCACCTGGCGTCCCGGGACCGGGAGTGTTTGATTATTCCGACAAGAAAATGATCGCAGAGAAAGAGAGAAGCTTAAGCCATGGCCATGAGAAAATGGTGGTTACCCGTATCGCTCTGGTCCGGCGTCAGCGTCCATTGCTCGCACCTTTCCCCTTCGTTGTTGTGCTGTGCATGCACCTGAATTGACAAAAAGACGCAGTGGGTGAAAAGTGTTCGTGAAAGAAATTTCAGAGCCTGCTTCTCGTCGCAGAGGCAGGCCAGAGCTTAGCTTCACCTAATCACCTTCTATGCGTCAGCTTCAGGACCTCGCCGGGCGTCGCCGCCGACCAGACGTGAGACACCGTCGCACCGACGGAAGGACACGGAAGACGCGAGCAGAGAAAAGATAGAGAGATGACAGGAGGAGGATAGACGCCGACCGGGAGGAGGCGAGGAGCAGAGAAAGATAGCAGAGCGGCCGTCCACCGCTCGAAAAGCCGGCGAGGGAGAGGAACACGACGGCAACAAGAAAATAAAGCCGTCTCCGTGCTACGACTACGACGAGCTCTTGCCGACCCGTACGGGGGCGTACCTGCGTGAGCGCACCGGCGAAGCAGGGGGGGCAGCGCCGCGCGCGCCCGGCCCGCCGGACGGCGGCTGCTCGCTCGCTTCCCGTGCCGCGCCGTGTGTGTGCAGCTGAGCAGGCAGGGACGTGCTGCCGAATAATGCCACTCCGCCGGCACGTACGGCACGGCTGCCGCGGGCTATATAGGCAGGCAGGTGGGCGGGCGTGCAGTGCAGTGTGTGCCGTGCGTGCGTTCAACAAGGACACAAGGTAGGCATCGCATCGGCACCTCAAACACAAAGAAAGAAGCAGCGGGGGCGTTGCGGTTGCGTCGTATTCGGTGGCGCTTGACCTTTATGTGACGCACTAAATTAAAGTGGTGGCAAGGCAAAGGCCGTCGTTCATTTTCCTGGGCGGCGGCGGCCTCGGCCTCGCGCACGCCGAGCGCCATGTCCTGTGGCCCTGTGGGGGGACGCACGGTTGGGGCGTCAGCGTCGGGGCGGGGCGTGCACGGGTGCGGGTGCCGGGGTCAGGTGCGGCGGCCTGCGTCTGCGAGTACGCGTCGCCGGCTCGCGGGATTGCTTGGTGTGCCTCGTGTCGTGCGAGTCCACTGATCAGTGGACACACACGGCACCTGATCCGCGTCTTGGCAGCCGAACCGAACGCACGGACGTGCATGCATGTGATTGCCTTTCCTCTAATCGTCCATCGATGGATCAGAACTTTAGCCAGTAGGAGTGAGTATACGCTATCTTCTTGAGCGCTCTTTAGATTTTCCAGAATTATTTAACCTGCAAGTTTGCTCGAAACAACAGTGCAGGACATTATTCTTCTTAGATTAGACTCCATACGTGTGGTACAACATGTGGTTTCTTGTCAAGAGAGGCCATTCTTGCTTTCCCGGACCGGAAGCGACAGGCCTACGGAAGTGCATGCGCGTACGTTTCTTTTGGTAAACTTTTTTTTTATCAACCAAACCTGAAAACCTGACATGCTATCTGATCAATTATCGAGAGGCTATGCGTGCGACGTACTCGTCACACCCCAGTTCCGGGTCGTCACGGATTGCAGACAGCGTGAAAGGAATGCGTTGCCTGCTCGCATTTCCCTCGTCCTCGTGTTAATAAAAATAAATGAGACGATGCTAGTACTAGCTCATGTTTGATCGTGTATCCAACACGCATTGTTTGACTCAAAAGTTAAGAGACATGCATGCATCATGCATGAGACCTTCTTCAAATTCCAGTTGGTGCCGGTTCTGTTCACCCTATAAACAACCAACGAGAGTTGCAGGGTGGTTTTCTCTGGGTAAACATTACCTTGACGACGGCGTGGGTGTGGAGCACAATGGTTCTTCTAAGGTCATTCTTAGTGGAGATGTCACAAAAGATTTATGAGTAATCACTACTATAGAATCGATTTGCTCGATTATGATTCTAAGTTGTTGCTAATATGCACTCACCCACCAGTGTGTGGTGGATGCAATTTTTGCTCGTACCTTAAATTCACTATTACACTAGGGTCATATTTAGCAACAATTGTAAAACACTCCCCGCAATCATAAAATCACGAGTGCTAGATCTTCACAACTCTAGACCATGCTTTTACACGTACAAATACATAAGAAAACTAATTACTCTCTCTAGCCCATTTTATCTGACATAAGTTACTAGAGTGTCACGGTCTTCTAAATTACACTTATCATTCATTTCATCATTTGTTTTATATTATATTATTTATGAAGTTTATAACCATTGGATAGTATAATTTCTTACAAACCTTATCATATGAAGTTTGTATTATAATAGTTAAAAAATTATTAGTCTAACAAATAGTTAAAGTTTTTAAAATTTGAATTTTAATATAAGTGTGTGCCAGATAAAATAAACCAGAGATAGTACTTTCCATTATTTCTATATACATATATGCTATTATGCAGTCTGCACTATAATTCTACTCCATGAAGCAACCGACCAGCCAGCTTCTTAGCTTCCTGCCGCGGGCAGACCACCATCCCACTTCCTAAACCATGCCTTCCATCTAAGGCCTTATTTAGTTCACCCCAAAAACTAAAAAGTTTTTAAGATTCTCCGTCATATCGAATCTTGTGACACATGTATGAAGCATTAAATATAGACAAAAACAAAAACTAATTGAACAGTTTGCCTGTAAATCGCGAGATGAATCTTTTGATCCTAATCAGTCCATGATTGGACAATATTTGCCACAAACAAAAGTGCTACAATGCCAAAATCTAAAAACTTTTCACAACTAAACAAGGCCTAATATGTGTTTCTGCGGCCAATCATGGAACTCCCTTCTCGTCCCAAACAATTACACATCTCATATTTTTAAAAGTCACAAATATTTTTAAATTTGACTGCATTAATAAAAACATCGGTGATACATTTCAGTAAAATATTGATTTTATAAATCTAGTCAATTTTCTCAAAAAACAAAACCTAAACTTAGTAGTATTTTGAAAGATGGAGGAGTAGCCTCGGATGGGACTGCCAACAAACTGCCCTATCCAAAAACCAAAAAGTTTTCAATATTCTCCGTCACATCGAATCTTGCGGCACATGTACGAAGCATTAAATATAGACGAAAACAAAAACTAATTACACAGTTTAGCTGTAAATCGCGAGACGAATCTATTGATCCTAGTTAGTCCATAATTGAATAATATTTGTCACAAACAAACGAAAGTACTACAGCACCAAAATCCAAAATCTTTTCGCAGCTGAACAAGGCCCTAGCCGAGCTGCCCTTCCACCCGTCGCCGACTCGCCGCCTTGAATCCCGATCAAATCGCAGTTTCTGTCAAGAACCTACGATATACCTGTAGTGCTGCCGCCCCTTTATTATCGACTAGCTTTTCTATTAAATTCGTAGAGCGTTCCATGTCCAACTTTTAGCATTTCTATTGGAAGCACACCACCATCCCTCTGCTTCATCTCGCTCGCAGAACCTTTCATGGGTACTGCAGAAAAGAAGGAAGCACGCATGACCTGCAATCGGTAGCGGTGAAAAGAAAATGATCTGGTGCTTATGTGAGGACAGAACCCATTTTGGTGGTAGCTTGGATTTTTTGTGGTAAGCTGAGGGGTAGCTCCAAAACGGTTTTTGATGGTTGTGTTCTAGTACTAAAAATCCTTACCTTCAGCTAGGCTTGCATTAATTCTGTACTACGGACTTGTGTCCTGAAAGACTATCGAATCAACGTACCTAGACTATGAAATGTGGAACAATTGTAGAAATGTTATGACTTTGAAACTATACTGAACATGAAATAGAAGTTAATAGACATAGTATCGACTGAAAACTAGAAAATTTACTATCAATCGGAAAAAGGTGATGTTTCTGAAAACACTAAAAAGTTATTAGAAGTATCTTGCAATTCTTCAAAAATATTAAAATTGTGCACACAACTATAGATCTCACGTGTCAATGCTTCCCTTTAGGTGTAAGTATTTCTTTGTTGCAGTATTCGTGAGTCGTCCCAAATTAAATTAACTTCTAGAACAAACTATTTTAAATTTAACCAACTTTATATAAAATGACACTATTATTTGTGCCACCATATTTTTTATGACTATTTTAAGACACTATATTAGTAGCACGAATGGGTAATGAAATATTTTTGTTTTTACTTGGTGTTATAGATGTTGTTACACTTTCATGTGAAGTTGAGTAAATTTAAGATAGTTTAACTTAGGATGATTTTAGGAGTTGGTTTATGTATTCTTTGGCGAGGCTCTCTGACATCTAAAAAAATGAGAGGAGCCGAAAAAGCTGCATATTGGTGGTTTTGGCTTTCCAACCCTAAATCGACTCTGACTTCACCATCTTTAGCTTGTTTGTGGCTTTAGAGGCTTTCTTGTATGTGTTTGTTTGGTAGAACTTTTAATTAAGCTGATGGAGAAGCCTGACAAATACTCCCTCCATATAAAAAAGAAGGTCGTTTAGGACATGATTTAGCATATCAAGGAGTGATTAATTAGGGTGAAGTTTTTCCTGTTTGCCCTAATAAATACAGCTTCACATGCATTCTTTTAGAAAAAGTTTCAGAGACCAACTGGCTAGCACCTCAAGGTTTGCATGGCACTTGCAGAGTTCGACTCCCTTGGACCCCAAATATTTTTGGCTGAATATTGCATGGCGAGTTTTTGCATGGCACTGTTTCATCGTGGAGCCTCGTCGTGGAGCCTGAGCGCGTATACTTCGCGCGTATATTTACCGCAGCGAGAACATGGCCAAAACAGCGAGTGCACACGATCCCATGATTCGCGGTTCTCATGAACGCGATGACAGCGAGGGCATAGAAAAGCTCCCGGAGGCAAGGTTTCCGGCACCATCTCAGAGTCCGTCGCGACGGAGTCCGGCACCATCTCTGAGTCCAGCGCGACGGAGTCCGGCACCTCTTGCGATGCGATGGAGTCTGTCACGGACTCGAGCAGTGAGTCTGGGGCGATCTCCATGGCCGGCGAGCGGCGTGACGAGCGTGACGAGCGCGATGAAGCCATGCGCGCGATGGACTGGCGAGCGCAAGCGGCGGCACGGCGAGTACGACGGCGAGCACGCGATGGAGTTGCGGCGCAGCGTGCAGCGATGGAGCGGCGTGGAGCGCGGCTTTAAGACGCGGAGGATCGGCGCACGCGCTGCCGAGAATCGAGTCATCTGTCCATACGCGCCGCTCTGAGTCGTAAATGCACACGGGGATCGAAGCGACAGGGGCAAACGAGTCCAAGGAACAGCCTCCGGTGATAGAACGACATCTTTTACGCAAACCACGTACTGAGCCGACGTTTTTTTAAGATACGGAAGGAGTACCTTGTTGAAAAGGATTTTTTTTGAAACAGAGGGTGTAGTTGTTAGTATGAGTAGTTCTCACATGTCAATATTTTCTGTTTTTGATGGGTTGGGGGAGGGAGGGGGGGGGGGTCGGTAGCACCATGGGGGAGACTGCACGCGACACGCGCACTGCCATGCCAGCTTCTAGGATTTCAAGGTGACAGGAATGAGTGACTGTCATACTCCTTTTATATCTGTAAAAAAAGTCATTTAGAACAACAATACAGTCTCTAAAACTGAATTTTTGAATCCTTATTTTTATAAAAATATTTATCAAAAAAGGTATATGTATGTTTTTATGAAAGTTTTTTTCAAGACAAATCTATTTATATGGTTTTTATATTTTCAAACTCAACAACTTAAAAATTATTCATGATTTATGTTTAACTCAAATCTTATCTAAAGTGACTTTTTTTACGAGTACGGAGAGAGTATTTACGACACGTTTGTGTTCAGAGGAGATCTTGGGTCATTAGGGACAGCAAGTGAACAGACGGAGGGATGCTTGCGCCAAGGACCACGTGAAGGAGAGCATGCGCTAGAGGTGCAGTTGTGGGTATGCAGCACGAGAGAAGTGAGCCTTGATAACGTGTATATCACCAAATTGGAGAGAAATCTGCTAATGCGGATCTCCTACTAAGTACAAAAGATATATGAAGAAGAATTAATGAAAAAATACAATAAGCATAAGTGTTTTGTTAATTTGAAAAATAAAAAGTACAACAATAGTTAAGATCAAATTTTAGATTCATGATATCATAAAGGCTATTATTTCTAAGATTTTAGCCCACGTGGGAGTATGGACTATGGATTGATGGACTAATTGACTATAAGGGCTTTGTTTGACACGACCACTAGTCAGCTAGTGGCTCCGGCTCTTTCTACATTATGCATTGTAGCAATACTGCTCATAAGAGTCGTTTTCTCTCTCCTGACAAAATAAACATGGAGCCATGATTTGTGGCTCCTATAGCTCCAGTTTTTGCTTCTTTAGTACTATAGCGAGGAGCTAAAGAAAAGAAACCTTCTTAGGCCACTCACAATGCAGACTCTATCATAGAGTCTAAAGTTATTTATTACCTCGTACAATGTGGACTTGGAGTCTAAATAAGACTTGCAGTCTTATTTTTTCTACCTCTTTCTTCAATAAATATGCTGCCACATCAGCAAAATACCATAAATAATATGTAATTAAATGTATTGGACTCTGTGATAGAGTCTTGCATTGTGAGTGCCCTTAGACCGAGCCTAAAATAAATTCACATCATCACACAACAATTAAGAGAGGGAAAAATAATGACAAAAAATATGCATCATAAGGGCACTCACAATGCAGACTCTATCGTAGAGTCTAAAGTTATTTATTACCTCGAACAATGTGGCCTTAGAGTCTAAATAAGACTTAGAGTCTTATTTTTTCTACATCTTTATTCAATAAATATGCTGCCACATCAGCAAAATACCATAAATAATATATAATTAATTGTATTGACTCTATGATAGAGTCTTGCATTGTGAGTGCTCTCCCAACCACGTTTTTGCTATGTCGGTCACCGTCTCCCGTCGACATGTTGCGTGCTGGCTAGCTCAACTCAGCTAGGGTGGCTCCAATAATAAGTTATGAGCTAGCTCTAAGCATATTATTTTATATTTCAATAGAAAAAGAGAAAGACTATCTTTTGATTAAAAGCTAGTGTCATATACATATTTAAATATTATGTGAGTATCATTGTGGGGCTATTTAATTATGTACGAATATGTATTACTCCCTCCGTCTCAAATTATAAGTCATTCCAAGAATCTTGGAGAGTCAAAGTTTTTCAAGTTTGACCAAATTTATATAGCAAAATAATAATATTTTTAGTACCAACCAAGTATTATTAGATTCTTTGTTAGTTATATTTTTATAATGTACCTATTTTATGACATAAATATTTATATTTTTCTCTATATTTTTGGTCAAATTTGAAAATATTTTGACTCTCCAAAATTATTGGAATGACTTATAATTTGGAAGTAAAAGCTAACACTATTAGAAAAAATGTCACCCGTATTATTGAGTGTCCTTAGCAAAGAGGCCCATAGTTGTTGGCGTGAACGGCCCATTACCGTTTGTTGCTCTGGTGCTCCGAGATCATCATTCATACTTTCGTTTTTAGCACCACCTCGTATATGCATTGGGGAGGAAGAACCAGACGTCCACATAAAACACCCAAAGCGTCTGCTGTCCAGAACACAATGGCTAATAGCTTCTGTCCTGAAATTGGAAAAGTCTCAAATACTGGTGTTTGAACCCGCTAAAAAAGAGGAACTAGTGGAAATTTTGGACTTTCTGTTTTCATCCAGCAGTTTTATCCTGTTTTCCCCGTTTGGAATTCTTTTCGTTCTATACGTTTTCATACGGTTTCCTCTGGTTTTTATTTTTTTCTTTTTTATTGTCAGGAGTGCCAGTGGAGGTCACCTCCTCGCTCGGCGAGCCTTTTACCTCTCTGTCATCCGATCCTCCTCTCCGTCATCCGAGCCTTTTACTGCCTGCATCTGCTGTGTCGTGTGCTTCCAACTTTCCATGGCACATACGGATACGAAAGCATCATCTCACTTTTTCCTCCGACGCGCCACGGACTGCATCCTCGCTCATTACGGAAGCATCACCTCAGCGACGCCACCCGCGTTCTCGACACCAACAGGATCAGTTGTTCCTATATATTCTGATCAGTGACTAAATCAAAACAGGCCAGCTGCAGTTGTCGAACTAAGAAAAACAGATGAGAGGAAACAGACTGAACCCCTTATCAGAATAGCAGCACAAAGGTAGAAACTCAATCACAATTGCTCTTGCAGAAATAATATTCGTCTCAATTAGAGAAGTCTCTCGAGTGGCACGCAAGCTTCAGTTCTGTTTGGCGTACTATATCGACAAAAGAGCATAAATGGTATGAACCAGATTCTTGAACAACTGCAAAAATTAGTAAACAAACAATCGGCACAACAGTTCACTCGCGTGTAGTGTAGAGCTAGACTGCTAGAGTTAGCCCATGAAGCTTTTTCTATCAAAAGCCAAGCTCTGCCATTGACATAGGGTAACAAAGATGCAGAATAATAGGATTCACTTTGGGTCTGTCCAAGTGTTTCCTTTAGCTTATCCAGAGCAGCCTTCGGTTCTGAGCTATCTCCTTCTTTTGACCATAAGTAGCACTTGCAACTAGCTCACCATCAATCAACACCTCAACCTTCAAACTCTTAAACCATTCATATTTCACAAATTTCGCCCCTCGTGAGTCTTTTGGCAAAACTCAAAAAGCTCAGTTGCCGGATGCTTGCCTAATGTCTCTAAGCCAACAAGTGGATCAGCCAAAGTTCTAAAGACATAACATAAGAAATTGAATATCAGCAAAATATTGACTCAAAAGCAATGACTATTTCTATATACCCGCCAAACCTCCTTGGTCGAAGTTGGAGTCCCAGTATATGGCACCAATAAGAGATTCCACAATGTCACACAGAACTTTTCAACTTTATTTGAGTGAACTGCATATTTATGGCATTTCTTCTATGAAAGAAATCTGTAAACGCCAGAACATGAAGGATGAAAAAAAAAGTTATCACTGAAAACAGAACACGGTAACGAGGACTGCTCATCGGTCACTCGCGTGTAGAGCTAGCTCATATACTTATCATTATGGGATTTCATCTATCTATACTATAAAGGAGCAAACAAATTGGAAAATATGTCACCTAAAACCATCTTACCCAGCTTATTCTTCAAAATAGCAGGACCAGTTCATTCTGGGAATTCTTCTTCTTCGAAATAGCAGGACACTTATCTTATACACTACGATTTCTCATTCTATATGAAAGTCAAACTCGGCCATTGATAGTCCGTAATGAGCGAGGATACAGAACAGTCTCGGCCATTGATACACTGTAAGTCTGTAACGAGCGAGGATGCAGAACAGTATGCATATATGAACTAATACGAGATTCAATTCTTAAACTAAACAAGGATGCATGCGTTATCCCTTTCATTAAGAACCACAGTAACTCTTTGATCACCCTTCCATGTTGCTCGGTGCTTTCCACTATAAACTACAGATTACAGGACCACAGTAACAACGTTCTTTCCACAAAAGACTAAAACCACAGTAACAACTCGAAACACGAGATGACAAACTAATAACTAGCAATAGCAAGTCCTTTCACGCTGGACTGCTGGAGACGACGACGTCTCCTCAAGACAAGCAAACATCACATGATCATGCACGCCGGAGACGACACCTCCTCGCAGGCGACTACCATCTTTGGGTACTGCCCCAACGGCAGCCCATAGCACGGCGGGTGGTTCACGAAGCAGGCGCAGGGCTGGCAACCGCAGTAGCAGCAGCCGTAGTTCCTGCACCAGCAGATGCCGCAGCAGCACGAGCACGACGGATTTGGTAGTAGCATGGCTGGTCGCTGCGCCGGACGCGGTGGTGGCTGCGGTGTGAGCCGCAGTTCTGCCGCCACGAGCTGGATGTCCCTGATCACACAGCCCGCCTTGCGCCGGAGCTTGCAGGGGAGCACCAGCGGGTCGAAGGCGCCAGAGATCGTCACCGTCCCGGACACCTCGTCGTAGGAAATCACCCGGATGTCCTCGGTTTCTGCCACCACGCAAGAAATTCCGATCACAAGGACCGGACGACAATATAAGGCGCACGCTACTGAATCGGGAGGGCAACAAGTGATTATTATTACCTTGCAGCTTGCAGACAGTTTTCCGGATCTTGGTGAAGCAGCGGCAGCAGCCATGGTTGAGTGTCACGACCAACGTGGACACCTGCATGATACTATAACAAATTACTCTGCGTGCGTGTGTCACTGCAAGTGGTGCTAGCTAGCTAGTAGCCAAATAAACCAAAATCATGGAAACACAGATGAATAGATGATCATCAAATCAAGTAGATAAAAACATGCAGGTGAGGAGACATTTATTTAGCAACAACAAGAAACGCACAGAGATCAGAGATCATGCAGGAGACATTCAGCAACAAGAAAAGCAGAGTGATCGGAGATAGAAGAAGGCAGCACCTTCTCAGCCATGTGTGCTCTTCCTGGAGAACGCTGATGATGTACTGCGAGGGGAGGAGTACAGCTGCAATACCGTGTACTGTAGTATTTATAGTACCTCCACTGCTCCACTAGCGCCCATGGGCCGTGGTCCGGAAGGATAGCACTGTGCATGCGCCGGAATTTATGTGTGGCTGCACATACTTGGACCGAACGGAACCGAATCTTGTTGTCACGATACTTGGGCCGAATCATGTTAGGGCTTGGCTAAGTAAACTTCAGATAGCAAGGTTGGCAAATTTTGGATCCATATATAAACTTAGTTCTTGCTTAGTTTACGACTAAATTTTGCCATGCTAGTCAAAAAAATTTGCCATAGATTTGCAAGACCAATGTAAAAGGTTGGCAAATTTTGGTAGCAAACCAAATGATAACTAAAATCATGGCTTGCCAAATGTTTGGCTTAGCATATTTTAGAGCCCAAGCAAGCAGGCCTTTAATTGAATTTTTTAGATTAATAACTAGTATATTACTCGTGGTAACACTACGGATCACATTAAGTTCAAAATTAATTCTATCAAATATATTCTAGGCAAGAAAAAAAAAGCAAAAAAAGAGTGTAAAAAAGTATTGAGGCTACCTCTCGGTTGTGTACAAAGGTATTCGGTCACTAAATTTTCAATCTTCATAGGTTTGTGTTTTAGGACAGGAGGCATATAAAAGTCAAACAAAGTTAAAGTCTTATGACTAGTCTTGTTTAGTTTCTCCCCAAAAAGTTTCCACTTTTAAGTCTAATTAGTCCATGGTTTGACAATAAAGTGCTACAGTAACACATGTGCTAATGACAAATTAATTAGATTTAATAATTCATCTTGCGGTTAATTTGTTTTTTATTACTATCCAAACACTCTATGCGACACCCCTATGTAACATATGATGTGATATCCAAAACTTTACACCATGAAACTAAACAAGGCCTAAGCTTAGACTCTAACCTCCACAATTGTATTAGTGCATACTCCCTCTACCACTAGCATATCTATCCATATTTGCTTTGCTTTGTCAATATCAAATTTCCTCGCTTTCAAAAATCTACAGACCAGATTTAGTTAGGGCTGAGCTATGCACTTGTGCTTTGGAAAAATGAGAACTAATGCAAGCTAAATAAAAGGCACATCATATTTACTGGATACATACCTCAGTATCATATGATAGTCATCATGTCTTGCATGCAACAACTCATCCAAAGAGTAGTGCTTTCTCTAAATGCTTCAACAGTTCATCCTCCAAGAGTAATACTTCAAAGTCTGACTTAGGGTCTCTACGTTCAACGTGACTTGAGCACCCTTCAAACCTGAAGGTGCTCCTTGTTCTACCCAAATAAAAAAAACTTTGAAGTCAACTCAGTCAAACTTACGTCAACAGAAAATGGAACAAAATGTTGACCCAAATGCCAACCAACCATATATAGTAGCTCCCCAGCTAGTAATCTAACACGACAAAGAGATTAATACTCATAGAGAGAAAAATACATGCCAACGCTTCTCAGAAATTCACATCCCCTAGTAATCTAACATGACAAAGAGATTAATACTCATAGAGAGAAAAATACATGCCAACGCTTCTCAACAATTCAGATCTTAGATAGTTTTCAGTAGCCCCGAAATATAGGTCTTCTAGTACTAACGTTTTGCACGAAATTATAAGTTTTCTATGTTTCTTAAGTGATCCCAAAATATAGTTATTCTAGTAGTCTCCTTTTTCTAGATGTTGGAACACATGTCCGATGGACATCATGGAAGAGTAAGAATCAACTTCCAAAATTTGCCATGCTAAAGATTTAGCAAGCAAAAGTTAGTCAAAAAAATTTGTCATGGATTTGCAAAACCAATGTAAAAGGTTGGCAAGTTTTGCTAACAAACTAAATAACAACTAAAATCATAGTTTGCCAGATTTGGGTTGGCATATTTTACAAGCCAAGCCAAATTTGGCAAACCATGATTTTAGTGAGTTTACCCCTTCTTTCTCTTGCATCATAATATGGCGGCGTTACCCCTTCTTTCTCTTGTTGGCATTCCATCAAGCACTTACTTGGCACCGGCTTCAATAGGGGCTACAACACGGACACAACTAAGTGGCAAGCTCGACGGCAACAACGGCGCTCGCACGCGTAGCCTAGCTTGGCGACTGTGGCAGTGTCCAGTTGAGCGTTGGAAGGTGTTGCAGTCGCACTCCTTGGGCTACGCCAACAACTTCGCAGGAGACCTCTTGGAGCGCCACTGGCTTCGGCGACTGCACGCTTTGGCGCAACGAGTCCCATCGTGAACCTAAGCCCATGGCTGCGAGCATGCTAGGCCACCTAGGCGTCGGTGAGGAACACGAGTAGGACTAGCATCACTGCGATAGAGTTTGGGGTTGGCAACAATAGAGGCAAGTTTGATGGTTGTAGAGGCGAGCTTGGTGGTAGAGAAGGTGCTTGGTCTTAAGCTACGCTCAATGCAGGGCAGAGTGGGTGGTCGCGCAGTTGTAGCCTAGTTCGATAGCATGGCGACGGCAAACGCGCATCGCAAGTCGCCTCAGCTTCGCATTGGCTAAGCACCGGGTGCCATCACGCTCACCTTCGCCATGGCCGTAGAGAGACAACATGGCTTCTCACCATCGTCCTCCGCGACCACAACGGCGGCCATGATGCGCACACTCGCCAGGATGTGACCACACCTTATGTCACACTTGAGCACGCGTGCTCCTTACTACCTTAGCTGATGGCCGCTCACTAGGATGAAGAGAAGAGGAGGTGGAAGTCGGAGGCATGGTGAATAGCATGATAAGCGGATGGTGAGAAGAGTCTGTGTGAGTTTTTTTAATGCTTAAATGCTTCTAGTTTTTGAACTTGAACACAAACTCACACTACACACAAATAAACACACACTATGCACAAGTTAGATGTACACCTATACCTAAATACCTAAAGGCAAATGGCTAAGAGGTACTTTAAGATCATTCTTAGGGTCCCTTTGGTTGGGCTTTTGGTTGTGGCTTTTGCCCCTCATAAGCCAAAAGCCAACCAAAGGGGTTAGCTTTCATCTAAAGCCAAAAGCAGCTTTTGCGTAGTACAAATTTCACAACACCTTCACCCCTACTTTCATCTGCTTTTGGTCACAAAAATTACCCACCTGCCACTGGTTACACATGTGCCGTTTCGATCTTTCTTTCTCTCGTCTTCCTCCGCGAGTCCTCCCATCGGCGCTGCCCGCGAGTGGCCTCCCTCCCTCCAGCGTGCACTGCTCCGCCCCGGTCCCCTCCTTCCCCGCCCCCCATCCCTCCCTCCGACGTGCTCTGCTCCGCCCCGATCCTCTATTATCCTCCCTCCGGCGTGCGCCGCTCCGCGACCTCCCTCCCTCCAGCACGTTGCGGCCTCACGGGATGCGAGCCACACGGCGAACGCGGGCCGGAGCGGCTCCTTGTGCATCTCCAGGCGCGCCCGGACCTCCCTCCCTCCGGTGCGGGCGCGGGCGGAGGCTACTCCGCCACATGGCCTCGTGGGCTCGGGCATCCGGCGGCTACCCTCCCCACTCCTCTCCTCCGACACGCCTCGACTTCCCTCCCTCCGGCGCGCCCCGACCTTCCTCCCTCCGGCACGAGCAACTGGCACCCCGACCTCCCTCCCCTCCCCTGCGCGGCCGCTGGCAGCCCCCACCCGTGCGCGGCCCCAGGCGGCCAGGGCAGCGGTGTGCCCTCCTGTCAAGAGGATGAAGAAGAGGGAGTTTCTATCTATGACACGTGGGGTCCGCTTGTAAGGGAGTGAAGCGTTTCCAAAAGCCGCACGTGTCGAACCAAACGGGCTTTCAAACTTCATTAAAAAGTAGCTTTTCCAAAAGCCACAGCCCACAACAGCTTTTCCAAAAGCCACAGCTCAACCAAAGGCACCCTTAAGCGTGATGAGCACGACACCTTTACCATTGTGAAGCATCCGTGCTTGAGGGAAAATAAAAAAAACCAGTTAAGGACTTGTTCGTTTCTAGGCTGAAATGACATGGAACTCATTGTTGTATATAAAATCATTTGATATTTTGTATAGAGCTAGAAATGTTGTAGACCGTTCCAGACCGGGAAGGGTCTCGAACTCAAGCAATGTAGTCGGATTCACATCAATCCACATGTGTTGAAATGAATTAGAGTAAAATTTGAACTAAATTCTACTTCAATCCACATCAACACACATGGATTGAAAGTAAATCCGACAAGCCCAGAACGAGCTCCATTTCCCCAGAGCCAGACGGTTGGTGCTTTCTGCTTTGTCCACCTACCGGGCCGGGCTTGGTGATGGGCCCAAGCAATCAGCCGGCAGCTATTTCAGAGCACGATGTTCACCCATTTCAGCCGGCAGCTATTTTTTTTTCGCCCCGCCAGACCTCTAGAAGGCTAGGAGCCCTTGACCCAAAGTCCCAAAGCCGCCGCCAAAAGGGTTTCCATTCTGCTCACCATCCCAAACGCTCGCCGAACCAATCCCAAGCAGTCCTCGCAGTCGCAGCAGATGGCAGTTCCCGGCGGCCGCAACGGCCTCAGGGACGAGGACGACGAGATGGCCGAACACGCCGAGGCCTTCGCCGGCGCCTCGGACGACGAGGATGTGCCTCCCCACCTTCGCGCCCTCGCCAACGCCGCCCAGACCGGCGACGTCGCCGCCCTCGTGGCCGCCCTGGGTACTAGCTTGATCCGTCTCATCCTCTTGCGATCCTCGTTTATTGGAGCACTACTAGGGCTCTGTGAGATCACATGATTAGATAAGTGTACGCATATTGCAAAATTTGGTTGAGTTTTTATGGTCGAATAGATGGCGCCTTCAGATTCGAACTACCGTCCGTGAATTGTACTGAATTTCACTTGTTAGTTGCTACTTTCTGTCGTATTGCTGCAAATATGTTGCTATTTCTGTTCGAACATCTAGCTTAGTGGCTTAGTGCAGTATGAACTTATATCCCTGTACAGACGCGAATCCGGCTTGTGTGTGGAAATTAATCCATGTGGTCATGTGGATCAGCTTGTGTGTTGCCCTGTGAGCAGAATAAGCGCACATTTGTGTGCAGTCCAAAATGAATTTCTTTGGTTCTTCCTAATCTCAGTCTCGCAACCAGCAGGGCAGCCACTAGCTTAGCATGGTCATGAGGGAGCAGCCACAGGCCAGCGATGTGTGGGCACGGTCCAGGTTGGACTGATGTGTGGCTCTGACATTGAGCTGCTTATGGCAACTGTTTTCTGTTCTCTTGTTCATTCAGTGTTCCTTTTGTTTTCATCTCAGAGCAAAATGCTGTTGCAGTTCCATGGCACTTTAATTCCGCTATGGATATAGAAACACTAGATGGTACATGCTTAGTGCAATGCAGGAAAAGATAATCATGCCTCCTCTTTATCTTTTTTTTATCATCACGAACATCCTATGCTGGAGAAAAATAGACCTTTGTTTTATATTCAAAGGGCCCTTGTGACTGGTTTAGTTTCTTTTCCAACCAATAGAAAGTTTGAAGGGATATCTTGTTTGTGTGTCTGTTAGCTTGTTTGTTAAGTACTTGCTTGGTACACATGCTGTGTGCATCCATGAACCTTTTTTTTTTGTCTCAGTAGGATAGTCCGATTGTTCAGTTCTTCAACCTTTGTAAGCAATCTTTGGGAATATCTACGAATGCATGATTAGTCCTGGTTTGGTAATTCAATATATTTGCCCATGTACCCATCTTAACATAGTTTTATACTGATCTAATATTTAATGATCAAATCTATCAATTTGAGTTACCATACTTTACATATAAGCTAACCAGCAGAATGTGTCAGTACATGTTAATTTAAATCTTGTTCCTATATATACTTGATGACTTTCTACACTGAACTTTCCTTCAATGTTGCCCTTGAACTTTATTTTCCCCCTTTTGTCTCTTTAATTTCAAGTGCATGCTTGGCAGTGGGAAAGAAAGTTGTGCATATTTGGTTATCTGTTGAACTCTTAACTTATGCTCTGCTGTTTTTATTTATGCAGATAATCATGATGGCAGTATTGATGTTCCAGTTGAAGATGGTGATACTTTGCTCCACCTGGCATGCTTATATGGTCATCTTCCTTGTGTTCAGGTTGAAGTTGTTTTCTTACTGTTTTCCCTTATTCTCTTTATTTGTAACTAACTATGTCCACCTCGTCAGCTATTGTTGGAACGTGGAGCTAGCTTGGAATGCAAAGATGAAGAAGGTGCTATTCCTCTTCACGATGCTTGTGCTGGAGGTATGTATTTTTGGACATACAATAGCTTTATCCCTTTAGTGTTTTTTTTCTTTTTTATTTTCTTGCCCTAACATTTTTTGGTGCAGGCTTCACTGAGATGGTCCAATATATTCTCAACTTTGCTGCCAACAAGGATGGTTGCGTAGCGAGAATGCTCGACACTGTTGATTCTGAAGGCGATACAGTAAGCTCACAAATCTTTCCATCGTTCTCAAACTGATATATTTTCAGCTATATGCTGCAAGAAAATTAAAATTCTGCATCTGACTTGTGCAGCCGCTCCATCATGCTGCTAGAGGAGAACATTTGGATGTTGTCAAGCTTCTTATCGAGGCTGGGGCATCCCCCAAGAAGGAGAACACTTATGGGCAGACACCTGCTGATATGGCTGACCAAGACACCGAAGTTCGAACCCTGTTGACTGCCAAGCAAATTGAGGCAAGCACACACATGAGTGGTAATTAAGCGGCAGTGGAATCCTTGGTAATGTGAGAGAAGTAGCCGTAATATCTTATCTGCCATCCAAAATTCATTTGAACTAAAGTAATATTGTAATCAGAATAGTATGGAGGGGTTAGCTCAGCTACATGATCGATGCTCCTTTTCCTTATCGCTGCATTATATAAAAGATAAAGTTGAACACCCATCGGTCTTTCTTGTTCTCCCACGAAAAATCTTCTGCTTGCTTGATCACAGAAGCTGATTTGATTTGTAGTTTGTTGATCTGTCACCAAAGGTGCAATAGGTTAGATTACACTGATCTGAAGTAGTGTAATGTTTACTGCACTTGATTTGAACCCCTGTTTACTGCATGGACTGGTGTAGCGTGATATACCTTTTAGATTACAATGATTTGAAGTTTTGAACCCTGCTTACTGCATGGACTGGTGCAGCTGGTAGGTAGTTGCTTTTGCCATCGCGATTGCTCATAGGAATTTTGCTCTTATATTTACTGAAATTAGTCTACAGTGCAGACGTGCAGTATGAGTTGAAGAGTCGTTTGGATATTTTTCTCCTCTATCAAAACTTGCATAATTTTCCTCGTAAGTTCATCTGGGGTCCCTTTCAAATGCAGCATTGAGAAAATACAGGGATATGAAAGAAATACATATATTATATACTCAATCCATCCTAAATTATAAGATGTTTGATTTTTTTAACATCAAATTTGACCACTCGTCTTATTCAAAAATTTATACAAAATATCACTTCTTTTGTCTTGGTTTGGTTTATTAATAAAGGATCTTCAAGAATGACTTAAATTGGACTATATTTGTACGATTTTTTTGAATAAGACGAGTGGTCAAATTTAGGGTCAAAAAAGTCAAACGTCTTATACTTTGGGATGAAGGGAGTCTAAAATAGAGGAATAAAAAAATGCAAGAATTTTATAGATATAGCTAGGTGTTTGGATGAATTGTAGAAAAATATAACTTATTCCATGTTTTTTTCTATGAAATCAAACATAACCCTATGTTTTTCTTACAAGCAATTCATGCCAACCAAAGGGCACTACAGTAACTTGATCCATAGGCATGGTAATCGTAAATTATCATCCATTGTTCGCTCCTAGAGCATCTTATCAATGGGGCTATATGTTTGGATCCTATGGTCCAAGTTTAATTGACTAAAGTTAAGAGCTAAATTTTTTTGGTTAGCCAAACTTTAGACACAACTTTAGACCACTTGTTTTTGAGCCAAAAGAGTTAAAGTGATATAAAGTTTATTAAGGTTTAGACTATAGAATCCAAATAGATCTAAGTAAGTCTTCTCTAAAGTCGCGGTGAAGTCGTAACTTTGTCACTGGTTGGTGACCGTGGCTATCGGCTCAATCGCCACCTCCTAATAAGGGCACACGCAATAGTGTGAGCTAGTTACTAGTTCTAAGCCAACTTCTTCAATAGTGCTAACTTTTAGCATATAATTCATAACATGGATATGATTGATTTCAAACAGACTAAGCACTAGACTGCAAAGCAGGTGCAGGAGAAAGGACGTGTAGCATAGCTGGGTGTGCAATGGCCGAATTATAGGATGCATGCTAGACTTACACTTACTTTGAGAAAAGTGGTAGCATGCATATGGCTTTGTGCATGTAACCTGTCGGCGCTAGACTCGTCGTCTAGACACTAACGAGTTGCGTGTCCTCTTAAACCCGAATGGTGATGCAAGGGGAACACAGGGAGTTATATTGGTTCGGGCTAAGAGTATCCTACGTCCAGTGTGAGAGTCGGAGTCTGTATTGCCTTGCACCCGAGAGTGCTTGTAGTAGGGGTGTACAAGCTGATTGCGAGAAAGGACTAAGTCCCAAGTCTCGGCTTTGCGGGGTGGACAGAGTAGTGTTGGCTACTCTGGAGCGTGTGTGTTATTATCTTGCCTTATATTCTCGTCTTGTGAGCCTGTTTTGGATGTGTGCTCTGGCTCCTCTTTTATAGCCACAAGGGGTCGCAGGGCTTTTACATGTGTTGACTGGTGATCTATTTCTAGTAAATGGTGAAGTAACAGTGCCGACCCTGCGAGAGCTTGCCCATCTCGTCCTTGGGGTATGGTTGACGGTGTGGCAACTCCTGTGGAGGATTGCCGAGCTCTGTTGAGGTCGTGGTGGTCGGGTCGGTGGCACTGCCGCATGTCCTGCAATAGTAGGGAAAAGAGCCACAGTGACAAGGGTTAACTCCTTCCATACCTTCTTTTACTGTGAGACGGTACTTCACAGTGAAAGAGGTAAGGCTACAGAGTGGCTAGGGTGGTTGGAATAGTTGTCGTCGTGCCCTGCCGCAGCATGGGGGTCATGGCGAGTGTCACATCAAAGGTACGACCGTCGTGCTTTGGAAGCCTGGCTCCGAGATGGAGGCTCGGACGAGGCGGAACTTGCGTCCGAGGCCCTGCGCCCGAGGCCAAGGGGTCGGGCGAGACGGAGCCTGCGTCCGAGGCCAAGGGGTCAGGCGAGACGGAGCCTGCGCCCGAGGCCAAGGGGCCGGGTGAGACAGAGCTTGCGCTCGTGCCCCGGTACTCTCAGGTGTTCGCTTTATCCCTTTTTTACGATTTTTTTTCCTTGATTTGGATATTCTTTTTATGGTACCCAACATAACCAAACAGTAACAAATTACACTAAGGAAGACCTGAAACAAAGGGTTATGTAAGCAACTAATTAAATCCAATGAGACTAGTGCAACGCTAGCTCTAGCTTATGAGGTGGTCTCATTGTGCCACATCATATGAAAAATGCCGTGGAGGAGAGAGATAAAAGAAGTTATGTAACAATTCTTGCAAAGGTACCGATAGCTTCAGGAGAGACAAACACTATAAGAAATAGTGCTTTACATGACGTTTTTTTTTTGTGATCTTACGAGAAATCATCGCAGAATATGTGTGAAATAGGCATCAGCAAAATGTGAGTGGTAATTTCCAACCTCTCGCATTTGATACGCGTGAAATAGGCATCAGCTGACGTCAAGCCAAGGTGAGAAGCCAACAGTGGACGGCGCTGGGGTTTTTTTGGTCGCCACAAGGACGGCAGAAAGTGAGATGTAAACTATTTCGGAAAAGAAAGTGGTGAGATGTACGTAGCTCGCTAGAAAGAATACTTAGTAGCCGTTAAAGAAACCTGAAGTGGACGGTGTCGAAGTCCCCAGTACGCTAACTTTTTTTGTCTTTTTTTTTTTTTGGCAAATCTAGCTAGAAGATGCTCCTCCGGAGCAAGGCAAGATTCCCCATGGTTTGCTGTTGCTGTCGCTTGCATCCTGCCGGGCGCGGGGTGCGCTAGCTAATGCTCCAACTTTTGCCTATGATCACAATTGGCCATTGGTCTGGTCACGATCGGACGGTAATTCGTCTGATCTCGTCTTGTTTGTTTAACTGATACTGACTGATTTATTGTGAAAGTTAACTGCTTGCTCCTGCATCTGCATATCCTTTGCCCTTGCGATTCATCAATCGGGTCAGACAAATAGAGCGGCAGCAACGCACTGCAGCCTGCCTGGTGCCTGCCAATTTGACATGCCCTTGACGGTGACCCTCCGAGGACGAGAGCCGGCCGGCCCTAGTCTTGTGTCTTGTCGGTCATGGTGGCCGTCGGCACGAAGCGTTACAGCCTTTACAGGTTCGCCCGGGCCGCGCCCTGCAGGACGCGCGCGGCTGTAACTGTAACCCTGTAGCCTGGCTCGAACCTTCCAGTTCTGATTTCTCCGCCCGTGACCGTGAAGTCCACGCCACGCCAGCCAGCCGCCCGCGCGCGGCAACGGCAGGGGCCAGGGAGATCGGGAGAACGGTTTGGTGCGGAACTTGCGGACGCTGTTTCATTTCACGTGATCCAGCCAGTCACCCATAGTCTAGCACAAACACCCCAAGTAATCCTTCGTCGGCAATCAGCTTTCGTACGTCCTACCACGTAATCTATCTTGAGATCATCAAAATGGTCTTAAAAAGTGGTCATCGCTTTCTACCTCGTTATTGTTGCTCCCCAATACCCATGAGCCTCCGTTGGTTTACTTTTAGACCTCTACTTACCAAATGTCTTATTTGGATGTATTCGTGTTTGCCTCAATCCCCATCTATTGTAATAGATTGAGGTAAAATATTAACTAATTTTGATTTCAACAGATTGATTTTAATATAAGTGCATTCAAATAAGTTCTTGTTTGATTCATCTCAAAAATCAAAAACCTTTTAAGATTCCTCATCATATCAAATTTTGTGGCACATGCAAAGAGCATTAAATATAGATAAAAAATAATTAATTGCATAGTTTGCCTGTAATTTACTAGAGAAATCTTTTGAGCCTAGTTAGTTTATGATTAAACAATAATTATCAAATACAATTAAAATTATTACCATACCCAACTCAGAGAACTAAATAAGACCTAAACCCTAAAGACATGTACAGTGGTGATCACAGAAGGGAATATACGGGAGAGTGAAAATGTGTCGTCTAGTAATTAATGGAGACCTAGAGTATGAAAATCTCCTATAAACATTATTTTTACATTTTAATATCATGTCATTCAACAATTACATGTTATTTAGATTGCTCCTAGATAATTTATTTAATAGTGGCTCATCTATGTCTCCCTCGTCCCGAAATAATAATCATATGAAAAGTTAACTTATATAATTTTTGAACAACAATTATAAAATCACATACAAGTTTATTAAATGGAATTTAAATCAATGGATTTGTATATAGAGTGCCTCTGAGATTATATTATTTTTTAGCAAATGGCAACATAGTTTTGCTCAAAGTTCAGCTAGGCGCTAGGCGCTATCTAGGCGATGACCGTCCGACTAGGGACTAGGCGCGCCTAATCCAGCCTAGGCCTTTCTAGGCGATTTGCTAGGCGTTTTGCCAATTTACTTAAT
>Ga0182004_10000415_pt1 | contig 25170 bp, 19 predicted proteins | sample Sormic07211540_1_FD_120479 | JGI IMG/M metagenome (GOLD analysis project Ga0182004, IMG submission 120479) | Endophyte microbial communities from Sorghum bicolor roots, Mead, Nebraska, USA - 072115-40_1 MetaG | ecosystem: Host-associated > Plants > Roots > Unclassified | place: USA: Nebraska...
ATAAAAATAAAAACTAATTACACAGTTTATCTGAAATTTGTGAGATGAATCTTTTGAGCCTAGTTACTTCGTGATTGGACAATGTTTGTCAAATAAAAACGAAAGTGCTACAGTAGCCAAAAAACCAAAATTTTGCCAACTAAACAAGGCCTCAATCCATCTCTCCCAACGCAGTGACGAGCGATTTCTATCTTCTCGATGCATGCGTAGACTCGGTTTCTTGTTTAGACTCGGTTTTTATATTTTTTTCACCTCTCTCCTTATTAAATAGCACGCCACATCAGCAAAATGATGAAGTGACACTTCAATTAATACTAATAGAAACTACAATAGAGTCTCCGTTGGAAGTGCCCTTACTCACTTATGTCAGTCTCAATGTATAGTTTCATGACACAATTACCAATACTATAAATTAGGTAACCGAGCCACATGAGTTGCATGAGAATGAAACTCCTCTCTTATGTGATGAAACTTCTTTATTTAATAACTCTTTCAAGTCAGCAATTTTAATTACGTGGCACCATATTTAATGTGTATGATACTCTCATGAAATATGCATTAAGACTAGCCTTAGTTTTTAAAAATATAACAGAAACTAACATAAGAAGCTACCATATTTGGATCTCACTTAATTTTTAAAGGCACTCACAATGCAAGACTCTATCACAGAGTCGAAGACTATTAATTACATATTATTTATGATATTTTGTCGATGTGGCAGCATATTTATTGAAGAAAAAGGTAGAAAAAATTTAACTTCAAATTTTATTAAAATCTAAATCTATATTATTTAAGATAATAAATAACTTTAGACTATACTATATTGTGTGAGTGGCCTAAAAGTAAGGCCTAAATAAACGAGGGGAGCCAACACGAACCAAGACGATCCGTGCTGCAGCCAATTTTCTGCCGTGTGGCCCGCTCCGCGGAGCCTGCTACTACTGGGAAACAAGGTGCCGGCGTGCCGCTGCCGTTGCTGGGAACGAGCAGCAGCTGCCGGCCCATGCACACCACTGTTGATCTCGCCGCCTTGTATCGTGCTGCCGCCTCCGATTGGACGAGCTGCAGCTGCCGCCCCATGCACAGGTTGATCTCGCCGCCGTATCGGCACTTGTGCTGCTGCTGCCGCCGCGGCGCGCTTGATCTCGGCGCCCCCGTTTCATCAATCAGCAACTTTTGTGGGGAATAGAGCTCGGTTGGGAATAGATCGAGGAGGAGCGGGCATTGCTGGATTGAAGATGGCTGCCGCTCGGAATCAAAGCCAGGTTGACGAGCGATGGATTGGTGGATTGAAGATGGCTGCCGCATTCAGAACCATTTACCTTTTAGATTTAATAAATTTATATTAAAAAGTTTGGTATTGTAAATCTCTAAATATATTTATAATGAAAATATATTAAACTCAGTCTTAATCAAGATGAAAATGATACATGATATTTTTCGGCTGTATTTGAGACCGAATTCGTTTAAAAGAGTTCAGATATGTCCGTATTCGAGTTTGAATATTCAACATCCTATATCGTATCCGTATCCAAATACTTAACTCGTATCTTATCCGACATTATCCGTATTAGAATCCGAATCCGACCAGAAATATAAATAAATATGATATCGATGATATCGTCCGTATCCAATCCGTTTTCATCCCTAGTCTTAATAGAGGTTTTATGAGAGTTTCATAGGTATTAAATAAATTAGCATGACATGGTATAAATGAACAAACATGATAAAAGTTGCATACCATGAAATGAGTTTTTCATGAGTTTTATGAACTTTTCTAGTTCCTCTGTTTTTTAATCCATGTTTGGTTATTTTTTTTTAAAAAAAAATTGACTAGATTTGTAGAAAATATTAGCAAGACTGTATATTCAAATAAGTTTTATTATAAAAATATATTTAATGATTTATTTAATTTGATAATACTAATTATATACCATAAATATTAATAATTATGAGTATGTTTGACTTTTTGAGAAGTGAGAACAACAGTTAAAAGGAGCTAGAGGGAGTATACTGTTTGTAACACACGGGAGTATTATAAATTGAGATATGAAATTTCTACCAAGATTAATATTTATTTGGTATCACAAATATTAATATATTTTTCATTACAAATATTAATATATTTTCCATATAAGATTACTCCCGTAGTCCTGTTTTATTAAATTTAAGATTGGTTGAGTCGTGCATAGGGTTTTTATCCTCATCTGCAAGTGAACGTTGGAGTGAGACGTTGTGAGCGTATTAACTTCCAGGGCAGCTGGGCGTTGGCCGGTGAGAAACCAAGCAAGCGTTGCCGCCCGTACCGAGGCCGAACTGCCAAAGGAAACCAGGACACTTTTCCAAGGGAAGCAGACCTGTGGTAGTGGTACTGCATGCCTGTGTTTGATTTCGGCCCACCAGGCACCGCCGCTAGCTCCGGTAAGATTGCCAATAAATAGCACCGGAATCCTCTTCTCTCTTGTGCTTCTGCATGCCTGCTCAGTGCCGCCCTCCTACTGCACCACACCAACCCTGCCATGCGCGATGCCTTCTGCCTCTTCGTCGTCCTCGCCTCTCGGTGACGACCCCATCATCATCGAGGTCAGCGACACGGACGACGATGGCGGCGGCGGCGTCGCGCTCTCGACCAAAGTGGCAGAGCGCATCGCATCATCCTTAACCCAAGAGGAGCTTGACGCCATCTGCAGCAAGTATGGAGTACCCGAGCAGTACTCGGCGGTCCTCCCCGCCGGCCACCAGCGGGCGTGCTCGCCGCTGCCCCCGGGGGCCATCTGCGTGAACGAGCACGCGCTGGAGGCCGGCATGCGCGTCCCGCTGCACGCCTTCTTCTGCGAGGTTCTCGCACACTTTGGCGTCGCGCCGATCCAGATCGCGCCCAACGGGTGGCGCGCCATGGCTGGCTTCATCGTCCTTTCCCACAAAGCCGGCGTCGCCCCGTCTCTCCCCGTGTTCCGGCACTTCTTCTCGCTGTGCGGTTTCAGGTTCAAGGGGTGGTACTACTTCCGTGGCAAGGACGTCGCCGGCGCGCTCTTCAAGGGGATGCCGCCTTCCTTTGCTGGGTGGAAGGAGGCCTTCTTCTTCCTCAAGTCGCCGACTCCGTGGCCATGCCGCGTCAAGTGGGGCCATGAGCTGTCCAAGGGATCCACTGTTGAGCCGGTGCTCACCAAAGGCGAGGAGCGCGTGGCGAAGAAGCTGCTAGATGTTCATGGCGAGGCGGTCGATATCAAGACCTATCTTTCCGAGAGCAATCTTGCCGCAGCAATGATCACCGGTTCATCAGCGAAGCTGCCGCCGCCGCCGCCGACTACGACGATGACGCCGCCGCCAACTACGACAATGACGCCGCCGCCGACTACGATGATGACGCCGCCGCCGACTCGTACTACTAGGAGTGCTAGTGCCAAAGGTATTACTCGAGCACACCCGGACTCCCAATAATCTTCCATTACGTGGTTTGCAACAATGTAAGGTAGTCATTGCTGTGGATGCATGACAGGGATGGACCCTTCGGCCACGCAGGCGCAAGGGCAAGCGTCGGGGGTTACAGTGAAGCCTGAGCCTGGCAGTGATACATCATCGTTGGGGAAGAAGATGAAAGTGACAGACGACGCCGCGAAGCCGGGTCCGTCTCGCCCTCAGCCGAGCACGCCACTCGATCATGACCATGGCTTGTTTCCAGGCGTGCCACCTTCCCCGCCGGGCATGTCCACCCAGAAGGATGCATCTTTCAACCGGTTCAGCAGCAAAGCCGCCGTCGCCGCCACTGCTGTCGATTCGTACTAGTGCCAAAGGTATTACTCGAACACGCTCGGACTCCCAATCTCCCATTACGTGGTCTGGGCTTATAGCTGTGTGGATGCCTGACAGGGATGGACCCACAAGTTTATGACATGATGAAGAACCTGCGGGCGGCAAAGGCCGCGCAGGCAGAGGCGGCGGTTGCTACGGTGAAAAGCAAGCTTGCTAGCGACACACTATCATCTGGGAAGAAGAGAAAAGTAGCAGAGGACTCCACGAAGCAGGGTCCGTCTAACCTTGAGCCGAGCATGCCATTTGATCATGTCCATGCCTCGTTCTCGGATGCATCACCTTCCCTACGAGGCTTCTCCACCCAGTCATCTAAGATTACCCGTGAGCATGACCCTGATCCAATGCCACAAAACATGGCTCACAAACCTGATGGCGGCGGCACCTCCAACTGGGAGAGCGCACGGCAGATGCTGCAGAGCATTGTCACGCCGGAGCTGGAGCAGATGTTCTCGACAGCGAAGCCCTCTGACGTCATTGCCTCGAGCTACATCACGGCGCTACAGGTTCACCCCCCGCTTTGGTCCATTGCTACTCGTTACGTGCATGTCTCATGCTAACCCACCCTCTTGTTGTGGTCGTCGTTGACACTCGCGCAGGCTGCAAACTATGCTTCGTTCTCACTGGACTACGCGTTGGAGCTCGAGGAGAAGCATGTGGCGAGGGAGCGCGAGGTGGACGCGCTGCGGCAGGAGCTGTCGCAGGCCAAGACCGAGCTTGCCGATGCGGAGAAGGCGGCCGCGGAGGAGGTGAGGAGTGCCAAGGAAGTTGCGGTGCGCGAGTTCCAGGGCTCCACAGAGCAGGTGCTCCGGTTCGCCGATCACGCATTTGGCGGGGTACGAGCGGGGTATGGATGATATGAAACGTGTCGTGCTGCGCAAGTACCCGCACCTCGACCCGGAGGAACTCGTCTTGCCAGTAGATGGCGGCGGAGAACAGTAAGTAGCGTTCGGTGGCAAATTGGTACTTGGCGGATATTTTTGGCGTGTGGATTGTTGTCAATGGGAGACCACTGCACTTCTTCAGTATTTGTTCAGAAAAATTTTCCAGATGAGGTAGTGGCCATCTATCATTTGGTCCAAATATTCTTCTCATAAATAAAGTTTTGGCGTCTGCTGCCCCTTGGGACGCCGTCTATCGATCTGCGCGCTTCTCTGATTTCAGTTTGTGCCTTCTTTTTTTCTTTCTTTCATTTGGGTAGTTAGCTAGGTGCCTGTCCATGTGCAGAATGTTGCTTGCCTCCCGCTTGAGCATGTTCAAGATAGGCAGCTGCTACCATTCTTCTCTTCCTTTTCCCTCTGCCTCCTTGGAGGCATGGCTGTTTCAAATGTGTTCATTGAATCAGATCAGGCGCTTGAATTACTGTGTTCTGATCTCCTGGAATGTGCGTGGCCTCGATCGGCTAATCTGAAAAATGTGATGCTGTACGTGACACGCTCACTTCTAACGACCCATGACCACGAATCGAAGCAAGCTGAAATGGACTCTAAGAAGAGCCGGTCGTTCATGCCTTCGAACTTGGCCTCCTCAAGGCGCTGGCGAGAAGGCGGTGGCCGAGAGCTGCGTGGGGGTGGCCTGCGCTAGGTGGATGGGAGATGACGCGTCGAGGAGGAAGGTCTGACCGCTGTCCATCCGGAGGCGCCATTTGGCGGCGGAGGAGTCATTCACGAGACGTACGTGGTGGCTGGAGGTTGAGCCGACCTCGACGAATGCGTGGACGGACGCGACGGAGATGTCGATTGGGCCGGCGGCCGTGATGGTGACGCAGGGGCAGCCACGGCGGTGGTGCCCGCGCGGAGGGACGGGGGCACGTTGAGCGTGATGGAGAGGTCGTCGAAGACTCGAAGGCCGACACGACATGGCCGCACTGCGCGCTCCCGGCTCCCTGCTGTGCCTGCGACGGCGTCGCGGAGACGGTGAGGTCGGCGACGAACGTCTAGGTGACGGACGACGGACGGTGAGTGGATCCGCAACGGGCAGCATACGTTGAGCGCGCCCGAGCGGTGATTGCCGTGGTGCGGCATGGTGGGAAGGTCCGGCGGGATCGAGTCGGGCGGAGCGGGAGCGGGAGCCGGGAAGGAAGGCCTGGGCCGGGACCGGGGAGACAGCGCGTGAACGGGTGTCTGGGCGTCTGGCCCAGCTTCTTCGAAACTTCGGCCACTAACCTCAGGATCATGCGCGCTTGGTTAGATGGACTTTGTATCTAGTCACTAGTCAGACACTCCCCTTGAAAAAAAAAAGAGATCTAGACAGGATCTTACATGTTTGTGATAGGAAAACACTGTATTTTTTTTTTGACAACATAGGAAAACACTGTTTGTTCGGTGAAAAATCATTGACTGAAGGTGCTATATATCTCTCTCACGCGTGACTGATTTTGGTTTTTAATCACATTTTGCGACCTTTGGAATATTGGATCTTACATGTGTTGTAAAGCGTGCTCTGCCGTGGATACTTGGTTTCTAGTTCATCGAGATGTTCAGCCCCGAAGGACGAATCATGACTGTTCATCGATGATTCCAAGTTAACTGAGATCCTCTATATATGTGGAATGTCGAGAGCTGCAGAGCACGCTTTACCGGCCCATAGTATATACTAGTCGTATGGTGGGACGGGTGAGTTCCTAGCTGAGCAAACTCGCTCACCCAAATTCAATTTTGGGAATCGCTCGGATGTCTCACCGAGGTTTGTTCCTAATTCAAATCACCTCATGACTTTGCTATACGATCTTTAGAGCATCTCCAAGATCCTCACCAAATCAGTTTTGCATTTGAGATTATTTGCAAAGTCTCAAAACAAAATGCAAAGCCTAAAAAGATGCCTATTTCAAGAGCCTTTGCAAAACTGACTTGGCATACTCAGTGGCGGACCCAGGATTTAGCCAAGACTAGGGCCAAAATCCTGGTAGCCAAATTCTAGTGACCAAAATCCAAAAGCTACAGTCTATAGTATATTTTATAGGACCATATATATACACATATATGTATATCACAGAAAATAAAATTTCTCAAACAAAGTTTGTAAATCCAGAGAAATTCTTGAACTATATAATTAATAGTACGATAAAATAGCTATGAAATAAATATTGAAAAAAAATAAATACCTATCGAGAGAAATACGATGCAATAGTCCTCGTCCTCTTTATCTAATTGGAATCGAAATTTCACAATTAGTAATTGAAATAAAAAAAAACTAAAATACAATTGAAAAGATACGTACCTTCACTCAGTGGGCACCTAGACCGCCGAACAGGCTTCGGCAGGGGCGGGCGCGGGCGCGGGCGCTTCTGAGTTCTGAGCCTCTGGGCTTTGGCCGTAGGCCACCCCTGGTTTGGACTCCACGGCTCCGATAAGTTCGAGGCTACTCGGAGGTCTGAGCGCGAGGGCCCCTGGCCACCGTGAGGGACGAGCAGCCGAGCTGCGAGCGCTGAGCGCGTCTGGCCGCCCGTCTGGATGTGGTCGAGGCCGAGGCAACGAGCAGATCAAGATCGAAGCAGCGAGCAGAGGAGGGAGGCCGGAGCTGAGCCAGGCGAGGGCGCGCGAGCCACCAGGCCGGAGCGGCGGCGTGTAGGGGGGCGGCGCCGCGGCGGGGCGTGTGCGAGATGGGGTGCACGCGAGCGCGAGCGACGACGCGCGGTGCTCCTGGCTGAGTGAGGCCTGAGTTTCTTTGGTTTGTCCTATTTTTTTTTAATAGGCTTCTTTCTTGAGCCAAAATTGAAGAATTGCTTCTAAAAATTTTGGGCCACGACTAGGGCCATGGCCCTATTGGCCCTAGTCCTAGGCCCGCCCCTGAGCATACTCAATGTGGACCCGGCAACGGTTTTTTTTCTTTCGCGCGCTGCGTTGCGTTTCGCGCGTAATCTTTTTCACACGTAACCTCCGTCGCCGCCGTCGAGTTTGGCGTGGGAAAAAACGCGGCGCCAGTGTCGTTGCCCCGCCGTCTCCCGTTGTCACCGCCGAGCAATTCTTCAGGTCGTCCCAGGTCGATCCCCGTCTCCCGTGCTCGGCGCCGCGAAGTTCATCAAGACGTCGAGTTCGCCGCTGGTCGTCGCCGCCCCGTCTCCCGTGGTCGCTGTCGAGAAGTTCATCAGTTCGTCCTAGGTCGCTACTGCCTTGGACGGCTTCCAGATCGAAGTTGCTGCCGGTCACGATGCCGCCGCCAACTCCATCAAACAGGCTTTGCAGTGTGGCTCGCCAATGTTTGTTCTGCGTGAATTCTTGTGTCCGTCCATTAATTTTTTTTATTTTGTTCAATGTTGTGAGGCGCGTAATTGTACCACTTTCATTTGTAAAATAGGGATAGTACCACTTTCGTTTGTATTTGACAAATATTATTCAAACATGTACTAACTAGACTCAAAAGATTTGTCTCGTCAATTCCGACCAAACTGTGCAATTAGTTTTTATTCGTCTATACTTAATACTTTATGCATACGTTTAAAGATTTGATGTGACGGTGAATCTGAAAAAATTTGTAAAATTTTCTGGGAACTAAACAAGGCCTTACAGTTTTAGAAAAAAAAAACGGCCGTTCCAAAGGACCAAAAGGTTCACGAAACAAAACTGGGAGGCGGAAGCCCGGTCCCGTGGCGGCCGAGCCGAGCCGAGCACCGACTCCGTTCTGGAAGCAACGGCCGCTCGCGTCACCACCACAGAGCTAGCCCAACCGGCTAGCCAACCAAAAACCAACCAACCTGCTCACCTGTACACACGCACGCGCCGGCCAGGCCCCACCGCCAATTTAACAAGCCTCCCGTCCCGTCCCCCACTCCGCACCCAAGTCTGCCAGCTCGGCGTGTCCTCCTCCGTCTCCATCTCGGCCCAGCTGAGCCCAACCTGTCCGCCCCCTCTCTCGCCCCTTTTCCTGAAGTTTTCTCCCTCCTCCGTCCTCCCCCCCGAGTCCACACGGCAGAGGACGCCGCCGGGGGGAGGAGAGGAAGGGAGCAGGTGGGGGGTGGGGGAGATGGCGATCCTGTACGCGCTGGTGGCGCGCGGCACGGTGGTGCTGGCGGAGCACAGCGCGGCGGCCACCAACGCGGGCGCCATCGCGCGCCAGGTCCTCGAGCGCCTCCCCGACGGCGGCGCCGACAGCCACGTCTCCTACACGCAGGACCGCTACGTCTTCCACGCCAAGCGCACCGACGGCATCACCGCGCTCTGCATGGCCGACGACTCCGCCGGAAGTAAGCGCTCGCTGCTCTCACTTCCTTCCCGGTACGATCGCACTCGCACGGGGGGGTTCCGAGCTCGATTGGGATGCCTCCGGAGCTCGTGCTGCTATGAGATTACGTGGTCCGGCGCCATAGGCCGGCGGAGTAGCGGAGATCCGGGCCTAATTCTGGGTTTTGTCGTCACGCGTCCATCTGGTCTGTTACTAGCAGCAGGCTGCCCCCCGCTGACGGCTGACCGTAGGGGATTGGTAGATCAGGACAAACTGACGAGTTCGCGATTGGATTTCAGTGTAGCCTGCCAAATGGCGTCTATGGGCTGATGGGCTGGGAGCATAAAGTTGAGCTCGTTTTGGAGTTATGGGTTGGCAGCTCCGGTTTTTTTGTAGCTGTTGACTTCGGCTCATTACTTCATAAATAACAATCTGTCTACTAATTCTCAACCTATAACACTGTCTGCTGGTTCTTAGTAGGTCTAAGCTAAACTCTACTTTTTGTTGATAGAATCAAGAGCAAAATTGGTCTAATCGTTGTGCCCCAGTATCATCTTATCCTGCTGACTTTAAGCTTTTCAGTACGATGCATACGGTGACTGTTTTGACTACTAGCCACATCTTTCACATTATCAACTAGAGTCTTATATGCCAGGAGTTCTGTATTGTCATTGCCCGCAAATGTCTCTGTTGCGAAATGCTTAACCATGAGCTCATCAGTGTTTTATTTTTTCTTGTGCCACAGGACGGATTCCCTTCGCATTTTTGGAAGATATTCACGGAAGGTTTGTCAAGACATATGGCCGGGCTGCGCTGACGGCTCTTGCATATGCAATGAATGATGAATTCTCAAGGGTCTTGAGCCAACAAATGGACTACTATTCAAATGACCCTAATGCAGATAGAATAAACCGCATGAGAGGTGAAATCAATCAGGTAATGCATCCATTTTTTCAGCTGTTTCATATATGAAGATGAAGACTATAATATATTGAAGAACATATATATTCTGAAAACTAATTTTGAATGTATGATGTGATCTCTGATCTTATAAACTAGAAGTGGAAATGCTCTTGAATGAAGTGCTTGAAACCTTTGTGGAACTGCTTGTTTCCATATACTTGTTTAAACCAAACCAAAAAAAAAAAATTATCATTGGTCTTGCACATTGCCATGAAAGAGTCTCACAATACAATAAGATTTACCTATTCATTATTTTTCTTGCAGGTCCGTAGTGTTATGATTGATAACATTGATAAGGTCCTTGAAAGAGGTGATCGTTTGGAACTGCTGGTTGACAAGACTGCGAATATGCAAGGAAATACAGTTCGATTCAAAAGACAAGCTCGGCGGTTCAGAAACACTACTTGGTGGAGAAATGTCAAACTCACGTATGGGATTTTCTGATTTCTTGACTTAATTTAAAACGCGTCGCTATCATATTTTGTCTTGCATATTGATCTCTCCTTCCTTTTTCCTCACGAACTCTTAATTTTGCTTCTGGTTCATGAACTTCGTACTGACATTTTGCACTTTCTATGCATTATTAATTGTGCTTTTTAATACCCAACTCAATATGCAATTTGATTGAACAATAATCTACTAAGCAATGCCCAGCATGATTTAATGCAGTAATTTTGAATGCAACTTTATCGATATGGTATTATATTGTTTTCTTTGCAAGTGACGTTATATTCTTGGTAGAAACTTTTGAATATATTTGGTTCTGACATAGCAGTATGAGTAACAAATACGGGAACATAAATTTTTCTTCTGGGCAAGCAGAAGAAATTCAATGATGTTTATAAAATGTAGAATGGTAGAAACTTATTATTGACATAAGATGTCAGATGATAAAAAAGAGTGGATACACTGGTTGCACGAGAATTTGATTTGCACTTTGGAGCCTTTTGTTTGTTGTAGTGTGGGATGCATGTAGCCATGTACTCCATGACATTCAAGCATGGGAACTATTTCTCCTTTTTTGTCGTGCCAAGCAGCAACCTTTACACTTTTGAATAATTATTATATGTAAAAGCTGGATGCCATAATCATTGGTGTGCAAGTCTTATGCTATGATGTTCCACTGTTGTTTGAGTTTTTTGCCCGCAATAATCTTATTCTGTCTCTGTTTGTGCAGGGCCGCATTGATACTTCTCCTCCTGGTAATAATATATGTCGTTCTTGTGTTCATGTGCCATGGTTTCACCCTACCAACTTGCATAAGGTAAGGTATGATCTGCGCACTGTGGTTTTTAGTGTGCATGTTTGTGTATGTCCCTGTCCCCGGGAGCAGCAGCTATCGCAATACCATTGCAATTGTTTTTTGTGTAGAGGAAAGCTACAGATTATGGTGTGATTGTGAAAACTCAATTAAAGATGTAAACTTCACACAAAACTGCTTCTTGTGGGTTTGGCTATTGCCTTGTAGCTCTACGAGAATTCGGTGCTTGGATTTGTGTTTATCTATGGCTATTCTTGTGTCTGTACATGAATGAATTCAGTTACGACTACATTTATGGTTATGCTAATGTAATATTCTTGAATTTGACAAGATGACATACACATGGAGTTGCCATGAAAATTTCTTCCCAGCACTCCAGCAGCATGTCAGTATCTATATCTATCAGTGTGTCCATCTCCTTTCTTTAGAAAATCACTAAGAAATGTTGCAGAATTTATTTTTCTCAGTCACGTTTACACTCGAGCATGATCAGAGGTTGGACTTGGACGGAAAGAATTCTGCTCCGTCTTTGGATAATCGATTATGGCATAATGTTAAGGCTTTCGCTTCACATTGACAACTTGTTATATGATCCTGTTCGTTTGACTGATAAGTCATGACTTAAAATACTGTTTGTTGATTTATTATGAAAAAAACACTACTAAATGACTAGCAGATGCTGTAGATAAGAGCTCAAGCGAACAGTATCTTGCAGGGGTCAACAGACATACTGCGAAGCCCATGCAAAGAAAGCTGACTCGTGCCGGCCGCGTTGAGAAGGCGTGTTTGAATTTGTGCCGACGCGAGCCCTGCCAAACCTGAGCAGCCTGGCCAAAATTCGGCGGTTGCTCCTTTGCCTCTTTATAGCGGTTGAGGGTATTATATATATATATATTTTTAAGGGTTGGTTTGGAATTAGGGATATGAAAGACAGTCGATGAACGGTTTGTTTCGGATATGAAGACTGTGGGTTATGATTTGTTGGGTCTAGAAGATTTGCGTGTTCCAGGAATCTCGTTGCTTCAAAGCGCACGACAAACATCTGAACTGAGGAATGGTCAAAGTCAAACACAGCTAATAAGAATCCGTTCTGTTTTTCTTTTATTATAAATTAATGAATAATACTTTTAGTCATGATTTTTGAGACAAGCCATTAGGCTGTCAAACTGACGAGCCGTGGCAGCAGCTTGCTACGCAAGGCCGATAGCACGAAATGCGGAGCAAAACATCTAATTGGAGGACTTTGGATAAGACCATAAACATAAAAATCATAGAAACATAGGCTCTACTAACTGAGATTGTAAAGGAGTAAAATCGTATGGTAAGATAGCAGATTTCTACCACTATGATGATCTACAACAATCTATGGTCAGCGGCTCAGCGCATTGAAGCACACTGTAAATTATTATTATACTCCTTGACCATACCACTCCATCATTTTAGCGTAGCTGAATATTGTTACACACACACACATGATTATTGTAATTTGTATATTTTCCTTTGTTTCCTACCCTAGTTCTCCTCATTTCCTCTTCATCAAAGAACTTCATTTAGCAAGGGCATTGTCATCATCAATCGAGTCGATGAAATCCTGCAGCACATTGTTCCTCTTCTTCCCAGTCTCAGCCGCCTGGCACTCCGCCGTCGCCTCCATCTCGAGGCCACGGTCACCGGCCTATCCACAGCACGCGGCTTTTGCTGTTGCCAGTTAGAATCCGCCATGATGCATCAGTTCCCACGATCCAACCCACGTTGCCGTGGCGCACATGGCCTGCCAATCGACAGCAGAGCATATACAAGGCATAAGATCACGGATAGCACACCATTATCTATCCTTCTCATCTGAGACCGGGATTATCTTATTTTCTTATTATACTACATGTAATATATTCCAAGCAGAACAACAATCACGCAGAAGCAAGAGTCCTTTCTCTCCCTATCTGACACACGTAGCAGTTACGAGATAACTCGTCTGTACTGCAAACATAGGTCCCAAATAGTATACTAGATACAACTACAACAAATCCAGGTTCATGACCACTCCGTTCTTACAACTTGCCGTAGAAATTTTACCCTAACAACAAAAGGAAGGCAGGGCAGCTCCACGCTGGTGGATAGTGTCCTTCCAGGTTGTGCATCCACAGTGATGGCCACAGCGTCACAGCTGTTCCATTGCTTCCCCAGGATCATGCTGAAGTATGGGTGGCTCTGCGTAGGGTTCCGACCTGTTGACGTTGCGGTCTGCTTCTTCACCACCCAAAGCAGAAGCGCCGAAAGTCTCGGTAGATTCACTTGAAAAGTCATTGACGAAACTTGTCCTGGACTCTGCGTTTGTTCCGACAAGATCAGCGACCTGATGAACAGATATCCCACTCTTGCTTCCACAGCCTTCAGATGAGACTGCAAAGGAGTCCACAGAGTTGGAGTTGCTTTGGAGATTTTGGTATTGCCCCTCGTCTTTAAGCAGCATGACTTCACTGCATACCTGATCATTTGTAGGTGCACAACTGCGACTTCCATCACATGAGAAAGTGTCTTTACAAACAGTCACCAAATACAGAGTTCCACCATCTTTCTCATCACAGGAGTTCTTGTGTTCACTTCCTCCATCCCCACTACCTGTGTCCACAATGGTACATTCCAGAACAGCCGAAGTATCACCGCAACAGCTGTGGTTATGTTCGTCATGGGGGAGCATAACAGTATCTTGATGACCTGTAGACACATGTTCTGAAGTTTTATCAAATAAGAAATTCTTTTTTGCACTGTCTCCATGCAGTGGTGGTCCACAGTCTTCACGAACTGGTGCAGGATCACTAGGGACTACTTCACGATAGTTTTTAGCATGGCATACCTCTTCCCTATAACCAGAACAGAAACTCATAACCTGATTTCCACAGTCTGCATCAAACTTAGGAGACATAACTTCAGGGATTTCTGGAATCAGCACTTCATCATCATGAACTACTTCAGAACAGCTCAGAACATTTGGTGTTTGTTTCTGCAGCAAGGGCATTTCAGTTTCCAGATAACAGGAGGTACCAAGCCTATCACTCTCATCAGAAGGTAAAATCTTCTTGTTTTCACAATCTTCATCATGGCCTGGCAAGAAATCCACGGTTTCAGATTTTCCAACGAGCAATATTTTATCACCATTAACCACTCTATGGCAGCTCCTAATGCTTTGTGTTTCTTTCTGTTGGAGGGATGTTCCAGTGCCCAAATAATCAGCAGCCACATGACTCTGAGTTTCATCACTCAATAAACTCTTCCTAACTCCAAAACTCTGCTCATCCAACGTCTCCATAGTTTTAGAACCTTCAAGAATCAGTGATGAATCACATATGGCATCTTCACCGTACTCAAAGCTTTGCTGCTGTTCATCTTGCAGGCGCACCTTGTCATCAAGATAAGGTATAGCTAACTGAGTACGTATGTCCTTAGACGACAAAGTGATGCTCTTCTCTTTAAAGTTTTCATCAGGTACTGCAAGCATATCCATGGTTTTGGTGCCTTTAGGAATCAATGCAGTGTCACTCGGATACTCTTGATAGAAGGATGCTGTTGCTTGCCTCTTCTTCTTCCTTCCTTCTCCCTCAACATCCTTACTGCAAACCACCTTACCAGGCCATTTACAGTTCAAGAACGGGGTTCTCATTTCTTTAACATTGTCCTCATTGCAGTCATGTACTCCAGCAAATACTGTGGGCATATTGAATCCTTTGTCACAGGAGACTATCAATTTTGGACAACCTTGAGGAACAAATGACTTTTTACAAGTGTTGTATCTGGCAGGTTGTTTGCTAGATACATCCTGTTTATTTCCATCCTCACATAGAAATGGACCCAGGCCCGTCTGAATTCCGCTCTGCTTTCCCCCAGAAGACTTGGTCCAGACAAATGAACGATTAGATGCTGGAGCTTTGTTCAGTCTATCAGCTGAAGGCATATCCAGCATTCCATCATTATGACATGGAAATGGCCTGTTATGCTGTGCCTTCCGCTGTTTTTTCCTCTGGGAAAGGGCATTGCTAAACTCAGCACTCCTTGGTGGAAATGCTTCAGTCTTGAACCTTTTTCTATGGTTGTGGATTTCATTCTTTCTCACTAACCGAGAAAACACACTTGTTCGCCCTTCACTGTCAGCACGGAGTTTGGAATCTAAGATGGGTGGATAGCATTCATCTTCCTTCCTAATATAAACATGGTGGAAAGTAGTATGGTTTTCAGAGTCACTGGTACCCTTAGATTCAGAAGAGTGGCTCTCATCTTTTAGCAACCCAAATAGATCATCAACAACTTCAAAAGTATCTTCCTCCTGGGGAAGAGGTATATAGTCATCAGTAGATTGGTCATGCATTGCTTCTTGGTTGCCAGGTACGGTGACAGTGGCCATATCTGCTCCAGATTGCAGTGGAGATTTTGATCTCTCGGACTTAGCCACATCAGAGATGTCTGATTGTAGACCTCTGTGCACTAATGCCTCAGGATCAATTAATTTTTCACCCAGTGATGCTGTATGCTCCCCAAGAGTGGTGGAGGAACATGTTTGACAAGTGCTTCTGAATGAACCACATGAACTGCTGTTTGGGCTGGACTGCACATCAGTTACTTTAGCCAGAGAAGAAGTCTCAAGGTCCCCTGAGAGATCATCTTGTAATCTTGGATTCTGAGGAAGCTGCAACCTGTTCTGTGAAGAAAACAAATGGAGAAGCTTTGCAACCTGTATAACAGAAGCACCCTGAGGTCAGTAGCTAAGCATATTGCTTTCTTTAAAGCAGGGTTTTTCCTCCATTAAAAAAAAAGTAGCTAAGCATATTGACAGAACACCAGAAAATTGTGGAGCAGACCTGTTGATGTGACAAACCATAACTAAACTTGTTTTTAACAGAATAGTTCTGAACAGCATCTTGAAATTCACTAAACATCAAAGGCTTGCAAAACCAAATCCTCTTGAAACGTATCTGGATTCAGTGAAACAGAGCAGGAATAAAATTACTATGTCACAATATCTCAGGAAGAGCAGTATGAGAATTATCGCGAATATTGTATCATGGGAAAACTACAAAATTAGTTGGGAAACGTAAAATATAGGGAAGGAGGTGTTTCAAGTGGGTTATCATAATTCACGACTCCAGTAAATTTACATGGTAGCACTGGAATAGATGACCTATAAGACAGTACTTAGTATTTAGTAAATCTCAAAAGTATTCATGCCTGAGAAGGATACCCCTTTCCTGATGTGACATATGCATCAGGAATAATGTCCACAGCCCCATCTGAAGTTGCTTCAAAAACACCATGAAGCTTACACTGATCAACATCATATAAGAATAAAGTTGTGCCAGCTTTAACTTTCTCTACAAAATCAGCACAGAAACGAGGGAGGCCAAAAATTTTCTTGTCAAAGCACTCCTTCCTGGTCAGATGGTTGCACAGAAAAACTGCACCACCAAAGGTTGCACACTCTTTACTCTGTGCCTTCACCATTCCAAAATCAACTGAATTCCTTGATAACATGAAGATTGACAATGAAAACAATAAGAAAATCAATAATTATACTAAAAACAAGAAGAATAGCACATGATTCTTTGGCTGCTGCAGATATTACAAGAAAGAATTGCGAGCAATATAATCAATATATAAAACAATAAGGTGTGATACAAAGCCTATCATGTCCAGAGTTCTTTTTTTTCTTCCTCTTAGCAAGTGCCACAGGGAGGCACAACCTTATATTTCATTGATGAAACAGTTTACAGTTTCTGACAAGGTTTTTCAACAAGGGGTGATACGACCGTGCCATAGAACGTTTTTCAATAAGAGGAGAAAGCAAGGAACAAGTTACACACTACCAACGGGTAAGGCTAGGCTAACCATGGAGCACCAACCACACATAACAAAGGTTTATATTTGACACAAATAATTAGGAACCACATGAAGCTAAACCACCCAACAAGAACTAAGAGATCCATAGAAGATGAGGGAGTGACTGCAATTGCTGTGTGCTGTTGTGAAATTCTCCAGGTCGAGAGCAGCTGTGAGCTGTTGCACGAAGATCAGTATCTCAAGAACTACCAAGTTCAAACAAGATAAAGGATCAAAGCCAATAAGCCGATCAATGACTGGGTAGATTTGGTTTCCAATTTTACTTGCAATTTAGAACAGAAAAACTGCAAGGAAAACCTTTTAAAGTTAAAAACCCCACAGTGCACGTGCACACACTTGCCCTTGCCTTTGCTGTTCCCTTCCATAATTTCCCACACAAAGAGGAACAAACAATTCAACTACATTCCAAGGAACCGCAATTCTTAGAAAACATGTACAGCTCGAAACGAACTGTAATTAATAGGGGGCGGGTTTTTGCCGTGCTGCATGGGGGTTTGGTGGAATCACAAACATTTTCGCGAAATAAACTTTAGCCGCACCAAGAGTTCTCAGACCTATGGCACAAATCTAGACCGATCGATCCTGCGCGCGCTGGTGAGGGAGAGAAGCGCCAATCGAACAGGACCAGAACCACGGATAGATGATCAGACCAGCACTCTACTACGCGGCAAACAAATCCACTACTAACTGATGGATTAAAGAAAGCTTCGGGTTTGGTTTCTCGGAGAAGCTAAAACAAAACCGCAGAAAACGAGGAACTTCCCGCAAAATTCATCCGGAAGCACGGAGGCAAGGTAGGGTTCCTTACCACCTAGTACCAACGGGAGGAATCGATCAATGCTGCTTGCCGCGTTCGGGTGGGCTCGCCGTCCCCGCGCCAACCCAGTATCAGTAGAGGGCGTGAGGGGAGGAGGACGTCGACAACTACTCCGAGCGCAAGGTGGCCCGAGGTTGCCGGCGTGGGGGGCGGTTTCGTGCTTTCGGCGCGGCGGCGTAGTGGGTGCTGGGGCTGCCGACGCGGAGAGGGCGGTGGTGTGGCCGTTGGGCGTGAGCGAGTGCCTCGAGGTTGAGTGCTGGGCCGTGGTTATTTTTTTCTCCTTGATGAAGTCCGGCCCATCAGAATATCAGAACACTTCCATTTTTTCAGAGTAAATATTGTAGTGTGTAAATAAATCATTGGCATAGTAAAACACTGTTGCTGTGCAAATTTACGAATAAATTAGAATAAAATTAGACTAAATTAATTATTTTATGGAGTAAACTATTATGATTTAATGGTAGTGGATGGCATGTCAATGTGGTATACTAATGACGACAATTAAATGCATGTGGTAATGGACTGCTGAGGTTGATGGCTTGGGTGCCAAGGTAGAATGACTACTGGGGTTTAGATTGTATATAAGATAAGATATATAGAATTAAAATATAGATATAGATATGAATATTGATATAAATTTTCACGCATACATGTATACATTATTAATATTATTAATATCAATTAGATGTCTTTCCTCAAAAAGTAGCAGTTTGGAAATAAATACTATATTTTTTTTGAAGCAAGTATACAGTGGATTTGTTGAGAGAGTATATGAATAAGGAAATAACTACGGCACATGTCTATGTAAAATCTCGCAACTGGATGGCATTTTTATGTTATGGTTTTAGTTGTTCTACCACTTGTGCTATATGCCCATATGTCAAAATGTGTCAAACTGTCTTGAACCAAATTATAATTTTGACTGCAGAGGTTATTTTGCATGGAGGCAACATGAAGTTGTAGAGGCTGTTTGATTGTGTCACGAATCCCAAGCGTCCTCGATCGCCCGGGGTCATGGTCGTTGCCTGGTCGGCGAGCTGCCCAGGCACGATAAAGCTCATATCTGAGCATCACAAGCTCTCCATGGATCATTTAATCCATTTCTGAAAATTAACACGGGAACAATGGAAGTAAATCAACCATCAATTTCACTGAAAAGAATATTCTCGGACAGTCTCCAAGGAGATAGTAGCATCTTATCAGCAAAGTGCCCATAGAATCTCAGGAATATTAAGATCGCCTTACAGAATCATAGCTCAGAACACTGAATTCAGGTCTCAGTTTAACCAACTGAAAGATAACAATGCGATGATTGAAACATCCTATTTACAGCAGCTCAGGTATTGCGAGACAAGCATAATGGAACCATCCTAAGCTATGCTACTCGTGGAGTTACCAGAAGAAATTCCACCAAGGCCAAAAAGCAATTCTACCAGAAATTCCACCCGAGGCAAAAAGCATTAGTGCTACGTGCTGTCATCATCAGCTCCTATCTTGCTACCTGAACTAACATGTGATCTTCTACCTTCATTCCTCATCCGAGAGAAGTGTGCATTCCTGATCGAGTCACCTGTGAACTGCTATTTCTGGAGCACCACTGGGCATGCTGATTCCTATATCATTCTGAAAATGAAGGTCTCGTGAGCTTACTCCTCTTTGTTGAAGCATCTCTCTCACTCTGAATGTCTTGGGCCAAAAAGCCACTATGTTCCCTACTTTCTTTCAAAACTGCTTCTCTGCTCTGTTGTATTCCAGCAAGTGTAGGGATGCATGATGCTTTATCAGAAGTAACAGAAATCCCATTGCCACCAAAGCTAAATGATACCTTTTTTGCCAAACTGCAAGCTCTCATTGGGGATAAGACATCTGAGAGTTCAAGTTGAATGGTTCCCTTTCGTTTGCACCCCTTGGCCTGCAACTCTGATTCGCTCCCTTTCATAATGTGCAAAGTTACATTGTTCTGACCAGTTTCACTTTCAGAAACGAACCTTTGGTTCAGCACAGATGAACAACACCTATCATCCTCAGTGTGTTTTCCATTAAATGGTTTGGGAACTTGATCTTCACAACTGATGTTACTCTCCATTGTTGAATGGAAGCTTACAGTCCCCATTAAAGCTGACTGACTTCCATCACTGTCAGAGTTGCAATCATCTAGCTCGAGTGGTATGTAATCAGCATCGTCTGGCTTGTTTTTTTCTATGATATCTGGTGACTTGAAGACCACAGGCTTAGGGCAAGGGTGTAGAGGAGACTCATGTTTATGAGCAGGATGCTTGCCATTGTGTTTGGCAAACATGAATGGAATGTGTGGTAAAGAGATTCTGTTGTTGCAGAACTTAGAAGACGGATGACAAAAACCATTGCTATGAGTGTATAACCTGAATTCTCGACCAGTACGAGCCAGAGAGATATTGTAGTCCCATAAAACTTTTGATTTTGGTTTTTGGTAGGCTTGAAGCCTGATCATTCTTGAAGAAAATAAGTCCACAAGATTCAGAACCTGTACATGACAAAATCCTAAGGTCAGTAGCAAGTAATTTCTACTAACGGCAATAGCTGAATTACATCACAAATAAGAAACAGCGAACCTGTTGGTATGATATACCAAAGAAGGACCTTTGAGGCTGGAGACAATGTCCTTTAATGGCATCAGAAAATTCAGCTTCAGTTAGGGGCTTACAAAACCAAACTCTTCTGAAAAGAACCTGAATTTCAGAGACCAGGTATGCAAAAAATAAAAAGAACCTTTATCAGAATGTTCACCAAAACAAAGCAACAACTAAGTCAATGAATTAAAAAAAAAAGATTCATAGAAAGGTAACATGAAGCAATGAATAATTGGGCCTGCCAAAGAACATGAAGCACTAGACTGGTAAAACCATGAAAAAAAAGCGAAAAGCAAAACTATACTTACCTGAGCTGGTCGAAGCTTGCACAATGAAGCACATGAATCAGGAAGAATGTTCAGTGCACCATCTGAAGTTGCCTCAAATACTCCATAGAGTTTTCTCTCCTCATGCTCAAACAGAAAGAGAAGCATACCAGCTCTGATCTTCTTTATAAAAGTTGCAGCATAACCAGGTAGGGCAAAATGTTTCTGTTCGAAGAATTGCTGCTTAATCTCATGATTGCAGATGATAACTGCACCACCATATACTCCAGGATTGTTAGAGATGTCTGTTTTTTGGTGCTGCTGATTCCTTCAAAATGAAAGAAAAGACAATAACAGTACATAAACACAGCATTCAAAGATGAAATACAAGTCCCCATGCTAATAATGGTGGTTGGTGGCATTGTATACTACAGGCTCGTTAAAGGTGTTTCATTTTTGCATTGCAGTTTCCATTAAAATGGTAGAAAAGATAGTAATATGCAAAGAAGACATTCGGTAGCTAACTTCTGAAGATTTGGCAGCGACTGAACTTATAGTAAGTCTTAATATTTTCAATCATGCTAACAATGATCAAGATCTACACATACACCAACAATGACAGAATGAATGAACAAAATAAAAGCACAACGTTACTACTGACACAAAAAAATTGGTTAGCCTTCTCCATTGCAAGAAACATTGTTCGACGCACCCTCTCTGCCAATGCAGGGTTAAGGCTCGCCTCGGTTATTCCTTCCCCAGACCCCACTCATGTGGGAGCCGCTAGCATTGGGTCTATCCTTTTTTTTTCTCCATTGCAAGAAACAGATCAATAATGCTAACAGAACAAGCATGGATCAGATAATAAAAGCTTCCAAATTCCAAAACCATGGATGTTCAAAGAAAGCAATCATGAACATTGAACAGCTACTATAACTCTTGAGGGAACAATAGGCAATCTGCTATGTAGTATTTATGGTAGAGCTGGAACCAAGCATGCATCATTCTGAATTCGTAATAACAACATCAAAATCATCCATATAATAGGAGCTCGGATTGAACCCTCAAGGCCCCTGAACCAGGTGTTATCCTCTCTTCCAAAATGGTACCAACAAACTTAAGTATAAAAAACCACACATGCATCTGAAACAAGTATGTGTACCAAGAAACTCTACAGGCAACATCTCATGCCCATGGCACAGGTACCAACAAAAGAATTAACAGCCCACGCTGCACTATGTAGTGAACATCGCCCTAAACCCCACCACATTCACATCCAGGTAGCAAGAACTAAGAAGCAAACAAACAAGGTGAAATGCCAACAATTTTTCCCCAGCAAGAATAGGCAAGAAATGCATCATCAGTAAAGAATCGCACACCAAGCACAACTACACGAATCACAAAGAACCCTAACCAAACATGCCCAAGACCGTGTCACATGCAAGGACCGAGGGAGGAAGCAGGGATGAGGCAATTACACGGCGCCGTACCAAGGGTGGCGCTGAAACGGAAACCCTCCTCTCCCGCCTCCTCTCCCGCTCCTGCCTCCGCCTCTCGGCCTCCAGAACGAGCGGTGCCCCGCCTCAAACGGCTGCCTCTGGTACCCCTGCCCCTGCATCCTCCAGTTCCGACCGATCGCTCCGCTCTCCTCCTCCCACTTGTACACGTCTCCCCCGCCCCCGTCCTCCACCTCCTCCGCTTCCGCGCCTCCCCTCCAGACCTTACCCTCCCCTCCTCTCGCTTCCTTCTCCACCTCCACCTTCTCGGTGCGCCTTGCCGCCTCCCGCTCCTTCCGCCGCCATTCCTCCACCGCCGAATCCATCTCCATCGCCATCTCCCTCCCTCCCTCCCTCGTCCCGGTGCGTGCGCGTTCGCGCGTGTTAAAGCGAAGCGAGCCGCTTTGCGGAGGTGGTGGTTTAGGGGAGAGTGCGCGTGTCTTTGAGACGAAAAAATGGATTTGGTTAATCAATTGGGCCCGACTAAAAGATAGCGAAGTTGCGATCACGGCCCAAACTCCATACTGGGCTACAGCCACAGGCATCTTCCTTTTTCTAGTGCCATTTCCCTCTCGGGTCCTTTTTTTAAAAAAATTATATTTATCAGACCCTTCCTGTTCCACTGATAAAATTGACCCTTTTTAATGTAAGTGTCTAAAATTTGTAATAACTGGTGAGAATGCTAGCTTCAACTGAAACGCTCTATTTATACGCGCATAAACAGCATAAATTTAACCTATTTCATCAGCTAAAAAACATCATTCTAATTCTTATACCCCCTTTGGAACGGAGAAATAGGAATCGTGTAGAAATGGAATGATGTACTGAGTGGGTGGTACTCATCCATCCAACCTCAAATTACATCAGCTACTCATCCAGTCGTGCTACCCCATGTAAATGGAAGATCCACTTATCGAAAAGAATGTTGTTGGCAGAATTAACATTTCCTCTTGCTGCTGAGTACAGAAGTACTATTCACAACTCTGTTTGGGCAACATTTACAGGTATGGAGAATTACAGACGATGGAAAAAAAAACCCATAGAAGGTTCTGTTTAAGCTCTAGATACACAGATCACTTTGTAGCTGATGTGGCCATCAATAACATCCAACTCATCGCATATGGTGCCTGAAAGAGCAGACTGAAGTTCAGTGCATCAAGTAATTCGAAACAGAAGGAACCGTCAAAGCTGAAGGAAGATGCTCTCACCTCAGTGTTTCTTTTGTCCCACGACGAACTTTGCAGCGGATGGTTGGCAGACCAAGGCGCTGGTGAGCCTCATAGCGGTGGCATCCAGAGAAGCCTGAAGATCACACAGGAGAATATTCAGCACAGGGAAAATGGATCTAGACCACAAAATAGTGAAAGCATGAGTGACAAATTGGTTCTGGAATCTTGGACTACCCACCATAGTAGACCCCATCGACCTCCAGCACATCAATCTGCATTAGTGAAGAAACTGGCCAAGTAAGAATCATAGCAGCCAGAAAGTCCAGCAATGTGCTCCACAATGTTGCTCAGCTGCAAGGAAACAGATGTCTACAGATCCTAGCATAGCTCAATCGAATTAAATAGGTGTTTTTCTGCTCTTTGTGAGTTTATAAGAGTTTAATCAGACTACTGCATAGATTTTTTTTTCATCATTAGTAATGCATTTTTTTTCTTCATCTCATTTTCCAGATATCTGCGATGAAAAATAAATGCGAACAACCCTTATTGGATTGTGAGGAACAAATGGTCATACTTATCTCATGTTCTATCTATAGTTCTAAACAATAAAGAACAACACTTTTGAAAAAAAAGTACATCCACACATACTTAAGAGAGCTGAGAACTTTGGCATATAATGTCATATCATGAAGGGAGTACATTTTAACATGAATTTCAATGAAACACTGGGTAAATAAAAAAATCTGTTTTGCTTGTGAAAAAAAGCATATTCTTTGCGATTCAATGAATTCAGTAATGTGGAACATGTATATGCATCGGCTCAGAATTTAATCACAAGTTGATTCATATGTGCTATTCCCAAGAAGAGTGCTCAAATAAAAAAAAAGAGTGCTCAAATCTGATCAACCCATCTAGGTAGATCAGGACTAACCATAAACCAATAATTGTACTCGAGGATGAAGAAATGTAAAAGGAAAAGATACAGATATAGATACCCACAGGTACTTGGAGGCCAATGACACGGATACTGTCCATGAGTTCTTGCACCTTGACTGGATCATTGGCACGCGTTCGCATCAGTGGCCTCCGGATTTGGTCCAGTGGAATTTCCATTATCACTGGGCCCTTCTTCTCTGAGTCTGTTGTCAGGGATGGCACTGCTGCACCTGCATCGCGAAATTTTAGACCCATTTATACATTCGGCACCATGAACTCCACAGGTAATCATTTCCCACTTCCCACAAGAGAAAAGAAGACAATTTGGAGATTTACACACCACAGGGAGACATATGTTAGCATGCTGAAACAGTTGGTGTGCCAACATATGTCGTGTTTCCAAGGAAATTAAGAAGTGAGATTAGTATATCTGTATCAGGATTTTTTTTTTCGCGATCGGGTTTGTGCCCGTTTTTCATTAAGAGGAAGAGCAACAAGGTACACAAGCCTTACACGAACAAGGCGCAGGCGAGCAGCCTAACACCCACCAGGAAGATCTACTTCTACTGGAACGCGGAAAAAACTAATTACATATGGCCCTGATTTTGCGACCAGAGAACTTGCAGGGCCAGCAGCGGCGCATAGCCTGCGGACGCCCACTCCTCACCCTCGGTGGCGATCGCGGCGACTACCTCATGCACAGAAGACGGTGCGCGCCCAAATACTCTTGCGTTGCGTTCCTTCCATAGCCTCCAAGAAATTAGAAGTAGCAGGCTGTCGAACAGCCCTCGTGAGTC
>Ga0182004_10000416_pt1 | contig 25137 bp, 30 predicted proteins | sample Sormic07211540_1_FD_120479 | JGI IMG/M metagenome (GOLD analysis project Ga0182004, IMG submission 120479) | Endophyte microbial communities from Sorghum bicolor roots, Mead, Nebraska, USA - 072115-40_1 MetaG | ecosystem: Host-associated > Plants > Roots > Unclassified | place: USA: Nebraska...
GTGGGCCTTTCTTCCTTATTTCCTGATAACCCCCTGCAGAAACAGATAAACAACAAAACTCATGGAATTCTGTCAGATCAAACCCTAATTCTAGGTGTTGTTTGTATATTAGTCCTTTCTCTTGTTTATTTAATAATTAAAATTAATACTTAAGAACCGTCAACACCTGACTTGAGGCATCACAATATATGATGAAATCTTGGTGAATGTCTGGCAAAGTTAACACTGGTGTTGTTGTCAATCTCTTCTTCAACTCTTAGAAACTCTTGTCACATGATTGTGTCCAAGTGAATTTCTTATCCTTCCTGAGAAGCTCTGTCATGGGTCTGGCTGTCTTGGACAATCCTTCTATAAACCTTTCATAATATCTAGCTAATCCAAGAAAACTTCTAACCTCACTCACATTGGTGGGTTGCTGGCAATGGGAGACAACTTCTACTTTCTCAGGGTCAACTGCAACTCCTTCAGCTATCAGGATATGACCTAGAAATGCAACCTTCTCAAGCCAAAATTCACACTTGCGGAATTTAGCATACAACTTATGTCTTCTCAACTTTTCTAACACTACTCTCAAGTGTTGCCCATGTTCTTTAGCACTCTTAGAGTAGATAAGTATGTCATCAATGAAGACTACAACAAACTTATCTAACTCCTCCATGAATACCTTATTCATGAGGCTCATGAAATAGGTAGGGGCATTGGTTAATCCAAAGGACATCACTGTAAACTCATATTGTCCATATCTGGTTACAAAGGCTGTCTTGGGGACATCACTATCCTTGATCTTGAGCTGGTGATAACCTGATCTTAAATCAATTTTGGAAAAATACTTGGCTCCTTTAAGCTAATCAAATAGATCATCTATCCTTGGCAGGGGATATTTATTCTTGATGGTGACTTCATTTAGGGATCTATAATCCACACACATCCTCATACTTCCATCTTTCTTCTTCACAAACAAGACTAGGGCTCCCCATGGTGAAGAACTAGGTCTGATATAACCTTTTTGTTGCAATTCTCTAGCTGCTCTTTCAGATCAGCTAACTCTATCGGACCCACTCTATAAGGTCTCTTGGCTATGGGGGCAGTCCTGGGGATAAGATCAATGATGAACTTTATCTCCCTGTCTGGTGGCACTCTAGGTAGTTCCTCAGGGAATACATCAGGGTATTCTTGCACTATTGGTACTTCCTCTAAGGTCCTTGCATCCAAGTTAAAGACCATTGGGTTGACTTTAGACCCTCGGGTTTGGCATTTCACCTTAATCTCTTCATGGTTAATTAATGATACTTCCTTGGTTGCGCAACTAATAATTCCATTGTGTCTGGTTAACCAATCCATTCTAAGGATAACATCTATTCCTTTGGGCTTGAGCACTAATAAGTCTGCTAAGAAAACTACCCGACTTAGAATGATCCTTACATTTGAACAATCTAGATGACATTTCATGTCAGACCCAGGCGTTCAGGCTATTAGGGTAACTTTAGTAGTACTATGGGTATTTGATGCTTCTCAACAAAACTTGATGATACGAATGAATGTGATGCTCCAGAATCAAATAATACTGTTGCAAGTACTGAATTGACTAAGAACTCATCAAGTACCACTCCTGAAGCAGTCTGAGCATCTTGAGCATGAATATGGTTGACCCGAGCTCTACCTAGGATTGTTGAGGTTGCTTCATCATCTGGCTACTATTATTGGTGTTGCTATTGTTGTGAGGGAAACCACGATTGACTCCAGACACTACAGGTCTTGGTCCACTAACAGTGTGGGACTGAGTGGATACTGCTGGTGGGTTGTTCTTGTAGGGACAGTTGGCAATGTAGTGTCTAGTCTCATGGCAATTAAGGCAAGTTCTAACATTGTTTGTGACTTGACCAGTGTTGTTCTATTGAGTTTTGCCATAAGCTTGATTCTGATAGGTTGTCTTGGGCTGATATGATGACTGCAATTGGTTATTAGAGACACTAGCAGGAGAGCGGAACAACACTAGGGCTTGAGTCCGCTGGCTTGGTTGGCTAAAGGTTTTCAGCCTCTGAGATCTAGCACCATCTTGAACCTTGCACTCCAAAAACATGTGCTTGTTTTCTTTCCTTTCTTTAGTCTTGGCCACATTAGTCAGAATGGTCTTGTTCATTAAGGTGTTGAAGTCTAGATAGATCTATGGGGTCATGAGGGTTCTGAGCTCATAGGTCAGTCCTTCTATAAACTTTGTCTGCTTCTTGGCATCAGTGTTGACCAATTCTGGGGCATAACAAGACAACTTAGTGAATTGGAAGATGTACTCACTCAGAATTTTGTTTCCTTGCTTCAAGTTATGAAATTCATCGGCCTTTAGCTTCATGATTCCATTTGGAATATGGTACCGACGGAATTCATCCACAAATTATTCCCATGTGATCGTGTTGGCATTGTCCACAGCTCCACTATAGGCTTCCCACTAAGAAAGGGTGATTCATGTCGGCTGATGTGATGCTAACAGAACTCTATCCCTTCCATTGTAGTAGATTGTGTCCAACTTCCTTTCAATAACTTTAAGAAAATCATTTGCTTCCATGGGGTTGTCAAATCCAACAAAGGTGGGGTGGCTTAAGCCTCATTAACTCGGTCATCTTGTCCTAGACTCCGGCTCCACGGTTGTTCCTAAGGCGGTTCATGCCTTGAGCCAAGGTCTCTAGAAGGCAAGTCTAGGTTGCCATTACTTGTGCTAAGTCAATTGCTAGAGGAGGGGGCAAGTCATCTCCTTCATTATGGTTCCTAGTTGACTCACTTCATCTTCACGAATACCATCAGCATTTGCATTGGCTTGACTTCCACCTGGATTTTAGCTTTGCCTACTAGCTGCATGACCACTTGGTTGAGAGCGAGTAGCGGGCTTGGGAGGCATCTATTGGTTGAGATAAGAAAGCATTAGATAAGAGTTGGATCTATCGAGTGATGTTTCTTTCTTTTATTAAAGCGTTATATTTTAAAAAGGTGCAAGTTTTAAGACTTACTATCTCGTAAGGGAACAACATAGAGCACTCAATTAATAGCACAACCAACAAGCACAAATATATATTTTGAATAGGAGGGTGGTTTACAACATAGCAAGGAAAAATAAGCGTACTACAATATGATTCATCTACTTTGGGGGTGAACAAAAGTGAAGTAAACTTCACTTCCCTAAGACATAAGGAGGAACTAGGTATTACTAATCTTCAACTTCTTCGGATAGAACAACTTCATTCCCTTGGTGTTGAGGAGGATCATGCTTCCGGGATCTGTGGTTCTTCCTTTGGACTAAGAGTTGGGTCACCATCTTCTTTTGGTGGTGGCTGGGTGAGGAGGGGAAATTCTTCTTCCTTAGTGGGATCTAACTCTAAAGCTTCATGAGAGGTTTCTATGGGTGGAGGAGCTGATGGTCCTTCTATGTCCATCTTCCTTCCTATTGGGATCCCTTCAAGGATTATGGTCCCTTGGTCTTCTGAGGCTAACATCCTTCTTTTGATCCTAGTGACAAGGTAGGCATCCTTCAACTCCTGGGCATGGCGGTCCTCAGCTTCCTTCAAGACTTCAGCAATGGTAGTTTCATGACTCTCAGCTACAGCTGCTTGGGCCTGAGCTTCCGCAAGCTACACATGGAGCTTTCTAACTATGATCTTGGCTTCCTCCGCACGATGGATGCACTTTCTTAACTCTGAGGCCTGCTCATCATATTGCTTATCTAGAGCAAGTAGGTATGTGGTCATGAATACCATAGTTGGGTCATCCTCGAGTGAATAACATCCTTGCAAGGGCTCCATACAGGTCCTCCAAACTGGTCGATCTTTTTCTTTAGGTGGAAAGAACCTCGTGGGTGTACGGATGATGGGCTTCTCGTAGATCTAGCATAGGTACCTCAAGGCGTTGCGGGCGACAGCTTGATATGTATCTGCAAACCGAAATCCAATCACAGTCATACTCCAAGCTTCAGCTATGTTAGAGAAGTCCTCACTTCTCCCAATATAGATGGTAACTTCACACCGCTTTGTTTCATGCTCTTCATATTCTCAGCCTTCATATTCTGGGCGATCCTTGATTCCGAGTTTCTGCATGGTAGCATACAAGAGTTTGGGAAAGCCTTCTACACTTAGACAATAACTACTGGTCCAAACACCTTCTGCCATCTGAGAGAAATAGATGAGAGTAAATATATATTTTTTCAAATAGAGGGAAGAGGGTAAGAACTTTTGTAAAATACTTTTATTTAGTAAAATACTGGTCCAGAAAGCCTAAGGTCACGTCCTACAGCCAACTACGGCTCTGATACCACCTGAAGCGCTCCTGGATATCCAGGTACTCAAATGTGATACAATACTAGCCCTAGGAGGCTAGTAACACATTACATTAGATAAGTTTTAGCGCAGTAGTCTCAATAAGCGTGGACAATGAAGGCACGCTATAATAATAAGTGACCAAAATACAACATAGGTCCAAAGAACCTAGAAAGAGACGATATCACAATCAAACATTTGACGAGTCCCAATGTCATAGGCTTAGTTGGGTGCAGACACGACCTTATTCATACGCCACTTCGGAATCGAAGTCCGGATCGTCCTCTATTTAATAAAGCAAGGGTGAGTACAAAGTACTTAGCAAATCCAACCTTACCCTACGGAAGGGGATAACAATATATGCATATGGATAAATCAAGGATAAGGCTTGGTTTTATTTGAATAAAGCTACCTTTTTACACATGTAGGGTTTCATTTCATAAATACTTTTGTAAAAGACCTCTTTTTTCATATATGATAGTATTTCTGGAAAATTGGGGTTTTGATCACAATTTTAAGTGTTGTTAAACCCTTATTCCCACAAGTCCACAACACAATGGCAGACAACCATTTATTTCCAAAATCACTCTCACTCTCATGTTTTCACTCATCCCAACACATCTAGTTGTTGAAACCAAACCATAACCCATCTGAGATCGTAGACATGGCTATCCAGATATATTTACACTCTGCAGAGGTTGTACACTTTTTCCACAAGTAGGATACCATAACTTACACCGTCGTGCAAGCATAGATCCATCAAAGTTATTACCCTCCATAGCTAAGTAACCGTGCTCACCACGAGAACACTAAAACCACATCTCATAATACCACAATAAATTCATAGAGCTCTTTACATTTCATATATTTCTATAATTTCACATTCATCACTTAGTGTCCCGTTGCACACCTGTCTGCAGGTGATTGCCACACTAACTAGTGGGATTTAGACTAAGTCTTTTCCATGCAAGGCGAGTGGTTATACGATAAATGAGTTAGGCAAGATGAATCATCAACTCAGTTCTTAATCGAGACAAGGCGGATATCTTCATGCTTAACCCTACAAGGTATAAGCCACAACACCAAAGCATCCCCACAAGAGATCTCATCCACCCCATCTCCATAGTAATCACATCTATAACTTGTTCATTAACCCTTTCATAATACCCACAATTTATTTTCACCACTCACACAGTTTTGCTTTTAAAATCATTATATTTGAGAAAATATAGCGATGAGTATCCAGGATGAGTAACAAGTCCTAAGCATACTAAAATTAATATTTATGTCATAGCATATTATTTGTTCCTAGGTTTGAATAAGACAATTATCGGGTAATATCAATTCAAAGAAGGCTATTCAACAGGTTTTAACTAAGCAGCGAAAATACCTTGTATATATATCGTATATGCAATATTTAAAATGGCTTCAACTGGTTGTGTTTAAAAATAGGATCAATATGCATCAAAGGGAATTGGTTGGACTTGCCTCCGTCGGCGTTCTCGGCAAACTCCTGCTGGCAGTCCGGATCCTCGCCGTCAAACTCGTGATACTCGTCTCCAACGTCCACGGAAGCTGGTTCACTCTGTCGGCTAAAATACACGATGACTGACACAGACAACAAGCACCGATAAATAATCACATAAATTCAAATGAGCTCTAAAAATCATGAAATTAATATGGGAGATAGATTATGACTTTAGATGAATTTAAGAAAAAGAATCGTTAGAATCGGAGCTCGGATGAATAATATATTAATTTTGCAAGATTATTGTGTACTTAAATAAACAAGGTGTTTTGGAGAGGCAAGTGACCACGTGGCATTCTTCGCCGAGCATGCTGGAATGCATCTTTGCTCACTTACGTGTGGGTCCAGAGAAAGAAGGAAGTGAAGTTAGCTATTGCTATTGGTCAAAAAATGAACAGAGAGGGAGGTGGGGGTACAGGAGCATTTGTGCTCCTCACTCTCGTCTGCCATGGACGGCTTCTGGAGCTCGGAAAAGGGCTCGGTATATGCAGGGACAAGGAGTGCCATGGCTTGGGAGAGGTAGAGGAGGGTCTGGAGGTGCTTGCTAGCTACTCACCTCGGTCTATTGCAGCTTAGGCAAGGAGTCCAAGTAAACGACAGGACAGAGTTGCTGGGTGGGAGAAGCTGAGCAGCAGCACGGCGAGCATAGTGCGGTGGCAAGAACAGCTCGGTATCATGCTTTATAGGTAGCAAGAGAGGAGCCATGCCACCGGTGCTCGGCTTCCCACCATTAATGGTAGTTATACCACTTGCAGGACAAGGACGATGGATGGTGGATGCTTTGCATGCATGGATGGTGGCTCGTAGTGGTAGATGCTTGCCATGCAAATAGACAGTGCCTAACTTGTTGCTGATGAGTGTACGTGTTGTTGGTACTTGCTGTTATTTGTATGAAAAAAATATAAACGGTGCTCAGTTGTGCGTTGTGACTTGCTACCTTTTTTGTACAGTAAAAGATGAGCGAGGAAAAGGTGGCAGGTAGGGCCCGCATGTCGTGGTGGCGTGCGAGCTGGCGCAGTCGGCGAGGGGGTCCGGGCGCGGGTGCCCTGCTGCGGCACGCATGCGTCGTTGCCAGGTACCAGGCAAAGCAAGAGAGAAATGATGAGCGGACAGGTGATGTTGATGCCATGTTGTGTAGGATATAATAGAAGATAGATAACTAGAATGGATAGAAAAGAATTGGAAGGAGATAATATAGAGCTCAAATAATTTATAGTTTTTGAAATATATTTTAAAAATAATTTTTAATATGAGTGATTTTTAATATGAATTTTTTGGATGTTATAGGTGGCAAGAAGAAGAGAGGGAATTTCAGTGAGGAGGAGATGCTTATGTTGATAAACATGTCTAATACAGTCAACAATGTGGCTAATGCTCTTAGGGAGACTGAACTTGCCCATGTGGATGGTAGCTTGTACCTGGTTGTAATGGAGATGGAGGGCTATTTTGAGGATGCACTAATGGTTACCTACACCTTTCTCGTGGACAATAAGGCATAAGGTTGGGGCTTTGTGAACATGAGTGATGGACATAGGACCATTTGGCTAAGGAACTTCCTAGCCAAGAACTACTTCATGTAGATACACTACATGCTAGTCTACTTGTCCAGCAAGGGGTTGACTATTGAGATGTATAGTTCCTCCACCCTCCTCACCCACTCTCCTCTTCTTTTGACTACAGCTAGGAGCTATGTTGTTAGGCTTTTGTGCAGGGTGGTTGTATTGACACTTAACCTTTTGGAAGTTTAGTTTAGTTGGGAGGGTGCCCAACAATAGGTAACATTTGAGACCTATCATGTTGGTCTGACCAAGTTACTGTATGTGATAATTAGTAGCCTCTGTTGGCTACTCTTATTTGAGAACTTCTTATTTTTCCCAAGTCTATTACTAGATGGTTGATTCAGGGTGCCTACCTAAGAGTTGTTGTTTCATTTGTTGGGTTGTTGGTTATGATGATGATTATACTCTTTGGCCTATGATGGGATACATAACAATCTGAGGTGGCTATAGTTGCTTATTTCTTGGTGTTCTTCATTGAATCATGTATGTCATCAGATCATCAGATACGTTCATCCCCAATGCAACAGGTGTAGGCATTGGCACCTGATGGCTGAGGATGGCATGTTCCATGACCCTATGGCAGCCATGATTTTTTGTTGTCCCAAATTGCTAAGTTTTTTGCCACCAGGGATGATTGTCCCAACACCTAAGGCATGCTTTTTTAGTTACGTCCATGATCAACCTACATGTTGCTGTTTTTTGGCCTATGATGAGGTACTAGCAATCTGAGGTGGCTATACTCACATAATTATGTTTGCTTCTCATGTCTATTTAATCATGTCTGTCATCAATCGCGTGATAGTGACATGCTCAATGCAACTGTTGTAGGAAAACCTACCAGATGGCTGGGCATGTCATGTCATGCGATTCCATGGTAGCCATGAACAATTTTCTTATCCTAAGCGTTAAGTTGTTTGTCACCTAGGATGATTGCCAAATTGAACAGTATGTTGGAAACCATTAACATTTGAGGCCCCTTTTTCTATATTTTTGTTGCCAATGATGTCACATGATGTTCTATTGGAGCAAGATATGGATGAGGCATGGAGGATCTGCGATTTGGTTCTAACCAAACCGAAGATCTTCAGTGCTGCATTCATAGTTTGTTTTATCTTTGTTAAAGTTGACTGAGGCTCTATTTTGTTGTCTATGAACTTGTGTGTCACTGCCTTCTTTATTTTGTTCTTAGTTCATGTTAATGAACAGCAAATTCTAACTTGACAACCTATTCAGGCCAATGATGACAAACTAGGAAAAAAGAGGTGGTTGCCCTATTTGTGTAAGAATTAGTTGTTATATTCTCATGTCATTCATCACATCTGCTAGAATCATCCACTATTCAACAACAATTGGATGAAACCCAAGTTGAAGGCAAACAGTGGATGAACCACCAGATTCCATAAATGTCATGTGCTTCTTTATTAAAATAGTTACCTATCATACTACTCCTTTGCATTGACAGTGCAGCCACCAATGGAAACTTTTATGTCAATGAAAAGCAAATTCTATATGTTTGAGGCTACCAATGAATATTTTTATCTCAATGATATTAGTCTTTACTTGTGAGACTACCTATCTTACTTGTCCTAGTCTACTTGCCATGTTGAAGGGTGCAATGGCTTGGTATGTGGTTTATAGAGGTAAACAAGGGTCTATGCAACCTAGTCTACTTGCCATGTTGAAAGGTCCTAATATAGCTAGAGTGGGGTGAATAGTGTATTTAAAAAATTTTACAAAGCACTAGAGCAAAGGATTAATATAACAAAAGGCGTAAAGCAATTTTGCTCTAGCTCTACAAGGGTTGCAAGCTACCTATCCAACAATTCTAGTTGCTATGATCTCTAGGCACAAGCAATGGCTATGTCACTACTCTCTACAACTAGTTACAACTAACTACCACTAGGAACTACTAGTTACAACTAGTTTGCAAGAAGATAAAGAGGTGAGTGATAATTATACCGGGTGTAGAGGATGAACCAATTACAATATGATTGATAATAAAATCGCCGTAGAATACCAATCACAATTGACACAAGATTTTTCTCTCGAGGTTCACGTGCTTGCCAGCACGCTGGTCCCTATTGTGTCGACCAGCACTTGGTGGTTCGGCGGCTAATAGATGTTTCACAAACCTAGCCCAACAAATGGGCACTGCAAGAACCTACCCATAAGTGAGGTAGCTCAATGACACGAGCAATCCACAAGAATGGCTTTTAGCACTTGTTGATGGTGGATATACCATAGAAATCCACACTCAAAATATCGTCAATATGCCTTGGTTTCAAGGAAGAATAGCATAACATGAACATATTTTATCAATAACTAGTTCCACTTGTACTCTTAAGCTTCTTATGATAGATAACACAAAACTCAGCTTGGGAGGTCCCACATAGGGGGTCAAGCGACCCTACTAAGGCCCCAACTTGAGCTGTGCTTCGAGCATGATCCATGTGATGGTCCCTGGAGTCCATTTCCACCCTCAGATCAAAGTATATTTCCATTCAATGGTGAAAGATTGTTTCACATGGATCCATGGACAGACATGGAAGCAAGCAACATGACAAGATGTTACCAACTGTCGAGGCCACTTCACATGACAGGTGGGGACACCTTCTAGAAGCTCTGGCTGGGCCCACCTCTCAGTGAGGGGGTCGGGCAATCCCCACCCTATGGGATTCTAAATCGGTTGGCTCCTCACCGACTTGGACATACTTGCCACGTGATGGTTTCACCAATACTGTCCATCTATGGTGGTTGCAAGGTCGGTTAATCCAAGGGTGGAGAGGCATGGAGCACACGGATCGCTGATGTGGCACCCCCTCTCCTTCCTCTATAAATAGAGGCTGCCTCCACCCTTGAGAAGCATCCCCATGATCCCAAGAGGACAAGAAGGTCCCAAGATCCCTAGGATCCATAAGTAGAAAGAGTAGTAGTAGTTAGTCTAGAGTGGGAGTTAGAGTCGAGTCGAGCGAAGCTCGAGGTCTCCGGAGTTGTCTTCTAGAGAGTCTGGTATAATTCTTGTACCTTTTCTCTTTTGTAAGACTTTCCTTTTATTAATATATTATTCTTTCTTTACTTTATTTAGTGTTTACTTAAGTATTTACTTAGTGCAAGTCTATAGTTGCTATAGTCTTGTTGTGTACTTGTCTTAGTACTGTAATTGTCTTCGTTGGAGTGGTTTCCTGTACCAACTCCTTGTGTTTGTATCATCGTCCTATCTTGCATAGGAGCTTTAGCTATCTACGCGTTAGCTAGAGTTGTGAGAGTTAGTGTAAGCATGATGCTTAGACTAAGGCTCACTATTGGTTTGAACGGACAGTAGGAGCGTACTGGCGGTCTTGCTCGACATTAGGATTTCTCCTCACGTACAAACTAGTTCTTTAAAAGGCAGGGCGCCCATTAGAGTATAGTCGCTTTAGTAGGAGTTATGTCTCCTATTTTCTCAGCTATCCTCCTGACACAAGTTGTAGGAGTCAGTCTAGCTAAGTTAGTTATCTATTAGGATTAAGTCCACAGGAGTAAAGTTAGATACATAGAAGTCCTATACTCACTCGTTGTCCTCCCACCTAGCTAACACTGTACTAGTTGTCCTTAGATTAGACTCTTTACTACCTTACTTACCTGCCCTTCCTATCATTCACTTACCCTCCCCCCTTCTTCACTAGTTGATACTAGATTAAAGTAGACATAAGGATCTCTCTTCCCTTTTATTAAATATTCCTAGCACTGCTTTCTCTTGGGGGATAAAATAAATAATAATACCTTGGAATACTCATCCTCAGTGAAGTGCTACATCGGTATATTCTGTGCGCTTACGAAATAATCCAATAGACATAAAAAGTACCCATACAGGTATTTCTGGTATTTTTTTTATTAAACATGATATATGTATATTTTTATGAAAGAATTTTTTAAGACAAATCTATTGATATAATTTTCACATTTACAAACTCAATAACTTAAAAGTTATCGATGATTTATATTCTCCATGTTTAACTCAAACCTTGTTCAAAACAACATCTAAGTCCTATTCGGAGGAAGTATTGAGCGTGGGTGTTTCGTCTAAGTTTTATTTCATTATAATGACATGATAGTTTCGGAAACAACACCATAAAACTCAGCACTAAGACCAGCCTAAAGCTATAGAGGCTACACGGCCAGGGTTGTTTTAATATACACGGACCCCACTTATGTTAACAGGAGCCATTCTGGTGTTAATATGCATTAAGTCTACTGTACCCACCAATTATATTAGCTGATGAAATATGTTTAATCCTATACAAATGTCTGAGCATTTAGCCAGTGAAACTGTAAATAAAAAGTCTAAAAGGAATATAGGGGACAAACTAATCTTATATAAAAAAAATTGAGGTTAAATTATGCTAGCAGAACAGTTTTTCAGTAGCAGAGCAATCCAAACCACACAACAGAACAATTAATTTTCCCTACTTGAATAATGAAAACATACCACGAAACAATGCATTTCGCCATTTTTCATACCGGAACAATAAACATATACCACCGCTTAATGAATTTTCCTTGAATGAAAAATATAAAATTATATCACAAAACAATGGATTTTCCTACTGCAAATCAAAATATATCATACAATAGCAAATTTCCATCATGGAACAATACAAAAGAACACAGGAAACAGTAGATGTTCCTACTACAAGAACAACAAAAAAACTACTAGGGACTAATATATCCACTTAATCAGATTAAAAACACATAGTGCTAACTGCTAACTAACTTGGAAGATCCCCTTGTCATATTCAAGTAAAAGCCTCCAATTTCATTTTTCTCGAGTAGCGCCCCCTTTGCCATGAACATGTTACATTTGTTTATCACTGAACTAAAAAAAATCACTAAAAGTGAACATTATTTTTATTCTGCATGTGACATACTTATTAATAAAACCAATGCTCACATGTTATTACCCCAAACCAGGCTATGGCTAACAGCTAGCACTAATACTTCATCAGCACCAAACCAAGTACTCAGTCTTTATCCTTTCATTCAATGCAGCAGTTCTTTGCCAAATAACCCAACAATGGCTCGTCCAGGGCACTCTTGCTTCACCAGAGATTCCCCAACCAAAACCTACAGCAACAACAGGCACACTTCAATTAGCTTCAGTTCATATCGCACACAAGGACTTGTAAACTGAGAAAACATCACGAACAAGGCATTTCATCCTTCCATAAATGTATCGCTATCTACATAGTTAAGCATTTGAGTTCAAGCAGGTTGTGTGTATTCCAACAAAAACAGAAGTGAATTAAAGATAAACTGAGAAATGTGTAAACAGTACAGAAAGAGAAGAGAAGGCGAAACAATACTAATTGGTCCAGAAGATGTTACCCAAAAGGTTTCTAAAGTCACGTGGGACAGAATCTAAATTGACAAGGAACCAAGGGAACTTACAGCAGAAACACCAGCATTCTGAACATAAGCAACATCATCCGGAGTAAACAAACCTGATTCACCAACAACCTTAAAAGTACAAAGGGAAAAGAGAAATAATCAGCAAGGCCCAGATTATGACACCAAATAGTCATAGGGTCTGTTTGTGTGAGCTGCAGGCCAACACTCTCACGGTGTAACTGGTCAGCAAACACGCCAAAGAAGCGGTTGGCTGAGCCAGCCCGGGTTCGAGTCATGGCACCATCTTCTTAAGACGAAAATCAGGGAGGCGTCTCTCTCCCTGGTCGAGTTTTTTTTTTTTTTGTGAGCTGCAGTTTTTGGTCTTTTAGCTCAAAAGTTGGCTTCCTGGCTTTTGCTATTGGCTTTTGTAATAATATTTTAGTTTCTGACCACATCAAAAGGCAGCTTCAGAAGCAAAGCTTTCTAGCTTTTTTAAAAGCCAGCTCAACAAGTGGGCTGCTTGTAGCTACCAGAAGCCAGCAAAAAAACTGAAACAAACAGGTCCTTATTACAGAAACGAAGGAATTAATAGCAATTTAGAAAAATGACCTAACAATATGCAATACACTACAACTGTAATACCAAATATAAGTTGACATATCTGCTTAAAATAAATTGTCTGGTTCAGTTCATAATCTCCTTCCTGTTTCCTTTCAGCTGTAACGAAACTTATTTTCACATATGTTCATACAGTAATTGGAGTAATATGTTCAACAAATTGGAAAACATGTCATTGCACTGCCTTTTCACATTTCTAAATAAGCTCGTGAGGAAGAAGGCTCATATGTATGGGCTCAGGATTGTGAATTCGTGATAGGATAAAGTGGGAGGGGTAGTTCAGTCATTTCCCATATGCTGAACAGTGACAAGAGATATTTAGAAATAGAAAGAGAGAGGAAATGTCAAAAATCCCTCGAATTAAAACAATTCGTGTGCATAGGGTTAAATATTGAAAGACTTGCGAATTGGATGTCAAATACTGAGAGGCTTGCGAACTTGGGTTAAATATTGAAATTTCTCCATCTTAAAAACTGGATATTTACCATGGTTTCCTATTTGTCTGTAGAGAATACCACACCTATTTAGCATTCAAATATGCAAATTCCTATTTGTGTTCTATGTGAAGGGCAGGCCTGGTGCAGTGGTGAGAGCTGTCTCACTGAGCCTCTCCGCAGATTTTGCGGGGGGGGGGGGGAAGGCTTGCCTCAGTTTTTCCCTTCCCCAGACCCCACTCATGTGGGAGCCTCCAGCACTGGGTCAGCCCCCTTTGCCCTATTTGTGTTCTATGTGTCTGAGCCAACAGAGTGTACACACTAGGAACTAGAGCCTGACAAGATTAATTAATGAATCAAATATACACCCAAGACAATGAATCAATGATATTACCAAAATTCCCTTCTCCCTGATGCTATCGCCATGCTTCTCAAGCAACATCTTGGTGTTCGAAGTATCAACAACAAATGTCTCTGCAGTGTAAATAATTTTCAGAAAACAAAACAATATAAGCATTCATCAGAAAAAAGGTCCAGAGAAAAAAAAAGTGGGACGCATTAGTACTCCGTGAAATAGAAACATTCAAACTTAAGATGACAAGATGTCTTCTACAGAAAAAAAATAACACCACAAGAATGTCATACCAAGGCTTCGATTATTGATACCAATAAGCTTAACTCCATTTATATTCAGCACACGCTCCATCTCTCTTTCATCATGAACCTAAAATATAAATCCCACCAGAATATCAAAATTAAGCTTAGCTTATTGCAGACTATTTGAGTTTATCACAGTTATGTCTTCTACTCCCTCCGTTTTAAATTATAAGTCATTTTGGCTTTCCTAGGTACATAGCTTTTGCTAAGCACCTAGATATACGCTATGTCTAGATACATAGCAAGCTATGTACCTAGAAAAGCCAAAACGACTTATAATTTGGAAGGAGGGAGTATTCAGAAAAAATATTATGAGACCAGCATACAGATCAGCAGGGAATTGCACGTTACTCCACACTTCCCATACGAAGACGCACATGAGAAAATTCATAACATTTCTTTTGTCAAACTACTTGTTGAGTATTTGAAATAAAATGCACACAGAATGATGATTAGAGAATAAGTCTTTAACATGATATAGAAGCATAAGCAAACTACTATGGTTCATTCCATCATGTGAAGTAAACTATGCAATTTTACTAGAAAGGAGAATGTTAAATTTTTTCATCGTGCAAAGTAAACTACTATTGTTCATTCTGCCGTCCAACACTGGAAAAGTCAATGTTCAAACTAATCCAGTTTCTAAGTAATGAGTGGGTACAACAAAATGAATTGCATAACATGTCGAACCTCAATAAGAGCTGTCATTCCCAACTCTTCGCAAATCTGAAGAAAATTCCTTATGTCAATGTCTGGTAGTACAGCAGCAATTAGTAGAATTGCATCAGCACCCTTAGAGCGAGCATTATAGATTTGCCACTTATCAATGACAAACTCTTTGCAGAGAAGGGGACACTGTATTCACAAAAGAAAATTTTACATCTTGAGAACTATTGGAAACTCATAGTCACCCTCAAAAAAAAATAACACTTAAATGCATCAGTACCTTCACTCCTGAGGTGCGCACCTTCTCAAGATTCTCAAAGCTTCCCTGTACAATGGAAGCAAATTGAGTGAAGCCAGGTAAGCATGACATCTATGATCCCCACAGTCAACCAATTAAATCAATCGAAATATACCTGAAAGTACTTCTCATCCGTCAAAATGCTCAAACATGCAGCTCCATTCTTTTCATAAGCTTGAGCAATTTCAACCTGCAACAGAAAATTACATATTAGTTACATAACCAACCACTGAAACTGACTCTAGGTTTCACAGCCAATTAGCCCAGAACATACAGGATTAAAGTTCTCCCTGAGCACACCCCTACTCGGGGATGCTTTCTTGACCTCAGCAATTAATGCAGGCACCCCATTACGCTTGTAGGCAGCTTCTAAAGCGCCATAGAAGTCTCTTGAAGGAGGGGCTTTCCTTGCAGCCTGAGTCACCTCCTCAATAGGCTTCTTAGCATGCCCCTGTGCAAGACCAGCACAATCTGTTAAACATCATGACCATTACGTAAGAGTATGCAGGTCAACCATATGAAAATAGCTTAATTAGTTTTTTCATGAAATATACTTTAACAATGCAAAGTTTAATGCATTGGTGACACATTTTTATAAAGACATAATCAAAGATTTAGATTGCAGAATGTGATCAAAATCAATAGACCTATCTTTAGTGAGAGGAAGTATACAGAACGGAATCACCTAACACAGGGAACAAAACAGTGCAAGCATAGCATCACCTTTGATTCAAATTACAAAGATTATATAATAGCCCTCGCAAGGGAAAGGGATCAAGCATCTATTTGTTGCAGAGAACTGTAGTCAACAATATGAATAAAGTGCGAAGAACTTTCTTCTGGCAAGGACATACAAACTACAAAGAGAAAATACCACCTGGTAAAGTGAACTAGAATCTATAAAAACAAAGAAGAAGGGTGGATTGGGTATTAAAGACATGAGAAAATTGAATATTAATCTGCTATGTAAGTGGTAGTGCAAACTTGAACAAGAGGATGGAATTTGGCAGGAAATTCTTAAGGCCAAGTACATTTAGGAACAATCAATAAAAACATCTATGTTCAAGGACTCTGGAAATGGGAAGAAAACATCTACCTTTTTGTGTCAAATTCCATACTCTGTTTCAACTATGTGAGCAATAAGATATAATGGTCACCAAATGAATGGAACTCAATTTACAGCTTTCAATTAGGAGATAGCTCTATACTGAGCTACAAGAACAATGGAACCAAATATGTTTTGATACATCAAAATTTCCACTTCCAAGATGAGGATGATTTAATCTACTGGAAACTGGAAAAGAACAAGAAATTCTCTGCTAAACCTCTCTACACTGACTATCAATGATGCAGGGCCATCATTAAAACACATTTGGAAAGGAAAATCCATCCCAAAATTATAATCTTTATGTGGTTGATCGAAAATAACGCAGTTCTCAATAAAGATAAAATGCTTAGAAGGAATTAGATTCGAAATCCTAACTGCTACTTCTGTGTGCAGGATGAAAATATCCCCCACATTTTCTTCCTTTTCCCTGTAGCAAAGTGGTTTGGTGGAGCATTGGTGCTAACGACAGGCCAAAATGCTTGGCTCAATCCTGGAAAAGTGGACATAGAAATGACTACTGAATGGTAATCAACTCCATACTTTTGGGGTTGCAGCCATTTGTTGGGCGATCAAGACAACTTGAAACAAAGCTTGTTTTGAAAGGAAGTTAGTGAAAAGCCCTGCAGAAGTAATATGTTATGCTTGTTCTCTTATACGATATTGGACAGGTCTATACCCAAAGGATATGCATGAGATGATGGTCATGCTGCAAGTACCTACAAGACTTGTTCGAGTTGCTGAAGGCCCCCTAGTTACTACGACAATCCTACAGCTGGAAGATATCCAGGAAGGCAAAGAAGGCAATAACTGATGGCAACTACTGAACCACAAAAGTCCAACACGTGCACGGAATTGCAACTGCATACCTGAGCTACTTCAATCTCCTTGTCCCAAACGATCTTCTCTAGGATGTTGCGAGGGGCTCCCAGCTCCTCCTCTATCTGCTTCAAGGAGGCAGTGGGGCGGAAGTGCCTGCGGATGCGAATCCCCTGTCTAGCTGCTATGTCATTGAATGACAAGCCATTCTCCCATTGGACCAGCTCCTTTGCGTTCAGCATATCGTCCTGTGCCAGAACCTCAAGAATCGAGTCCTAAATAAACCAAAAAAGAAAGTATCAAACAAGTGAAGCGCACCAATGAAGCACATTAACTCAGCATTTATGCGCAAGAATTTTACTGATAAAATAACAAATCGGCATTCCATACACGGGGCAGGCGAAATGGGTGGAAAGATTGTGTATTGAGTTGGTGATTACTAGCGAAACCCAAAATCGTACCAACAAAACAGGAAACCTCCACATCATATCCGCAACATCAGAGTGGAGAGGCCAAACAAACCCACAGGAAGAGAATGCGGCAGGGCGTACCATGGGGCCGGCACGGAGCGGGCGGGAGGGGCGGGCGCCGCTGCCGGCGAGGGTGGCGACGCGCGAGGGCCTTGGGGAAGCGCCCCTGGTGCTAGCGGCGATGGCGGAGAAGGAAGACCTAATGGATCGCGAGGCGAGGAGAGACTCCATCAAACGTCGAGGACGAGATGGATCGAGGATGGGGATAGGTGATGTCGGGATGGGAACTGGGACACGGCCGAGCCGACGGTGGGTCTCCTCCACTCTCCTAGGTTGGTGGTCGCAGCGCAGGTGAAATTCTGTCTCTTAAATGGTGGGTGGCGGCGGCCGGAACGGCGACAACGGTCCGAGTCGGGTGCTGACGGGTTAAGCAGGCTCCAAGAGCGGAAAATTTCAGCATTTGCCATCCTAATCGATAGCCAGCATCAGCGACATTTGGGCGAACTAAAATAATATAGTTTCATTAGTCATTCGAAAGTAGCTAAAATAATTTTAACTAGCTAAAATTAGTAAGAGGACCAAACAGACCCTTGGTATCCAGATAAAGGAATTAGAAAAAGTCAACGTAACCCCTCAACTATCCAGTATAGTCTACTTCACCCCTAAACTATAAAATCAGATATTCTGCTCTCTGAACTTTTCAAAACCGGTCAAATAACCCTATCAATTGTTTTTTGAAATATCTGGTCTTATAGTTTAGGGGTTATTTGACCGGTTTTGAAAAATTCAAGAATAGAATATACGGTTTTATAGTTCGGGGAGTAAAGTAGTCAATCCTAGATAGTTTGGACATAATGTAAATTTTTTCCAAAAGAATTCATGAGCAACTTTAAGAGACACTATAAACCAAATATTTAAAACTAGAATTTAGAAAATCTCTAGATTCAAACTCTATGGCACGGTGGATTGCGCTCCAAGCGGAGCATGCGACTCGCCCATGGCTAGGGTTCTGGCAAGGAACTTGGCTTGTCTGTAGCAGGTGGCGTGGCAAGGAGAGTGACGCGACAAGGCGGTGCGCTGGTGGCGGGTGGCGTGGCGAGACGTTGGGAGCCGCAAGCCAATAGTGATGAAAAGCTTGGGGCAGCGAGAATGAGAACTTTGTTGCTGGCATGCCGCCCTATGGTTAGGGAAGAGGAGGGTCAAGGAGGCGAGGATTAATGGTGGGCTGTGTGGTGAGGCAGCGAGTGCCGCGGGGCACCGGTGGTGGGGATAGGGGGCGACATAGCAGGGGTGCTAGGAGGGAGAATATGCCGAAGGGAGAGGGTGTTGCATGGGGAGAGGGTGTCGCGCGTTAACTGTATCCATCTCTAAAATAGTAGTACTAGAACATCTCAACTGCCTTACATCATTTTCTATATTTGAACGGATAGTGCATCATGCATCACTCTAAATACATGAAATGTGTGCGTGTGCAAACCAAAGCAAAGCTCACTAGCACATAAGATCTTTTCTGAGGCGGTGGGGTTTAATTAACGAAGGTGGGCGGGTTGACTTAACGAAAGCTAGCAACATAAGGCACCCGCTGAAAGCCCAAGTTTGATTTTAGTAATTAATGACATCAAGTTGCTAGTGTCTTGTGTTTAAGTGATTTAAGTTAGGCATAGCAACACATGTGATAAAGGAGAAATATGACATGGATTGGTGGACACATGATCACAAAAGAGATAAAGCATGAAGTGGAGATCATAGTGATAGATAAGGAGTAAAGTGATCAAGACAAATGTATAAACATAGGGTGTTGCTTTTGTCAGTCTAAGTTGAGTAGAGAAGTGATTGATCGGATTTAGGATAGATAGCCGACTATCAAGAGAGGAAATCACGGTCATCTCTCGAATCAAGTGCTACTAGGTCAATTCTTGAGCATATGCATTAGGATCTAGTAAAGTACTAACATAACTCCTTTGAGAAAATATTTGTGAAATGCTAACACACATGCACAACACAATGGTAGTGGACACTTGGTGGTGCTAGCACATTTGCAAAGGAGGTGGGGTTCCTAGGGTAGAGAGGGTTTGTGATTAACGGTCCATGTTTAAAGAGAAACAAGTGGCAGCCATCGAGCGTATGAGGTAAGCGAGCGTCGGACGCTCTACCGCGTCCGATGGGGTGGCGTTGGAGCGGCCAACGCCCTCGCAGAAGGCCCTAACGGCTAGTTGTCGGGCTGACCTCTTTAAATAGAAGGTGGGCAGCTTTGAGGGTTTGGCTCTTGTACTTTTGAACACTTGAGACATACTTTGAGCTAGAGAACACTCTCTCCATTCATCTCCTTGCTTGATTGCTCTTCCTAGTGAGATTGAGTGAGATTCAAGTGCATTGCTTAGTGAGTTGCATCTAGTGTTGAGCTCATGATTGGAGATTGTTTCCAGCCTCACCAAGTGTTTTGTAAGGGGTTCTTGAGCCTTTTTCGCCGAAGATTACAATTGGCTAATCTAGTGGATTGCTCGTGGCTTGGAGGATCTCTATTTTGTGAGTGGATGTGCGGCACCCGCTGCGGGTTTGTCTTTGGTGCCAATTAGCATGTGATCTATCAAGTGGGTGTATCACCACAATGAGGACTAGCTTGTCAAGAAGCAAGTGCACCTCGGTAGAAAATCTTATGTCATTTTTTGCCGAGGATACTCTCTTGTGATTGTGATTGTGAGTGATTGTTTGGATATATCTCTACTCTACAACGTCGGTATAACAATCACTCTCCACTCCTTTACTAACTTACTTGCTTATCTTGCTAATTGTTTAGCATGTGTAGCTTAGTCTTTCTTGTTAGGAGTGTTGCTAGCCCTTAGTTGTAGTTTGTTGTTGTGACTTAGTGTTTAGCTTTTTTGCTAGACTTGTGTAGGTGGCTTATATAGCTTAGTTGTGCTAGTGCTAGAATGGTTTTGCCGTTCGTTTTACTAACCAACTTGTCTAGTCGAGATTGTAGAAATTTTAAATAAGCTATCCAGGCCCTCTAGCAATTTAAACCTTATACCCGCCTCCGTTAATGTTCAACTAACTGAGGCGATTGACCTAAAACAATCACCTCAATTAACTTATTAACCGAGGCGGTTGTTGTAAGGTGACCACCTCTATTAATCTATTAACCCAAACTTGCGAAGCAATTACCTATGTAGGTTGTAGGTTCGGATTAACTATGATCTTTGGATGGAGACGGTTGCGTTGTCTGCCTCACATAATCAATTTTGCCCACCTTCAATAAGTTGGCTGTAGTAGTGGCTCTTGACATGGTGCATCGTACATATTTGGTGAAAACGTGGTCTGAGGGTGCTCTCCCAAGTAGGTTGATCCCACGATGAGACGCTTAAAATTGATGACTCCATGAGTTGCTTTGCTTGCACCAAACACCTTTTGTTTGGATATTGTTAGATTCACCTCAATCCACATGTGTTGGGTGGAACTTAATTCAAATTCCACTTCAATCCACTAACACATATAAATTGATGTAAATCTAACTACATCCAAACAAGACCTTACTAGGCTCAAAATTAAACACGTCCAAATTCTATACCCCCTCCATCCCACAATAAGTACACTTCTAACATTTGAAATTTATGTTCAAATATGTGTACATTTAGGTATGATCCACCTAGTTCTAGTATTTTTTTTACTTTCTCATAGTTTCAAAATACAATCATCACACCTTGAAATAACTATATAGCATTGATTTTCTTCAAAAATCTCAATGATTCCAATTCTAAATGTATTTTTTGTTAAAATATATAAAATTTGACCAAATGTATAGATAAAAACATTAATATTTATGAAACCGAACAAAAAATGCTACAGAATAAATCTCATAATAAATAATAATGATACTTTTTGTATACTCTCTCCTTCTGTTAAAAAAATGTAAATCTCATTTTCTAGGAAGAAAATAAATAAATAAATTTTGGCTAATTTTATAGAAAATTATCAAAAATTGTATTTTAAATATATTTATCACAAAATTATATTCATGCTTAGTTTAATAATACTTATTATATTATATATCTAGGTATTTATATATTATATATATGGTCAAATTTATGTTGTTTTATATTCTAAAAAAGCGAGAGTTATGTTTTTAAAATAAAAGAAGTATCATAAATATTAATATTATATATATAATTAGTCAAAGATACTTTAATTTAGAGGGGTGGCAAGGGTGGAGCTAGAATTTAAATCTTGGGTATTCCCTTGCGGGTGCCTGGTGAGCCATCCGCTCAATTGTTACCTCTAACCTCATGATCAATGTGCGCTCTCGTCGGTCACCATGTAGGCGTAGCGTAAACACAAAGGCCACGCCCATGTTGCACGCTCCGCATCGCCGGGAGTGCCGGACATCGGCAACTAGCAATGTCGCCATCACGTCATGCCGGCTAGGGTTAGAGATTTAGAAATGGGGATTATGGAATTATCTTCCACTCATGTCTTATTCACTCATACGAAAGAATACTTTATTATACATGTTGCTATGTGTGTATTACAATTTATCTTGGAGAAGAGTTTGGAAGCAAGATATGATTTGGACCGATATTTTACGGCATAAGTCAATATGTATATGGTCTGGAGATAAATAATTAGGTTCTAATCTGCAGAAACAATAAAATAGAATAATTTTGACAATCGAGCTATCATAGAACATGTGTGGAAAAAGGAATACAATGATAGACTACAAAAATTGAGAGAAATTTTATTAGCTCCTTAATATAGAAATGCTAATATTATATATATATATATATATATATATATATATATATATATATATATATATATAGTGCATAAAAAAGTTGGCTATTCCTAGGAATACCAGGAATACCCTCTGTATCCGCCCAATGAGGGGTGGAGGAGGCAGGTCCGAGCATACCAGCATTTTTTAGAAAAAATAGTAGTTTGACGATGTATATACTATTTTATATCATTCTCAAGTAGGTCATCAGGTGTCATGTCATTAACTTCCAATCTCTTAACGCAAGCTACTCATCTTATCTCAAGTTTTATGTAAGTTATCCACATCATCTTCCACTAATAGCCATGTTATATCACTAACTTCGAACTTCTTAACACAATCTACTCATGTCATCTCAAGTTCTATCTCAACAAGCAAGACATCCATATCATCCTCCACTAATAGCCATGTCATGCCACTGGCTTTCAACCTCTTAATACAAGCTATCCAGGTTATCTCAAGTTCTGTCTCAACAAGCAAGACATCGACATCATCCTCCACTAATAGTCATGTCATGCCAATAACTTTCAACCTCTTAAGGCAACCTATTTAGGTCATCTCAAGTTCTATCTCAACATGCAAGACATCCACATCATCTTCCACTAATAGCCATGTCATACCACTAACTTCTAACCTTTTAATGCAAGCTAAGGTCATCTCAAGTTCTATCTCAACGAGCAAGACATCCACAACATCTTCCACTAATAGCCATGTCACGTCACTAACTTACCTCTTATGCAATGCAAAGTGATCCACATCATCTCAAGTTCTATTTAAACACACAAAACATTCACATCATGTTCCACTAACTATCCACATCATCTTTCACTAATAGACATATCATGCTACACTTTTAACCTCTTAATACAAGATATTCATGTCATCTCGAGAGCAAAGGCGTGAAGTAACTTCTAGTTTTGATTAAAGTTATAAAAAATTACGTACTACTCCCTTCTTTTCAATCTATAGGTTGTTTTGTTTCTTCTAGATACATAACTTTTTATATGTTTGCAGCTAGGTACATAACAGAAAAGGATGGTGGTAAAAATTTATTATCATAATAATATTATTTAGAGACATAAATATTTATACTATTCATTATAAAATTGATTGAACTAGAGTTTGCTTGTCTAGTATGAATAACATAATTATTTTTTTAAAACAGAGAATATGTTTTTCTTTAGAAAAAAGTTGCCGCCTGGTTGCTTTACAGCATGCTTTTGCAGCAAAATGATTTTGTCACCTTTTAAAAATCCATTCATCGCTTTGTCCATATACGGTATAGTTATGTGAGTGCTGCGGCTCGGCTCCGTTTGCAAGGTGGTTGTGGCCCCTATGAGCGCGTCGCCATAGGCTTCGCCGGTCTATCACCGTATCACGCTACGTCGACCCTTCTTCACCATATTATTGAGCTTCTACAGCTTCTCTTTTTTTCTTTTTTCTTTTTTGCAAGAAGCTTTGCGCGCGCGTGCTGCTGGTGGGGCTCCTGAGGGCGTGTTTGCGAGGATGAACGGGGGCGGCCAGGCCTGCCCCCAAGGCTCAGGCCTGGTTTAGCCAGTCCAAACGGCTGCAAGCAGCCTTGTTTGTGGCTTTGCACTAAACCGATCTGGTCCAAATGAGTCTGTGTTTGTGAACCAGACCTCTGCCTGGCTTATCATCCAACTACCAAAATGAGATTGTGTTTGTGCACCAGATCATAGCCAGGCCCATAGGTTGCAGAAATATGAGATAGCATTCAATTCAAAGCCTTAGTTACAACAGTCAAGGAAATACATGATCCACACATCATTGTGCCCTATTACAACATCATATTTGGGACTCAGTTACAACATCATAGGGCAGTGAAATTCATGCAAGTTCAGCAGATAGTAGTCAATCTGAAAGCTAGAAAAGCAGCATCAGCTTCATCTCTACTTTTGAAACCTTGATACAAGTTACTCTCCCCTCCAGCCAGAGCAAGACATAGTTCTGTCCAGTTAGAGTATACACCTGGGTGCTTACCTCGGTATAGAACATACCAGGTAGTCATGGAATAGCTGCAGGACCTACTTATTTGCAGGACAAGAGCAGAAAGATTTAGATACATACAATAGCATGGCTAGAAAAAACACGAATACAGATATAGCAATAGGAAGGAAGATGTTCATCCTAGCAACAAATTTCTTAGGCTCATTGATGCAATGTTGATTTGGAAACACTTTGGTTTCCATGGCATCTTCATCACAGCCCATGTAGTCCAAGAAAGAGGCTACTGCCTCTTCCTTTGTTGGAAACCCTTGATAGCAGTTCTTCTTAAAACCAGCAACCTGGGCATTGCAGTCTGCCCAGTGTTTATACACTCCAGGCTTGTAGCCTTTGTACACAATATACCAAGTCATGTTCCTTCAAAAAAACCCAAAGATCAACTTAGCCTCAGTCATAAACCACAATTTTGAAACAGCTATGAGTGCGGCATTGAAGAACTTCAGTTTGGTTTGAGCCAAATGGAAGTTCTTCCATGCCGCAACCATATGGTGCTTCATAAGTAACCAATGTGACATCATAGGCAACAAA
>Ga0182004_10000417_pt1 | contig 25121 bp, 13 predicted proteins | sample Sormic07211540_1_FD_120479 | JGI IMG/M metagenome (GOLD analysis project Ga0182004, IMG submission 120479) | Endophyte microbial communities from Sorghum bicolor roots, Mead, Nebraska, USA - 072115-40_1 MetaG | ecosystem: Host-associated > Plants > Roots > Unclassified | place: USA: Nebraska...
ACCTATAGCCTCCAACAGAGTACCCATACAGAAGACCTATTTTGGGTATCAGGAGAGGCATAACCCAAATTTGGGTATCCTCTCTCCTCGAGACCCATTTGCAGAGAGTGTTGTCTTTTAGGTTTTGTTGTTGGAGAAGATTAAAAATAGGTATGGAACCTTTTACCTGTAGCGCTACCAAAGGACAAATGGGTCTTGTATTTTGGGTGACGATTGTTGGAGATAACGAACAACAACGATGGCGAGCTGCACCTGACAGGGTCACGTACCGACCGAAGCCGTTTCTGACCAGACGCAGCATGGCTTGGCCATTCTGTCGGCCCAATAGCCCACGTACCGAAACTCCCGTCGCAACCCCATCCAGTCGGCGACCCGCTTTCCTCCCTGTCGACGAGATGGGTGGCCATCGGCCGGCCCATCGCAACGCAGTCCAGGAACGAGATAGATACTCCAGGATCTCTTCTTCAAGCGGCATCCCCTGTGTAGCCTGAACTGAGCTAGACTCTGCTGAAGCATGGCAAAAACACATGAAGTTGCGCACCTGGCCTGTTCTCACTCAAAAAGAAAAAAAAAATCTAATTCTGGCCTGTTCCATCCCATGAGCCACCTCGAACAAGCAAGTCTTAATTCTGAAAAGCCCGTTTTGTTGAAACCACATTTTTTGAGGGAATTGTTGAAACCACATTAGTTTGTAGTTCTAAACTTTGGTGCGGTCCGTTTCAATTTGTGAGTATTTGATTTTTAGGTGGCCTATTTCCCCATGCAAAGAAAAAATGCGCACGCTACATCACGCTATTCAGTATTTGATAGCTAACACATGGTTATTATTGTTATTATTATTATTTGGATTGGGGCTTTGTTTGGAAAGTCTTTTTGAGGGGCTTCAGTTTTGTCTTCTCTAGCTTCTCTCATGAAATGGCTTTGTGTACGAAAGTCCAGAGAGGACAAGCTATTTTTGTACTGCACAAGGATGAATCCACAGAAATATAATCTCATCGGCTTGTCAGATTTCGTGGGTGAGGTTTCAAAAAACATCTGCCTAACATTATGTTACCCGTTCTAGCAGCAGCCACAACTTTAGCTGGCTGCTGCTAGGACGGGTAACATAATGAGGGTATTGCAGCCACAGCTGCAACAGCTCTAGCGGAACAGTAATCATCGGGAAGATCGTTTGTCGTTGACAGGTACTCCCTCCGTCCTAAATGAAGAATCTTGTAGAGTCAAAGTTTTCCAAATTTGATCAAATTTATATAACAAAATAATAATATTTTTGGTACCAACCAAGTATAATTAAATTCTTTGTTAGTTATATTTTCATAGTGTACCTATTTTATGACATAAAACTTTATATTTCTCTCTACATTTTTTGTCAAACTTGAAAACACTTTGACTCTTCAAAAATTATTGGAATGACTTATAATTTGGAACGGATGGAGTAGTACACAACAATACAACTGCAAGCTAGTTTGCAAATATATAGCTGACAGACAGGTGAAAGATTGAAGGCATTTCAATTTTAACTCACTGAATAAATAGAATGAATCATCGACCAATCAAATAAAACATAATAATTAATATGTCATATGTGAACCCCGGGAGTCATGGCATTATGTACAGTAAGACTGTCCGAGCTGTATAGCTATCTTTCTATTCATGGAAATGCTTGCCCGAAAAGGACCCATGGGCCATGGGCTCTCTCCTCTCCTGGCTTCAGTCCGTTGTGTCCGCACGCCAATCTTCACTTCCCACAGCTCCATCTCGAGGTCGGAACGCAGCTGAGGTAGTGGCACCACCCACAGTGATCATTCGCGTTCACTCCTCTGAAAAGCATCCCCAGCCCAACGGCGAACCTGCGCAACACCCAGAGTTCAAATTCAGTCAAACCGACCACCTAACTGACAGAACACCCTTTTTTCTTTTCTTTTTTTGGGTGGTGAAACGAAAGCTGACAGAATGCATTAGATTAGCATCATGGCAGCAGTGGGCTCATTAAGATATGAGCGAGTATTACTACTACGTACTTTACTAGTACGAGCGTGTTAGGTTTCAGAAAGAGGGAGGTACCAACCAGCATGTGATGTGATGTGAATGTGATGCTTACCCGACGACAGCGAGGACCGAAGCCACGGCCAGCAGAGCCCACTGATAGGCCAGGTACTTCTTGCTGGTGTACTTGACGTCGGAGGGCAGGACGTAGCGCTGCATCCACCCGTAGTGCGGGCGCATCAGGAAGACGAACCCCAGGAGGAAGCCGGTGAGGAACCCTCCGATGTGCGCGAAGTTGTCGACGTGCGGGAGGATGCCGATGGCGAGGTTGATGGCGATGACGATCAGCAGCGTTACCAGGGCTGCGGCCTGCAGATTGGACATTAGTTTAAGTGAGCTACAATTTCACTTGGAAAGCCACATTTGTGGTTTGGTGCTGAAAGATTTGCGTCGCAATGTGAGGACTGATCGAGGAGGGAGGGAAGATCTCTGCACCTTGTTTGAGTAAATGGTCCAGTTGGTGAAGAGCTCCGACAGCATGGCGCCAAGGAGTCCGAACAGAGCTCCAGAAGCGCCGACGGAGATGGTGTTCCTGACGAAGAGCGATGACAGCACGCTGCCTCCGACGCCAGAAACAAGGTAGATGATGCCAATTCTCACTGCAAGGAAACGGGAATAATGCAGATCCAGATCAGACATAGCGCCACTCAAGCCTGACGGTATTGAAGTTCCTGCAGCGGCGCATACCGTATCCAAACTGTTGCTCGAGCCTGAGTCCGATGAGCACGAGGCTGACCATGTTGGCTAGAAGGTGGGCAACACCGGCGTGCAGCCAGATGCAGGTGACGAGCCTCCATCCCTGGTGCTCCTGCACGACTTTGTCCCATACAAGTGCCCCCAGCTTCTGCAGCCTGCGGGAAACAAACAAGGTGTTTTGATGAATGTGAGAAAGCGTTCACCGTCCATCCATCAACCCAAACAATTTCGAGTTGCGTTTATTTTGGGCAAAGTAAAGCTGGTACTTGAATGGCAGAACAATCACAGATAGTAGGGGCAGAGTCGGTTATGGAATCTTTTCTCTGTATGTAGCATTGGTTCATCTGTAGATTCTATATCTCTAGCTAGTTCATTGATAAGCGAATGGAGAAGAATGATATAGAGCAGTAACTGACGAAAGGCAGGAGGAAACGGATCGGATCGGAGGGGGGCTGGAGCACTTACGTGGCCGACGAGGGGCCGAGGAGCGGGTTCTCGCTGAGCGGCTGGAAGGAGAAGCGGTGGAGGAACCCGCGGGCGACGCAGGCGCCGGCGCCGCCGCCGCCGCGGCGAGAGGCGTGGGCGGGGCAGTTGTTGACGTACATCGCCACGGCGAACAGCACGATGTTGACGGCCGCGACGAGCGGCACGAACCACGGCACCCACTCCCTCTCCCCATCCCGCTGCGGCGGGTACAGGTGCTCCGCCTGCGGCGAGTAGCGCTGCTTCCCCTCCCCGTTCCTCCCGCCCTTCTCCACGTCGTAGCGCGCGGCGGCCATGGCCGTGGACTGGTGGTGGTCGTAGCGCGCGGCGGCCGGTGCGGTTCGCGTGCGGTGTGGTGTGTTGAAGCGGCTGTGACGAGGTGGCGGTGGTGGGGATGGGATGTAGTGGAGACGTGCAAAGGGCGGTGGTGGTGCGAGTATATAAACGGCCGCACCTGGCGGATGCCGGCCGGTGGTGGGCGGCGTTTGCGGTTCGGACCTCGGCTTCTCGGCGGTTACGTGCGTTGTTTCCGGCGCGTGTATGGTTGGCAGGGCGGGCGGAAGCTCAGGCGCAGAGGTGGCCGTGACCCAACTTGTCGGCGCGGACGCGGCTGCACTGCACGGTTCGATCGGTTCGGGTACGCGGCACCGGAACGCGCTTTGCGACCACACCGTACCCGCGCGACCCATGTGTAGTGTGATTGGGCGTTTCTCAAAAAAAAAAATACTCTACGCGTTGTACCTGTTCAATGTACGCAAAATGAACTACTTGTTTAGTTCAAAAAAAATACATTTTTTTACATTCTCTGTCACATCAAATCTTACGATATATGCATAAAGCATTAAATATAAATAAAAGAAAATAACTAATTATACAGCTACTCCTACCTATAGTTTGCGAGACGAATCTTTTGAACCTAATTATTCTATAATTGAATAATATTTATCAAATACAAATGAGAGTGTTACAGTGTTTATTTTGTAAATTTTTTGAACTAAACAAAGCCTATAGTTTAGCCGAGCTGTACCTGTACACAAAAAATGTACTAGACGAAAAATGTAAAATTTCGCCGCTTTTTTTGCATCCAAGTGTAGTAGGCATTTTTTGAGTTGCGGAGATTTTTTTTGAGTCGGTGAAAATTGGACAGCTCGCCTATTTTTTTTTATAAACACCTAGTTCATTTTGCGTGTACATTTTGAGAAACGCTAAAAAATATACATAAAATGCCTAGTATATTCTATGATAAAAATATAAATTTTCAACGTTTTGAAATCCAAGTGTGTCCAACACACAATGTATACAAAATAGATAGCTCGCGCGACCTAATTTTGCGTGTTTAGTTGTATGGGCTGCTATTGGTCTGGCTAAGCCTGAGCAGCCTAGGTCTGTGTTCTAGCAATGCAAGAACCTTGTTTCATTGCTTGTTCTGCTCTATGTAGGCTTCGGGTAGAAAATGTTTGATTGACCGCGCTAATGGTAAAGTGGATTAATGAAACTAGCATAGTCCTTGTTCTCTAGCATTCTGGGGCTGTCCCTAGCTATCATTGGGCCTTAGATCTTGTGGGATGACATGCGCCTAAATCTAACAAAGAGCTACTGAGTGCTACAATCAAGGTTGCTCCTATAACAATAAGCTGACGACGCTTAAGTGTCGAAAAGCGCTAAACAAGACATGGGGTAATAATTAGTATGGCGGTTGGTGCATAAAGTATGAATAAACCCTAATTTGGAATATAAACATGGATCAACTACGACATTCAACATGTGCCACCCCCGATCCACGAACATCATCGGCCATTCTCATGGACTCAGCAAAATAATCAAGTTCGTATGACAGAGTGGAACAACAAGCAACGAATACCGGTAAAGGAAATATGCATTGCTTATTAGATCTAGTCACAATCACCACTAGAAAAGGCAAGAAACACCTGGATCTGAACAAAAAGAATGCTCTGCCCAATGAGGAGGAACAAATAGAAAGAGCTCTTTGTCCGTATCATTTGTTACGAACACAACTTCTCACCTATGAGCACTTGGGGAGGGACGATGAGCTTCTTCGACGGGCTCTCTTCCGGGAACCCCAGCGACGGCTGCAACGGCACAACAAGAGAGCAAGTAGAGGAGAGTGAGAGTGAGAGCAAATGAGCGCGAGAGAGTGGCGGGAAGTGAACGAGTGATGAATGAGAGAGGTAACCCTAGTAGTTGGACGCGGAAAACCAGCAATGAGGCCCACCCAGTGCGGTCAAGCCAAACCTGGCTTTGTGGAAACGAGCACCCCCACGTTCCCATGAAGCCTGACTAACAGCCCCATAGGAGTTTGGAGGAGCCTCGCTAGCAGGGCCTTACACAAAAACCAAACAAGTCAAGGTTATATTACTGAAGTCTGATCAAGGATGACCTAAAAACCTAACACATCCAAAATGTATACTGTACACGTGTGATCGCACACATTTTTTCTGTGAAACGCCTAGTCCATTTTGTGTGTTGGATACACTTTGATGTCTGCCTGCCGCGTTCGATCACTTCGTGTACACGTCACTAGAACATCCTTGTGGTCTAAACACTGTACTTGTGTGACCCATGTGTAAGTGTTACAGAGACAGTTATCACGGCCGCACGCCTCGCCTCGTCCATTTTATGTGTTGGATACACTTGGATTGGATGCCTGCCCGTCCTACCGAGCGAGCCACGCAAAGGGCAAGGAGGAGAGAAACAGAAGCGGCCATGTCGGTCTACTAGGCTCCTTTGTCGCGTTGTCTCCGCCGCACGGCCCAACTTTGATTTCGAGGTGGCCCAAGCGGCAACGAGCCGGCGACTGCCTGACGTAGGGCGACCGACGAGGAAACAACAAGAAAAACTAGGGGGAAAGCTTCTGGTGCTCATTTAGACCAGTCTCAATGCATGTTTCATGAGAGTGTCATGCACATTAAATTCAATAGAGTGTCACATAAACAAAACTGTTGACTTGACAGGGTCATTAAATGAAGGAGTTTCATCAGATGAGAGAGGAGTTCCATCCCCATGAAACTCCTGTGGCTCGGTTACCTAATTTATAGTCTTGCTAACTGTGTCATGAAACTATATTTGCCTTAATTACAGGGCAGGCAGACAGCGACACCACGCATCCGTGGCACTTGAGTGCACGCGGTACAGCGTCCCTCCAAGTTCGGGGACCGAGACAGATGTCTACCGGTGCGCGGGTCCTCGGCGCGACCTGCTGCCCGGTCACACAACTCGCAATCAACGGCTGGCTCCTGCAATGATCGTCGTGTCGTGGGGTAACACTTTGCTCCGACCCGTCTCGTGTCCGTGCTCGTCACCTATGCGCGGACGCCGCGCCGTTCGTTCTCGTGGGAGGAAATCAGTGAAGCTTCCTTCCAGCGGTCCCAGCCTCATGATTGTTGATCGATCGGACGCGTTGAGGAGTAATTGATTCTGGGACGACGGCGACAGCGATGTTTTCTTGCTTTGAAACCAAATTTCAGCGTTCCTGCTCAAGACTACTGTGAGCGTTCGGCTTCTGTTCGGCGTGGAAGCCCCCCTGTCCTCTTGTTTCCCGGCAATACACGAACAACAAAATCCAGAGAAAGAAACAAAAACATGGTTCTTGGAGACTGGAGGGTAGTAGAGCTGATTCTCATTCCCCCCAGACTTTACGAATTCGGATGCTGGTAGGTTAGGTGCTAGAGCTACTGTACTGCTACTACCGCATGTTCCAACCAACATTTCGGTGGTTCTCTTGTGCTCACTGGAATACTCTACTCTATCGCCCAGTCAGTCTATCCTACAAGAACCATGTTTTTGTTTCTTTCTACAGCTGATACAGCTTGGCGTCACCTTCTTCGACTTTTTTCGTGGACTAAATAAATAAACAAAAGAGAGAGATTGGCGTCAAGTCGTACGAGAGATTCTCTTGCAGTTTGCGTTGCGGATGAGAGAGCGAACCAGGCCTGTCGTTGGGCCGGCCGCATGGCGAGAGTCGCGGAGTGCACGCCACGCGCAGCTGCCGATCGCGGGAGACCGCGGCCCGGATACCCCGCGCGGGTGGCAGCCCCCGCAGGTGCTCGCTCTGCTCTGCTCCACCTCCACCTCCCCGCGTCGCCGTCCGATCGGGTGGGGCAGGGGGATCGGACGGGTGAGCACCGGCGCGCGGGCCCGGCCGTGGTGGCAATGATTGGGCTCGCACCCGGGAGCTTTGACCGCCGGACTCCACCTCGCCTGTGCCCAAAAATTCCGGCTGGTCTCTTTTGCACGTTGCACCCTGACGTCTGGAGTACAACTGCCCAAGACCTTTATCCGAGTCTAGAGTTTAAATGTTTTTGACTTTTTTTCCGACGAAAGAATAATTATATTAAGTAATAGTTGAATATATCAACACGTTACAAAGTACTCTGGATTACATAAATATTCATAATATGACTTTCATCTAAATTGTACCCATGTTGTGAATAGCTCTAGATCTCAAAATCAAACTTGTACGATGCTTTGCAAAATCAAAAAAACTCGGCAATAGGTCTGAGAATAGATGCCCAACAAAAGGTGTCCAACATTCATGTAGGCGGAGTTGTAAAATTTCTTCTTTCTGTCACCAAAGAATAAGAATGCCTGACTAATATGAACTTATTCTCCATAGTCCTTCATCATGACTAGATCTAACCATAATAAAATGAAGAATAGATCGGAGAAAATTATTCCATAGTAGTGACACCATCTCCACCTTGATGTTGCCGTCCAGAAATAACAGTCTCCATGACGTCAAACCAATGAGGATGTTGACGCCATAGTGGTTGTCGTCATCTTCAATAGAGCACGCATGGAGAAAATGATTTCACCCACTCTCTCATCGTCGCCTGAGAGGAGGAGAGAATAAATCTCTAAAACTAAAAAATTTGGCATGGAGAAACCCTAGAGACCTGATTTACTAAGAAAAACTTATTAAAAAACAATGGATCCCCACTTCATCCGCCCTCCGGTGATATGACGGAGGAGGGAGGGAAGGGGACCAATGGTGGTGGAGAGGGGAGCGATGGCGGCGGCGCCAAGTCGCATATCGGGTGTGTTTAGATGTTTTTGACTTTTTGTCTACAACCATGGACTAAGTAAGTGGTGAACACTCAGGGTCTTAAGAATAAGGAATGAAAAAAATAATAAACATGAGAAAAATGTTGCATAATACACTTTTACTTTTCTTAGTAGGAAGGGATGATATTTTGAATTTTGGATTGAATGTTGTATATATTATGGTGTCTTGGAGTAATGCTAGCCAGGACGAAGAAGAAACTATTACCAATGATTCGTTTCTTTGAAACTCTATTGTCGTATAGAGGATATGGTATTAGTTTTTTAAGCATGGATTAATCCTGAGAGACATGCTTTGGTTCATCTACCAAACTAATGGGAATTGACAATCGATGTGGGTGTTTTTGTTTAACTTGTGTTGTTCATCAATTTTTTTTTCCATGGATAGCTTTGCCCATGACATGAGGGGGAAGAGGGTGACAAGGATACATGCACTAGTGGAATCTCTCATAAAAAATCCACATAACATCATAAATAGACGTTACAGTAATCCACTTTTACTTTCCTTAGTAGGAAACGAGGGTGTTTTGAATTTTGTAGTGAATGTTGTATACACTATGGCATCTTATGCCTCTACACTTAATATTCCCACCTTTTCCCCAATAATGACCACTAATCCAGTAAGTTTGTGCAAAAAATAACATATTGCCTTGTAGAACCCAAAGCATGTTACTCATATTTTGTTGTACCATACATAGTTTTTATCTAACAAAAACAATGCCATGCCTATCACAAACTCTACTACACGGTGGGTTGCACGTTACTTGCACTCGCATGGCCCATCCTCGTGGCTACTCATTGGTAGTAAGAAAGAGAGGGTTAGTGTTTCTAGGTTTAGGAATCCACTTAATATTCCCACCTTTTCCCCAAATAATGACTACATGTGTAGGAAACGAGGGTGTGTTTGAATTTTGCAGTGAATATTGTCTACCATTAGTAGTAATAAAAAGAATAACACATCAATTCCTTATAGCATTATGTTATTGGGTGATTAATATTTACTAATAATAGCACTCAAAAATGATATATTTTAAACTATCATCACGTAGTGCCACAAATGCATGTAGCTAACATAGCATCTTGTTGTCATTCCTATGATGGTTTAAGTCTAGCATCTATATAACACTAAAACATAGAGCTCATCTTATACCATGTAGCTAAAGTGTATGGGACATTGTTTAGCACATAAGTGTTACCTTTGTTGACAACCTAAGTTTATGCTAAAGTGGATGAGACATTATTTAGCACATAGACATTGCCTTTTAGATAAGATAGGTCTATACTAAAGTGGACGAGACACTATTTAGCATATTCCCATCACTCACTAGTAAGGTAGGTCTAAGTTTACTCCTAGAATGGATCTCACAACAACACTACAACAATAACATTGCTTTGAAGTGTATCTAAGAAAAAAAGGAAGTATGCCAGTTTTAGATAAAGAGCAGCTAGTTCAGCCTATATAAAGCATAGACGTTTTTTTCTAAAGGGGAAATTATATTAAGAAACCATAACACAATGCATCCTAGTCTTACAGAAAGCATCCTAGCGAAACTACTAAACTAGAAAATACAAACAATAACACCCAAGACACCACAATGTTCTCATCGTCCTCACTTGAAAATCGTTCGCTGAAAATGATTGTCGAGATCATGTCAATATCCACCTCCTAACCTCACAAGGGGCGCCGAACCTTGGATTTGTCGCAAGAGTGAGCATCTGGAAGCTCCAAATAGAATTCGTTGACGCTAAATGAAAATTGATTGCTGGCAAGTGAAGGAAACAAGAGGAAGAGGGATACACCACTGTCTACACCCGCAATATCTCTGCTCCAACGCCTGTGTGGGCGTGCAGCTCCTTGTTTCTCCATCTAATTCAACATGTGCAGGCTTCCTTGATCCAATAAGCAAACTTCATCATTCCAGCACACTCCTTGTTTCTTGATCTAGCAAGTCTGTAGCCTTCCTCAATCTAGCAGGCAACAATCGGGCGACGTTTGGTGTTCCCTTGCTAGACGTAGCCGAGACAGTCGATGAGGGTGGTAGTTTGGGAGACGCATTCCACCGTGGGCGCTGAGGCAAGGGAGTGGGAGCCTGCCCCCATGCCGAAGGCGAAGAGCGCGAGAAGGACGCACACCTTGACGACAACGACGACAACGACACAAGAGGTGAGGGGCATGAGTCACGAGGGCCATGAGTCAGAGCGCTGATGCTTCGGAGCTTCTATCCTGGCTACAACCACCCTCACGATGGGATAGGATTGGTGGCCACAACCTTCCCATACCCTCCCTATTTTCTTATCCTAAGGCCGTGTTTAGTTCCTGATGCGAAATATTTCGCGATACTGTAGCATTTTCGTTTATTTATGGTAATTATTGTTCAACTATGGACTAACTAGGCTCAAAAGATTCGTCTTGTCAATTTCAATCAAACTGTGCAATTAGTTTTTATTTTCGTTTATATTTAATACTCAATGCATATGTTTAAAGATTTGATATGATGGAGAATCTTGAAAAATTTTGGGTTTTTGAATGGAAGTAAACAAGATCTAAGGCCTTGTTTAGTTTCGAAAAAATTTCGGATTTCGCTGGTGTAGCACTTTCGTTTTTATTTGACAAATATTGTCCAATCATGAACTATCTAGAATCAAAAGATTCGTCTCGCGATTTACAGACAAACTGTATAATTAGTTTTTGTTTTTATCTATATTTAATGCTTTATGCATATGCCGTAAGATTGGATGTGATGGGAAATCTTGAAAACTTTTTGGATTTCAGGGTGAACTAAACAAGGCGTAAAACCAAATGTGGGATTTCCAGCACACCATATTTCCGTGTCCCATCTATCATAACCCACGATCCAATTGCCACTTGTTGAATGGACATATGGTATAATAAAAAGTGGGCAAAACACATACACCTAGCACCATTTTTGAAAAGGAAGTGGGCGATACACAAATCACCCTAGAACCATTTGAAAACCAAGCCCGATTCGACGATAACGAAAAATCTCAGGGGGGCCAATGCAAAGGTCTGTTAGCTTTGCCATTTTGGCAACCATCACCAACAACCGGAGGAGAGAGAGCTCGGGTCAGAAAGCTAAAAAAAGCACCGAGAAATCTAGTGGTGCAGCGAGCGAACCCTCCCCTTCCTCCGCCTCCCATTCCATTCCCAAAATTTTCACCGCACGCCTCTCCCCGGCTCCCCGCGACGACGACCCCCGAAGCTTCGCGAAGCTTCCAGGGCCTTCCCCCGCGGCCGCCCCTCCCTAGATCGCCGCCTCCGGCAGCGGCGAGGCTGCATCGCGAGGGCGGTGGAGGAGCCGGGCGACGGGGTCGACCAAGGCGGGGCGAAGGCGAGGCTAGGGTTTGGGGTCGGTGTCGGGCTGCATCGGCCGGCGCCCTGTGAGGGAGGAGGAGGATGCATATGATGCGGCGGCTCAAGAGCATCGCCTCCGGCCGCTCGTCAGTCTCCGATCCGGTGAGAGCTCCATTTCCCGCCCCATTCCCCACCGCGATTGGAGGTCCGGGCACCCGCATTGGGTGTTTAATGACGCTATGCTAACATTCGGGTTCATTTTGTTGGGATTCGCTAGGTCGTCTCTTGCGGCAGCGTTTGTTCGTTCCGTTTGCTTGCTTGGTTGTGGGTGCCTACCCTTACAAAGGCTAAAGCGTTGCACGGCCTGTTGCCCCCTCGGGTGGCAAGCGCTTTATTTTGCTTTAGCCGATTTGGCATTCGGCTCCTTGCGCTTTAAAGTCGACATCTTGTTTGTTTTTGCTCAAGTATTTATTTCTCCAGTTGGTCTAATAGATGTGGTTTTGGCTGTAATGCGTTAGCAATGTGAGCTTCATAGGACCATGTAGAAAATGGATAGTAGCCTATTCACTGAGACTTTACTAGTAAAGGATAATAGCAGGTTCTAGTGAGTCCATTGGTTCAAAAACATTTGCCCATTTGGGAAGGATTTAACCAGTGGATTAATCAGGAAATGGCTCCCGTTCACAAAAAAAGAAGGACATGGGAAATGGGGGTTGTTACATTGAAGAAACTCTGCCTTTTCTTCTTCTATAAATGCTAATGAATTACAAAACAAATACCCATGTCTTGTTGTCTATTGTTAGGGTGGTGACTCTGGCTCCAAAAGGCCAAAATTTGAGCAGGATGGAGCAGGAGATATTGTTATCGAGCCACACTTGACTGAGGAAAAACCTGTGCGGATAGACCAAGAATCATCGTCATCATCTAATAGGGATGCTGAGGCAAGCACATCTACTAGCATGAAGCCTGCTAAAACTGAAGAACCAGGAGCGGATATTCTTCCCAAAGAAATGAATGATATGACAATTAGTGACGATAAAGCTGATGGCCACAATGATAAGGTTATTTCAATCTCATTGATTCATTGATTGCTGAGCACATACCATTTCTACTTTGATAGTCATGCCTCGTGTTCTCTGGCCATAGGAAGGTGAAGGTGTTACTCTTGATGGGAATGGAACTGAGACAGGGCAGATAATTGTGACAACAATAGGAGGTCATAATGGGAAGCCAAAGCAGGTAATATATTAACCTATATCTTGTTAGCATTGAATACAGATTGTTTTTTGCTTTCATCTAAAAAGGCATTGAATACCAATGACAATACATTACATTGAATATTCTTGCATGCTATGTAAACAGGGCCACTTGATTTATATATATATGTTTTTTTTTAAAAACTCCTCTGTGGATGACATTGCAGCAGCACTATACTACTTTTGTGTATTGTTATTGGATATTCTTTATTTGATTGCTGCAAACTTTTGCTCTTTAGATATTCCTTTGAATTTATTGCCCTACTATCTTTTTGTTTTGTTTTGTTTTAGAACACTATTTTGTGAAACTCCAACTGTAAACCATTGATATTGTTTCTAATGGTCATGCAGAAGGTCTCATACATGGCAGAACGGGTTGTTGGTACTGGTTCGTTTGGTGTTGTTTTCCAGGTACGCCATTTGCCATCTTTTGGCCTCATATAACACTTATTTCTAGAATGGAAGTTCACAATGCTGCGGCCAAAGTCATTGAACTTATCTTGCATAACAGGCAAAATGCTTGGAAACTGGTGAGACAGTGGCGATAAAAAAGGTGTTACAAGATAAGCGCTACAAGAATAGAGAGCTCCAGACTATGCAGTTACTTGACCACCCGAATGTAGTTCAGCTGAAGCATCACTTCTTTTCAACAACTCAAAGGGGAGAAGTTTACCTCAACCTTGTACTTGAATTTGTATCTGAGACAGTTTATCGTGTTGCCAAATACTACAACCGGATGAACCAGCGTGTACCCATAATATATGTTAAGTTGTATGCATATCAGGTATGTGATGATGTTCTGTTTCATTTCACCTGTCAGTTGTTTTCAAGAAATTTTTTTCTTTGACAACTGTTTTCAAGAAATTTAGATTCATTGGCTGGTATGGAATGAACATGAGGAATGATCTGTTATTCCTTCCTGTCCAGATGTGCCGTGCACTTGCTTACATCCATCGTGTTGTCGGTGTGTGTCATCGTGATATTAAACCTCAAAATCTACTGGTAAGTTCCCAGATGCACCTTTCCTCGAGGCAGTTTGAGTGGTTGTTAGTGTTGCGAGTATTCTGTTATTCCCTTTTTGGACCATTTTGATATCATCTTGCTGTAACACCTGTGAACATAGGCATATTGTGTAATTGCATATCTGCAGGTTTTCAAATGCAAAATGTGTCTGCTTAAATCTGTGAAGTATTTTTTTCGTTCTGTTTTACACTAACTGCTGAACAGGTTTCTTATTGCAACTTGATTAACCTTCCAGGTCAATCCTCATACACATCAACTTAAGATTTGCGATTTTGGGAGCGCTAAGAAATTGGTACACTTCTCTCTTTTTGTTTGCTCCTGCTGAATATCTTCATGGATTTAATGAAGTAAAATATCCATTTCAGGTCCCTGGTGAGCCTAACATATCGTACATTTGCTCGCGGTATTATAGGGCTCCTGAACTAATATTTGGAGCTACGGAGTATACCACTGCAATCGATATCTGGTCTGTTGGCTGTGTAGTGGCTGAGCTTCTGATTGGTCAGGTATAGGATCTCAATCCTAAGTTCAACTTTCTTCCAGGTTTCCAGCTGATTATTATGCCTACCATTTTCTGAGAGGGAAATAATTTTGTTTTACAATTGTAAAATCTTTGTCTTTTTTTGGTCAAAGATTACTATATAAACTACAAAATTGCAGTTTTGGATTTTATGGACATTAAGATTTGATCAACTCACTGTTAATTGAGATACTTTTTATCTGCTGACAATTCTGTTGATGTCTACTGGTCCACCAATTGCAGCCTTTGTTTCCTGGTGAAAGTGGTGTTGATCAACTGGTGGAAATAATAAAGGTTTGCATCTGCTATCGAATTATGTCATGAAATCACTGCTGATACTTTGTAGACTGAATGTTTTTTCATTTCTTTTGTATCCAAGATTTTGGGTACTCCAACAAGAGAGGAAATCAGGTGCATGAATCCAAATTATTCTGAATTCAAGTTCCCTCAGATAAAAGCCCATCCATGGCACAAGGTTAGGGATCTCTAGTCTCTATGGTATTTTTCATTTCAGCTGTACAGTTGACCAGCTCAACTAAGTTTGATTTTCATGTAGCTTTTTGGTAAGCGCATGCCACCTGAAGCTGTTGATCTTGTGTCAAGGCTACTTCAGTACTCACCAAATCTGCGCTGCACTGCGGTAAGAACTGATTTGAGATTGTTACTGACCAATTATTGAATCCAGATTAGTATAGAATATAGATGTGTCGCTATTGATACTAAGCTCTATATTATTGAATCCAAATTAGTATAGATGTGTCGCTGTTGATACTAAGCTCTGTATTATTGAATCCTTATTAGTATAGATGTGTTGCTATTGATATTAAGCTCTATATTATTGAATCCAAATCTGCGCTGCACTGTGGTAAGAACTAATTTGAGATTGTTACTGATCAATTATTGAATCCAAATTAATATGAGAGTTTGAAACTTGGCAGTTTCCGACCAAAGATGTTTAATTATATTTTCAGGTTGATGCTTGTGCCCATCCATTCTTTGATGAGCTGCGGGACCCCAAGGTCTGCTTGCCAAGTGGACGGCCACTGCCACCGTTGTTCGACTTCACAGCAGCCGGTAACTTTTCAATACACTTAAACGATGTTGATATTTCATTGTACTCTTGTCTCAAAACACATTTGGAACTGGGATGCAGAACTCGAAGGGCTCCCAATTGAGCTGGTCCATCGGATTGTTCCTGAACACATGAGGAAGTGAATAGGGGGACGCACTGGAAATCCCAGTTTCTCTGTTAGTTCTTCTGAGACGCGCAGGGCATGCTATGGGGCCGCTATGGAGGAGTGCTGTAGCTAGCGAATGCCTTGCTAGATGTAAAGAGGGCTGAAAGTTCCTTGATTGGGCGTGTCACCAAGACTAGAGTGACCCTAGAGGCAAACCTTATGTTTGCTTATTGCCCATGGTGGAATCGGCTTGTACCTTTCGCATCGTTATGTTGCTGTGTACCCAGACGTGTATCGATAACTTAGGCTGTTGTATTACCAGGTTCATGTTGAACAAGAGAATTCAGAGAGTGCTTGCTTCCTTCACTGGAAATCCCAGAATGTCAGTTTTGATTATTGCACGTATCTTTCTTTCCATCAACCACTGGTGTCTCATATATAAGCATAAAGTTCTGCCCGCTATTTATTGGCTTGCGTGGTTTAGCGATAATGCCTAACTTTTATGGTCGCTACAAATGAGCGGTTACACGTCAATAAACTGACAAAATGGTACAGGTGTCCAAACTCTATGATGCAAGTGTATTTGTCTCTTCCACGTAAACTGACAAAATGGTACACATGTCCAAACTCTATGATGCAATGTGTATTTGTTTCTTCCGTCTTCTGAAGATGTCTGAATCTTCCATGCATTGTGTATTTGTTTCTTCCATCTTCTGAAGATCTCTGAATCTTCCGTCTCCTGATACCTATGACCTGAACAAGTTGCCGACAGTTAGTGTTAGCGGCCACCAATGCAACGTGGCATGGCATCTCTCTCCAGGTGCAGTATGAGCAGATCTGCAGTCGATGAATTGGCATCGTTTATAAAACAGCAGCATATCTAGTTTACTTGCATGTGCCTTGGTTATGATTGCGTTTGTCAAGCAAGTGATGGAAGGGAAAAAATAAAATAAAAGTTTGATTATCCAATTAATTTTGTGGTGACAGATCTGAAACTTTAAAGCACGGATCAGCAGTAGCTGAACCGAACCTCATCAAGAGCAGCCAAGAACATGTCATCAGCAGGTCGGTAGCAAGTTGAGTTAAAAATAAGACAGAGGGATCGGTGGCAAGTTGACACGGCACTGAGTGTAGATATTTTCATGTGCTAGTGCAGAAGTTAACCGCATGTAAAAAGCTAGGGCACAACACTTAGGAGGTGTTTGGCACTGCTCCACGAACTCTGCTCCACAAACTCCACCATGGAGCAGCTCCACAAAAAACTGGAGTTCATGGAGTGCCTCTTTAGGTGCTCTCACAACTCCACCATTTTTTCTCGAACTGAGTGCGTAGAGCTGAAACTGTTTGGCTAAAAAACATAGAGCAGGGCTGAAAAACGTGGAGTAGAGCAGTCCCAAAGACCCCCTAACTATTATGAATGGACGCATATTTCTACACGTTTCACGCATATGTAGTAGTTCAGGCTTTCATTCTTCTTTTTTTTTTGAAAGTTAATTAGTTTAGGGTTTTCTTTGATGCGCCATGTAAGAGCGAAAGGAAGGGCTCTCAGGTCTATTTGGTTTGTGATCACAATGTGCCAATGCCACAGGTTAGTCATATCACAGTTTTTGACAGCTGTACGTTTAGTTCGCTGCCATAATTATGACGTGCCACACTTTTATTAGCACCCTGTGTCTCACATCGTAAACTCATAATTCTCGTCAAACTTTTGGCACAAATGTGTGTGTGTGTGTGTTTTTTAAGTTTGCTCGTCAAATTTTATATTGTGGATTCGGTTCCGTGTGCCAAATTACGGCACCGATCGCCATTTGCCAATGCCAACCATGCAGCAAGCGCAGGGCACAGAGCTGTTGATGCGCTGGGCCGAACTCGCTTGAAAGACGCCGGCGAGCAGTGGGAGTGGGACGACGTACCTATCAGCGTGATGCAAGGGAGCACTCACTCGGCTCTTTTTTTTTTTTAATATAAATGATAAAATAACACACACGACGGAGCGCCAACTCGTGAGCTATCAGCGACGTCGACGACGACTTGTTTAACATGTACGGTACGTTCCCTGCGTTTATTTATATAGACCTAGAAAAACGGGTTAGATTTTGCGTGATCTCGTTGGACCTAGGCCTTCTTTAGTTCTAATTTTTTTTTTGAGAAATTGACATTGTAGCATTTTTATTTGTATTTGACAAATTTTGTCCAATCATGGACTAACTAGGTTCAAAAGATTCGTCTCGTTAATTTCGACCAAACTGTACAATTAGTTTTTATTTTCGTTTATATTTAATAATTCATGCATATGTCTAAAGATTCGATGTGACAATAAATCTGAAAAATTTTGTAAAATTTGTTGGGAACTAAACAAAGCGGATGATCGTCAGGCAGCAGGTGCCGTCTTCCGGCCACTGTGTGTGACAGTGTGAGCGTTACAAAACATATACATGCCCCAACCAAAAATTTTTGTCTTCGGCCCCCGTATTCTTGCCCTTTGGACCCATGCATTTTCCGGCGGAGAGAGACGGACAGACAGACCGGCCGTCCATGTCAAAACCTGTGACTCCCAAACACGCTACGCCGACCCCACTCGCCTACCGCAATCACCCCCCAATTCGCCTTTTCTTTCCGCCCTGTAACGCAAACACACGATCGTGACCTAGAAACACCCCCGGAGGGGCAACACGCCGTCGATTTCCGGTCCCTGGGACACTTGGGGCCGCTGGATCCAACACCCGCTACGAGCGCAGAGATACATTTCTACAGTCGTGGCTAAATTTAGTTCCAAATTTTTTTTTAGTTTTGGATATTATAGCACTTTCGTTTTTATTTAACAATTATTATCTAATTATAGACTAACTATATTCAAAAGATTCTCATGATTTAAAAGCAAACAATGTAATTAGTTTTTATTTTCATCTATATTTAATGTTTTATATATATATGCCGTAAGATTTGGTGTAACAAAAAAAATTAAAAAGTTTTTAGTTTTGAGATGAAGTAAACAAGGCCGAGATTATAAACTGGCGACGGCTAGTGGCGAAAAATGGCGAAGAGTTGAGACAAATTTGGGGTGTAACGAGCCCATAACGAAACGGACTTTTGTGGCTCGTCTTTTCTATCTGCTCCTAGATAAGAACACACACACCCACTTCATCTACCACCGAAACAAAAAGCAGAAAAAGAAAGGATCCATGAGCGTTGGGCACGTGAGTGTCATCATGCAAATAAACTTACTAGCTAGTGTCAACCACTAAAGGAGCTATCCTAGTTGTTAATTGAAGTGTTAAGTTTGACTAAATATATAAGAAAAATATTAATATCTATATCATATAATTATATTATGGAAGTGTATCTAATAGCAAATCTAATGATACTTATTAATATTATAGCTATATTTTTTATATATTGGTTAAACTTGAGATATTTTTTAACTTAATATTATACTAAAGTATATATATTTTTTTTTGAGACAGAGAAAGTATTAGCTAGAGAATTCAAATAGACTTAGCTAACATGCTACTCCCTCCATCCAAAAATAAAAATATAATTCTAACATAATGTCATGTTTTTTTAGACGGAGGCAGTATTCACTAGCGAATTCAAATAGAACGACACTGTAGTATGCTACTCTCTCCATCCCAAACTGTAAGTCATCCCAAGAATTTTAGAGAGTCAAACTATCTTAAATTTAACCAAATTTATATGATAAAATAATTATTATTATGATACCAACGAAGTATCATTAGATTCTTTCTTAATTATACTTTCATAATATACTCATTTTATGTTACAAATCTTAGTATTTCTCTCTATAATTTTGGTCAAACTTCAAAATACTTTGACTCTTTAAGATTTTTAAAATGACTTGCAATTTAGAATGGAGGGAGCAGCTAATAACGTTAATAAAAAAGAGACTATTAGCTGGCTTCTTTTACTAGCAGCCTACCCTAAGCGCAATCACAGCTCACATGATCACGGCCACGCATGTCAGTATGTCACTCCTACTTGAGTGAGCCAGACAATAGAAGGGTGTTATTAATACTTAAATCCAAATCAAGAGGGGAAAAAAAAAGTTAATAAAGGCCTTCCATTTCCACTCCCCGTCCCGTCCTCCTCCCACTTCCTCCGGAGCTGCGAAATTTTGAGACCCCAGCCAGGAGACGCGGAGACCACCCACCCCACCACACCCCCGGAATTCGCGCAAATCACAGAAGCGCCCCTCGCCGCCGGCGAGCGCTCACGGGCGCGGGAGGCGGCGGCGGAGTCCGCTCTCTGCCGGCACGCCAAGTGGGTTGCGGAGGGGGGCGCGCCTGCCTCGCCGGGCGCCGGCGATGGGCAACTCGCTGGGTTGCTCGGCCTCCGGCGAGCGGCTCGTCTCGGCGGCGCGCGACGGGGACGCCGTCGAGGCGCGGATGCTGCTGGAGCTCAGCCCCGCGCTCGCGCGCTACTCCACCTTCGGCGGCCTCAACACCCCGCTCCACTTCGCCGCCGCCAAGGGCCATCTCGACGTACGTGCGAATTCTCCCGTGGTTTCAGCGTTTCCCCCCCTCCGATTTTGGGTCAAGAATCGTTCTCTCTGTGCAGATTGTCACGATGCTGCTGGAGAAAGGCGCTGACGTTAACGCGCGCAACTACTGCGGCCAGGTAGATCTTTCTGCGCTCTCTGGGTTCAAAAGTTTTCATCTATGTGTTTCAGTTATCTTCTGTGAGTGCAATTCGAACAAATGCTAAGATCTGTTCGTGCACAAGTGGTGGATTTGCCAACTCCTGTGCCATTGAAATAGATAGTGGCATCAAGATTCAGTTTTAGGTTGCTCTGCTCACCGATGGCATAAGAAAATCTGAACCTGTTATGCACTTGTGCCTATGCTCCAGAGCTGAACCAAGATTTGATTAGATTTCGTAGCTCGTTCTGGCACTTCTGCACGCGGGATAGGAATTTCATTTTTGTTCATTCTTCAGTTTTTATCTGTATCAAATAGTTTGTTGATTGGTTGCATTTGTTTCGACGGATGGATCAAGACTGCATTGATGCATGCATGTCGCCATGGGCACTGGGAGGTGGTTCAGATGCTGCTTCTCTTCAGATGCAACGTAAGATGTTGTCTACTATAGTATTTTTGTCTGCTACATCTGTGGCTTAGCACAAGGTGGGTGCTGACTGTTGTTTGTTTTGTCGTCTGATTCAGGTAACCAGAGCAGATTACTTGAGTGGTCGAACGGCACTGCATTTTGCTGCACATGATGGATTCGTTCGGTGTATTAGGCTTTTAGTTGCAGACTTTGTCCCTAGTGTGGCCTTGGAGGATATTGCCTCTTCTGTGGTGGATGGTGGTGATTGTCAGACGAACAGCGGGAGCAGTCCTAATTCCTTGTTGGGGCAGAAGTTTAATGAATCGTATGTGTTGTCAATGAATCAAATTTTATTGTTTGAAATAACTATCTGTTAACTCAATGTTTGTCTCAGTGCCCGTGTGAGGTACATCAACAAGCCTGCTGATGGTGGCGTTACAGCACTTCACATGGCAGCATTGAACGGTCACTTAGATTGCATGCAGTTGTTGATTGACTTGGGTGCTAATGTCTCAGCTGTGACATTCCCCTATGGCACTACTACAAATTTGATAGGCAAGTGTTGGTTCTTAGCTCAGATGCAATGCATTGAACAATGCTTTTTTTCTTAACTCAAATGAGATTTTAACAATGCACTGGTGGAACAGGAGCTGGCAGTACACCATTGCATTATGCGGCAGGCGGGGGGAAACAAGAATGCTGTGAGGTAAGTCAATGCCATAAAGCAGCATCACCTTTTTGACAAGAACCCCATTTCAGACTTTCAGTTATAGCTATTCAATGAAGAATTAATTTGTTCTGGTATCTGATAATGCTGTTTCTGCAGCTACTAATATCAAAAGGTGCTAGCAGGTTGACACTCAATTGCAATGGGTAAGTTTTTTTTTTGTTAATAATGTTATGTAGTATTCCAAATCTTTAGTAATATTACCATTTTATCCATTGGCTAGACTCACTTGAGTAGCCTTAACTTATTTTACTATATCTTGTGTTTAGGTGGCTTCCTGTTGATGTTGCTAGAATATTTGGACGGCGCTCTTTGGAGCCATTACTTTCTCCGAATTCGCACTCGAATGTCCCTGTATTTCAACCGTCCAGTTATCTTGCCTTGCCACTCATGAGCATACTTAATATAGCCAGGTTAGTGTTTAACAACTCACACATGTTTTCTTCAGCTGGAAGTAAAGTATCATAACTGAATTTCTTACTTTCATAGATAACTATCGGTGCTGGCTTTTGATATATGAATGTATGTCGCTGTGCTAGAAGTCTTTTGATATGTCAACATATGCCCTATGCTTTTTGCAAAGTAAAGGAGGAGGCCATGAAAGCTGTTTCATTCTGTATTCTAGTGGAAATAATATCTGTGAACAGTTATGGCAGTCTACATCTCTTTTAGAATTGCATTATTTCCAGAGATTGTTACTTTTACTAAGGCAACAATGCTCGGCTTGGATTGTCGGGTATGGAGAAAATATGGTCATTGATCTGTCTCTTTTGTCACCTTCAATCATCGTAGTATATTAATCTCTCGTACTCCAGTTATTTTATCATTTATGTTTCTAGTAATCTGAAACTAAGTATGTTGGAGTTAAACTGCTAGAATGAAGTTGAGTTACTTCTGCTGATTTTGCAATTTTACCTGCTTATCTGGCTTTGCAATTCCTCCTTGGATGTGTTTGGTGTTTTCTTCTTTCCGCTGATAGTGTTACATGTGGTTTAGATATAGTCATTCAAATGATCTTATAAAGTTAAAATGTATTGAACGTTTGTTTACATATTTTATTTGATGTGCATTTGCAGAGAATTTGGGTTGCAGCATACCGTACCGTCAGCTGATGATAATGACCTCTGTTCAGTTTGTCTAGAAAGGTCTTGTTCTGTTGCTGCTGAAGGTAACTTGCTTAAATTTTACCTAGAGAGGCTTCTTCAGTATTATCACATTAGACACTTGCTTAAATTATACCTAGAGAGGCTTCAATATTTCTTGGCCCACATGACATGACACTATGACCGCAAGAGATGCTACCAGTTGTCATTTCGTAAAACGTTAAAAATCAGTAAGAGTGACACAACACTATGTAAATGAAAGTTAAATACCAAAACACTAATGGCACTTGTACACGTGACCTTGGTTGCATAAAATACTTTGCAAAGCTATATGTCTTCAATAGGATTTCTGTTGATCTCTTGGTCATCTATACCATGATACAGTATGTCCCAGTGTGTAAAGTTGGTATGCTGACATTATTATTTTTTTGTCCTTCCAGGTTGCAGTCATGAGTTCTGCATCAAATGTGCTCTCTACCTCTGCTCAACCAGCAACATCCGTGTCGAGTTCACAGGCCCACCTGGGTCCATCCCATGCCCTCTTTGTCGGAATGGCATAATGTCATTCACTAAGTTACCAAGCACACCAACAGAAGGGCTTAAATCAAGTTCAGCGCTCACATTCTGCAACCCATGCATACTGAACACCCGATCTATGGACTCGCCAGCCACTGTCTCCAAAGCTGAAATAAGACGCAACCGTGTGGCAGCTGTCTCTTCAGAGCTAGTCTGTCCAATCACTTGCAGCCCATTCCCGTCGTCCGCCCTCCCAACCTGCAGGTGCAGCGACGATGATCCATGTGGTGCTACAGATGCACAGGATGGTTCTGAGGCCCAATCTCCCCGCCCCTCGCACTGCGTAAGTATGGAGCTGGACAAGAGGGGGGAGGAGGATCTAGACCGGACCAGCTGCTCAGGCATGTTCTGGAGCAGAAGAAGCTGCCACAGGGAGCAGCAGTGTGATGCAGAGATCAACGCTTGATTCTTTATTTGTGGTTGTGAATATGTTTGAATATGCGGGAGATGAGCAGCGGTTGTTTTTCCTCCCCAGCTGTGTTCCTTTCTCTCCTATTTACAGCCAATATTTTCTTTGATTGGTGAAATCCTGCTGCAGCCCTTTGCAGCCGTAGCGTGTGTACTGTAAACAGTTTTGTTACGATGGGTCGTGTACCTGTGAATCTAGATAGCTTCAAAGTCGCTAGCCAGTTACTGTTCTTTGTAGCTGTATGTAAATTGCAGATCTGGATGGAATTACTTTCTGTTTCTGATGATAAATATTTATGTACAACGAGTCAAATACCCGTCCTTCTAATGATATATAAAAAGTGCTTTCTTCTATTCAGTTTCTTGGTACAATAGCAGTAAAGCCTGAGCTCACAGGAATTGCCTTTCTTCACCGACCAGCATTGGTTCGATACATGCAGCTACAACAGATCAGTCATGTACTACGTAGCTCGCTAGATGCGAGTCCTGGATCAGTTCACGCCGACGCCGGCGGCGATGACAGGAGCGTGCTGACGATCCTGTCGCCGAGTCCTGTCACCGCTGACAAGAAGTGGCCAGTACCGGGGAGCTCGTGGTAGTTGACCCAGCCGAGCTTGCGGCATATGTGCCGCTGCAGCTGCACGGGCACGACGCCGTCCTCGTCGCCCTGGAACAGGTGCACCGGGAACGGCGGCTTCTCGAGGTCCGTCGGCTCGAACTCCGGCCACCTCCCGAACATGACCGCCATGTCGCGGTAGAAGGACTCCTGCACCCCCTGCTGCGTCGCCAGCCTCGCCCTCTGCAACAAAGAAACAACACATATTAATTAAGCATCCCCTTTGCTTGCAAAGCTGCTGGTTTCGCTCTGGGAGACAAGACAAGACAAGGCAAAGGAAGACGACGAACCGAGTGGAACATGCCGTTGGAGAGCGCCATGACGCGGTTCTTCTCGTCGAGCGCGTTGGGGAAAGGCGCGGAGCCGTCGATGACGGTGGAGGTGGGCAGCCATGGCTGGCTCATCCACCAGTGCAGCAGCCACGGCGCGTAGTAGGCGACCCGGAGCGACCACTGGTCGCCGGCGGTCTGCTTCCTGTAGAGCTGCCGTGCCAGCGCCCGCGGCAGCCCCCGCCAGCGGTAGTTGATGACCGGCGCCATCATGGCCAGCCCGGCCAGCCTGTGCGGGATGTACCTGATGGCGGCCCAGCCGGCGTGGGAGCCGAGCGAGGAGCAGACGAGGTGGAACCTCTCGCCGAGCTCCAGCGCGTCGGCGAGGTCCTCGATGTCCCTCGCCGCGCTCTCCACCGACCGCCGCCGGTCCGGGTCGCTCTCGCCGTACCCTGCCCGGTCGAACGCCACCATGTACACGCCCAGCTCCTCCAGCAGCTCCTGTTCGAGACGAAGACGACAGCGTTCCATCAGGTACACTTGACTACTGATCGAGTACTGACAACAGTCGCGTCGCCGTCGCGTGCTACAATTTCTAGAAATGATATGATTGGCCATGCATGCACACCGTACGTGTACGTGCCGGCGCACACACGCTTCAGGTAGGCAAAATTAAACCAGCGAGAAATATTCTACACGCGTGCCGGCCTACTAGTCGTTTTCGTGGAACGTCGATCGGATGGTTGGTGAGCGACGGCGACGGC
>Ga0182004_10000418_pt1 | contig 25086 bp, 28 predicted proteins | sample Sormic07211540_1_FD_120479 | JGI IMG/M metagenome (GOLD analysis project Ga0182004, IMG submission 120479) | Endophyte microbial communities from Sorghum bicolor roots, Mead, Nebraska, USA - 072115-40_1 MetaG | ecosystem: Host-associated > Plants > Roots > Unclassified | place: USA: Nebraska...
ATATATATATATATGCAGTACGGATGCATATAGTTTCGCACTTGGTAATGGCGTAATGCAAGGAGTTAAGTTGTAGTCGGTGAAACTTTATCACAACAAAGAGACAAGCAAATTACATACAAGTACAACGAAAAGTAGATGCAAATAAAGATGCCACTGCTTACATTATGGTTTGTTGCTATTCTTGATGCTATAATTTGCTGCCTCATATATGCATGAACCTGTAGTTGGCTTCTAAAGTTTTTGGTTCTGCAGGCTGCAGCCTAGCTCCCATGGAGCAGGCCACTAATAAGAGTGTTTGGTTTAAGGAACAAGTTAATCCTTCGTCTTATCACCAGAATGGAATGGGTCAATCTATCATCGCCTCATTCCTCGTAAGCTAAGAATTATATTAGTATGAGGAATAGAATCATTCCACTAAATTTGAGAAATAGACTCACGGTACACTACCTCATCTAGAATAGAGTCATTCCTCAAACCAAACGTCCCATAAAAGATTTCTACATGATTGATCGAGCATTTGGATACTATTATAAACTCCCTCGATTCCAAATTATAAGTGTGAAAGATTTTTGTTTGCTTTGTTCACTTATATTGATCCACTGTATCAATGAGAGCATCACCTTGTTTATGAATTACTGCCATGAAAATACATCACGCTCGTGCCTCTACCGAAGACTACCATGATATTTTGCCTATTTTTGTTTCACCTGAAAACATTTCTTAACAACTACTAATGAGGTCATAATGGTGGAGAAGGCTGGTTATCAATCTTAGTGATGCATCATCAGCTTAGGCCTTGTTTAGTTTGAGAAAATTTTTGGATTTCGCTACTGTAGCACTTTCGTTTGTTTGTGGCAAATATTATCCAATCATAGACTAACTAGGATCAAAAGATTCGTCCCGTGATTTACAGGTAAACTGCGTAATTAGTTTTTGTTTTCGTCCATATTTAATGCTTCATGCATGTGCCGCAAGATTCGATGTGACGGGGAATCTTGAAAAATTTTGGGAACTAAACAAGGCCTTATTGTAAATGAACTGTTGCGTCAAAGCAAAATTCTTTCCCTGGTTCAAATGCTGCTTCAAGTTCTTCATAGCTCTGCTGAACTTTCAGATTCTTCGATGCAGTCAGGCCCTCCTGTAATACATGAGAAACAGGTAAACATGCGTGAATACATGCCTAATCACTGCAGCTTAGTTCTTCCAAATGTAAGATAGCTTCCTCTAACACGTCGTTACAAAAAATTGTTGTCATTGGAAAGACAATTAATCAGTAATAATGAATGGTTCATGATCAGAAATGGCTACAACAATAAAAGATGGCAATTGAGTTTATTTTTATCGCCCAAAAAGTTGGCAACAGAAACTGCCTTTGCATAACCCCTTATAATACTGAACCCCATATAAAATAGCCTCTAGGAAGCATAACTAACAATTTTACATTTAGATTCAGAGAGTTACAGAATAACAGATACCTTTTGAACATACTCAGCAACCGTGCTATTTATAATTTTCTTGATGGTTTCTTTCTTCACTTTTGATGGTCCAATTAAGTGTAGAGCGACTTCTTTTGGAATCTTCAGCACCACAAAAGATTAATTTACTAATTAGTAAGCTAGAAGTTAAAACAGCTTCTACCTATATGCAAATGAGTTCAAACTGATATAAACTGAAAGCATTACTTTTGAATGGGAACTTACATCTGGAGTTTTCCCTGAATGATTAAGATAGCACCATGTGGAAGACAATGTCAACAATCGTAAGCAGTGTTAGTTTTCATCTGACAAATTTAAACAACGTATAGTATAATATACAGTCAACCAAACATTAACGTCTTCTATACAGCTTAACTGATATGACATATTGAACTCGTATCAAGTACATCCGAGGTGAATTCAGAATTTGCAGGATGAGAGTACGAATCACATGAGCACAGTTGTAGGCAATTTGAAATTGCCAAATGATGGACTGAAATCTGAGGTTGTAAAAGTTTTAGAACTATACCGCCTTTCATTCGTCGAAAGCCAGGAAGGGGTTGTGCGGCGGCAACATTCTTCGTGAAAACTTTCTCGAAGATAGAATCTGTCATTGTGCCAGATACATTTACCTGTAGCTGCATTTTGTAAGAAAGACAATGGAAAGATAAAATCAAGAAGACATTGGTCAAAACTGTTAAGGATTCATTGACACCTTCCACACAGAGATGAGAACAAAATTCTAGCTAACCTTTATCAGACCATCCTCTTTAGTACACACTGAAACAGAGAAGTCACTGAAAGATACTGACGACTGCATCAGGTTTTGTGTACCTGATAATTCAAATTATTGACCGAGGTCAATACACAAGGATTTTCAGAACATACACAGTTTCAAGGAATTGATAAGGGGAGCCGTACATTGCACCTGAAGCAAACCACAATCTTTATGGTTGGTTCTGCAAGAGAAATTATATAAGCAATTCCAAAGGATTAACTCATTACCATTATGCACTGGATATCACCTCCATGATACATTGCAGCACAAGAGAAATAGATTGGGCAACAATCACTGATTTGGCCATTACAAATCATCCCTAACTACAGTTTTAAGATAAAAAGAACTGTATATGCCAAAAGGAAAAGTAGAAAGCACCAAAAACAACCTACCGTTGTGAAGGTTGTGTGTTTAACAACATTGAACAAGATACAGATGGTAGTCTATGAGAAAATTGGCACTGAAGTTGCATCCCCCTCACACACATTTGATTGGTTATCTGCAGACCAACCTGCATATTCAAATTGTAATTCTCAAGAGAAGAGCTAAATAAGGAAAAGGTAATATTAAGAGATGAAAAGTGAGATGACGTAATGCTAAATTATCCCTTCATTTAGTAATCTTCCAAAACAAATTCCCATATACATAATTAATTTGCAACAACATTTGCCAGTCTGAAGTCGGAACATGTTTTTAGACTTGTATAAGCCTTTCACTAGAGCTGAATAAAATGATATCAGTACCGCTTTCCAAGTTTGATTCTACATACCCAAATTTTTCTGAAAGTCAGAACTCAGTTAAAGTCCTCATTGAGTTATTGTACACACGATCCCACGAGCAAGATAATCGCTGAAGAGCGAAGACTGAACCCTAATTTTCTTCCCAAATCCGAGAAGAAACAGGCAACAAAGTGCCCAACCCAAAACTAGAGCTTAGCTGCGGAGCAGACCAAGATATATGGCCAAAAATATCTCGGCCTAATCTGAACCATTCTAGCAGAATTGCCCAGACAGCGTTACTGAATCGAGATTATCCTTGCAACCACGCAGAGAAGCATCCGACTGAGAGAACCGCTCACCTTGAGGTTGGGGCTGACGAGGGCCATGGCCGCAGTTCTAGCAAGGGAGCTCCCGATGGGAGTGGATAACTCCATTGCTCCGCCTCCTCGGAGGTCGCAGGCTCGCAGCAGCAGCTGAAGCTGAAGCCGCAACTCCCAGCAGCCCCGGTCCCGTCCCTACTCCATCTCTGAGTGGATCGGACGGTTAACTTGAGGTTGTCTCGCACCTTGATCCATCCCAGCCGTTGGTTTCCATATAGGACGGGGGAAATGGCTCCGTGAGCGGCTTCAGTTCTTTCGCTGCGGAGATGGCAGCGGCGGCGGGGGCGGGGCCGTACGAGGAGATGCTGCAAGTGGTGGAGACGTGCGCAGCCCGGATCCGGTGGCGCCTCCGCCCAGCTTCCAAGCGCCGCCTCCTCAACGGTCAGTGCCCACTGGCTTGCTCTTAGTAGCCATTATTATCTCTATTTAGGATTTGCTGTTGACAATAGTCCTGTTACTTGCTTAATCCGCTGCCGCCATGCTGTCTTTCTGCTGCTAAAAACACTTATTTTTGGTGGTTGGTGGATGAATTGTTAGCTCAATCCAATTGCAGAAGGCAATTGATCCACTAAACCAGCACATGATCTACCTTTGTTCATAAGTTTGTACCCCGGACTTGGTCAGTAGCTGCAACTAGGAAGTGATTTAGGGTTTAGTGACAATTTACTGATTGTAAAGTTAAAGAGTTTGATTTGAGGAGAGTGAATGGTGTCATGCCGAATAGCATTACAAGTAAATTGATTAACAAACCCAGTTTTTGCCAGATATCCTGTTTCTCTGCACCGGTTTGCGGCCTGTGGTTCTGGTTGACTATGGTGGCACAATGCCTCAGCTACAAGAAAACCTCTGTAGCCTGTTGCGTCATGCCCGGCAGGTAATTTCATGACTTTGATGTATTAAGTATTTGAATTCTCTGTAATAGTTCAACACAGAATCAGGTATTGCATATGAATCATTTTCTCCACTGCTAAGACTGACAATAAACGATCTCTGGAAAATACTGCCATCTGTAGTGTTTGCAGGTGCATCAGAATGACGTGGTCACTGTTGAAATTTCACACACATGAGCACTGTATATGTCTTTCCCCTTGACTCACCTGGCAAACCCCTGTTCAAAGACATAAGTTTTTTGGATCTTGATAGTGACTAGAAGTTTGTAATTTGTATATTGCTCTGCCATCCAACAGTTACATTTACAACATATATTAATGCCATTTTGTTTCTTTTGCTTAAACAGTCCTCATATTTAACTTCTTGTTATGTTGTGCTTAAACAAACCTGTGACCCATTCAGTTTCGAACTGTTTTCATGACCGATCTACTATCTTTATCTTTACTAGAGGTTATTTGGATTGACATGCAGGAAACAAGCATATTGAATCCACTCCGGGTGATGATTATTGGAGATATGATTTACTTGATCCATGTTAAAGGACTTGCTGAACATGCATCACCAAATGCAAGGTCGCAGCAACGGCTAGCTTTCGTGGACCTAGAGAAAAGCTGTTGCAGTGTATTTACCTTCCTAGACCATACTTTTGTAATTTTGTCTACAGTAAAGTGAATATGTCAGTGTTTGTTATTACTGAAAAGTTGTTTGTATGCAGCTGCTTACAACCATAGAAGACAATGACACTGTGCTGGAGCTTGTATCTATACAAGATCAATTCGCAGCCAAATTCCCTGTAGATCTGTCTGTTGTTGGACCTGGAATAACAAAGCAAATGTCAGGAATTCCACAGAGTACTATTGATGCAGAGTGCACCGACAATCACGTTGAGGACAGGACCTTATTGGTCGTTGATCTGAGTACCTTCCTTGAGAACACACAAATTGCCTTGCCTTCTCTGAATGGGTAATTTCTGGTTCTGTGTGTCATCGAAACTGTAACCATGGGATTCTTGGTTCAATGAAACCATTGTTTGAACACTTGGTAGAAAAAACATTTGCATGGGCGGTATCTTCTCTGTAAAAATGGCAAATTTATTTGTTATATGATAGTTCTAGTAACATGTAACAGAAGTGTGGTGCATATATTTTTTTACCATTGTTATGGATGCTATCTTGGTTAAGTTTTGACATATGATTTGCTCTCTGAATGACATGTTTATGTTTGAATATCTGCAGGTGGCTTTTAGGTTATCCAGTAACGTATTTGGTCCGCAATGCAACTTTTGGGGCAGGCGTACAGAATATCTCAAGGCACTCTCTGCATATCTACCGAGTATATGTGCGCAGAAGTTATCGGTCAGTTGGCAAACAGTCAGAAGAGGAACTGATGAGGTAAAGTGCATCATAAGCAGCCCCACTCGGCCACTCGGCAGTTCCTCTCTTTTCCTTTTTTTCTTTGGGAGTGGAATTTTATTTGGCGTCTTATAACTAGCTGTAGTATGGTTGCCAGTTTTTCAGTTCCTTGTGGCGCGAGCACGAAGCGTGATGAAGAAGTATGGGCCAAATCGTTTATAGCTCGCATGAATGAGAAGCTCAGGCGATGCAACCATGTCTGGGCATCCATAAGGCTAGAGGTCGAGGTTTTCCAGAGCCAGTCTCAGGTAATCGTGTTGTAGTTGAGGTCAGTATGCCTTTTACGGGCTGACGACATGAACTCGTAATACAATGGACCAGCAACGTATCTCAGAAGTATTGCTGCCCTGGGCCATGACCATGAGCACAAATTGCTGCAGCTATCGGGTACAAATAAACGAATAGGATGATACATGCAGGTCATTGACATGGACGTGGAGTCAAGCCCAGCATCGAGTCGGAGACTTGGAAGCAAGAGACTGAAGAAGCCCAATACTCGAGTCACCGGCCCAGAATGGAGTAAGTAGTTAGAGCCCAGCTGCGTCTGGAGACTGCTGTACCCAACAGCTGTAATCGCTATATCAGAGAGGGTGAGATAAACAAACTCATTAGACTTGTCTTATTTTCAGAAAGAAAAAGAGAAAAATATACTCAGACTTGTCTTGGTTGTTGCCGGCGGCCTGCGGCTCAGAGTTCGCCGGCGGCGACCATTACCATCGTTGCTGTAAACACTACTCAGATATTCCCGTTCTAAATACAGTCCTGGATCCGGTATGGTAACATCTGGTATCGGTTAGCCTAAATCCTGGCACACGAGCACCATACGCTCCTCCAAGTCACCAAGCTGGATGAGCAATCCAAGGATCTCAAGCTGGCCAAGGATGATTTCGAGCTTTGGCGGCTCAAGATAGACTTTTGCTGGCAGCAGTTAGGTTCGGTCTTTTAAAGGTTTTGGTTATCTATAAAATGTAGACCGAAATTCATTGCATAATATTGAAGATGTTGCAATTTTCGTCATTTCAGTTTAGTCTCAGTCTAGACCGAACTAACAAAATAGTTTTATTTAAGGTCGTCATAACCAAATACTTTTGAAATTTTGGCATTGATTTTTCTATTTTTAAAGCATGTTTTGGCAGTACAGTATTACACGATAGATGCAAAATAATATATAAGTATGACCTAATGATTCTCAAAAAAAATATAAGTATGGCCTAATACATCCACTTTCCGATGTATAAAACTGAAAATATTTCTATTACCTTTTTTTGAGAAAATTTCATCATCATTACCTAATACCGTAATACTATGAGTAAAAATGACCATTTTTATACAGGAAAAACACGCTCAGTCTAGTTCGGCCCAAACCGATCAGGCGATCAGGCCCAATTTGGCACAAGACCCAGCCCAGTCCAAACTACTCGATCCGGGCTGGATCTGAACCCAAGCTCCGACTCGTTCTCGGGGCGCTCTCCTCTTCGGCTTCGGTTGCAAGAAAGAAAAAAGGACACCTCTCTTAACTCCACGCCGCCGCCGTTGCTGCTCCCTTTTGTTCTCAGCTCGGCGCCTCTCGCAACCCGAGCGCGGTTAGCCCACGCACCGACCCGACGCACGCCACCGTCTCCCATCCCGAATACCTCCGGTGCTCAGCGTCATGGACGGCCTCTCCAAGACCATCGGCGGCGGTGGCCCTAGCGTTCCGGCGGGATCCCACCCCGCGGGCGGGAGCCAGGCGGCGGCCGGAGGAGGCGCGACGCAGCGGACGCAGTAAGTCTGTCGTATTATGCTCGGTGCTCGCGTTCGTGGTTCAGATCGTGACTTCGCGTTACTTTGCCCCCACCTCGTTCGGGTGAAGATTTCGGTGCTTCCGGTCGCGGTTCAGATCGCGACTTTGCGTTACTTTGCCCCCACTTCTTCGGGCGAAGATCTGAGCAAATTTTGCGGTGGACTATTTGTCGATTATAGGGTGATTTAACACGGAAGGCGAAATTTTCATCTTCCGTCGGCTTGGTTTTTCCCCCGGTGACATCTTGTTGGGGGAAAAATAGGCTTTTGTTCATTGGGACCGCGGTGGGCTGTTGCGGATTAGGGTTAATGATGTTTCATTGCGCTATTAGCAACTCGACATTCAGATGTTCATAGTTATCAAGGATGCTTCGATGTGGATTAGCTTGTGGGGATTGCACGTTATTGTGCATATGGTTGAGTAGTGACATTTAACACTACTTATGAAATAGGTCGGAATAGAATAGAATTGGAAGACCCGAGGGGTTATAAGTGTGTGAGCATTAGTTTTCCCCCCTTTTCCTGTCTCCAGTTATTAATCCAACATATGAATTGGCAAATAAGAGCTATTGTTATGATACAATGGCATCGTTTAAATTAGAATTGAACTTAGTTTACTTGGTCTGTATGCTTTTGTGGAAAGTGTACAACCGGATTTTTACAGTATGCTATGTTCAGAGTGTAGTCTTTGTCTATGTTTCCCTTGCCCTCTCTGTTAAGGCAATATGAAATTGTTTGCTTGATGTTTTTAAGATTGGTTGCAGTTTCCAAGCTTATTGTAGTGTGGCACTTCTATTCCTATTCAACTCATCTATAGTGCTTTCACTTTTTGATAAGTTTATCTATTCACATGATTTACTCCTGCCATTGTCTCACAACAGGTACCCGTATGTGACTGGTACTTCAGTCATTGCCTTGAAATACAAGGATGGTGTGATTATGGCATGTGACACTGGAGGTTGGTCCCAGTTTCTCTGCACAGATAAATACCATTATCTCGATGGGGAACTTAATCTTATGTTCTCTTCGCAGCCTCCTATGGATCAACTTTGAGATACAAGAGTGTGGAACGCATTAAGGCAGTTGGCAAGCATAGCATCATTGGAGCAAGTGGAGAGTACAGCGATTTCCAGGAGATCCTGCGCTATCTGGATGAACTAACGTAAATTCCATCACTAACGAGTGAATATGGAACTTCATAATGATTATATGGTGAACTCATGTTTCTCTCTCTAATGCTATGGAAATTTTAAACTCTTCATTTTTTCCTTTCTTTTCAGTCTGTCTGATCATATGTGGGATGATGGAAACTCCCTGGGCCCCAAAGAGATCCACTCTTATTTGACAAGAGTGATGTACAACAGACGCAACAAGTTTGATCCTCTCTGGAACTCACTTGTACTTGGTGGAGTGAAAAAGGGTCCAAAGGGAGATGAGAAGTATCTTGGCATGGTAGGGTCTTCTTTCAAATGATACTACCACTTATTCGTTGGTGTTGGTTTGTGAACATCCTATGCCTAATTCTTGGCCTGTGCAGGTTAACATGATTGGCACCCACTTTGAGGAAAACCATGTGGCTACTGGATTTGGAAATCATCTGGCGATCCCAATACTTCGTGCTGAATGGCGCGAGGATATGACTTTTGAAGAAGCTGTTAAGCTGGTTGAGAAGTGCTTGCTGGTCTTGCTGTACCGTGACAGGTCATCTATCAACAAATTCCAGGTATGAACCTATTGATCTTGGTTACAGATTGCTCTAACATGTAAACATTCAACAAAAGTTCATTTTATGGTTACAGATTGATCTAACCTGTAGTTGAATTACAGATTGCCAAGATCACAACTGAAGGATCAACCATCTATCCACCATACTCCTTGAAGACTTACTGGGGCTTCACTCACTTTGAAAACCCAGCCCAGGGCGCTGTGGGATCATGGTAGATTTATGTTCCGTGCACGCCACGAATCATGCCATGAACTTAGGGGAAAACAATCTGTGCTGCTGAAATTAAATCCTTTGTCGACGTTTGTTCTGAACATCACTGGAACTCTGCATTTGCTTGTATGACATGCTTATGGTTCAGCGAGTTTAATTCCAGGGTTTGGTCAATTGTTGTGAATGTGAAAAAATGGATTGTGCGGTTGCGTTCTCAGTTGCCGTTGTTGTGCTGATTGTGCTATGTTGAAAACTTGAAATGCTAAACTAGTATAGGTAGGTGCCCCTTGTCTTGTCGTCGGTGCGCAAACTCTGATTTCTACGGTGACTCTGCACTGCGAGTGATGACCATCACTTGGTAGACTGTAGTAGAGGTGCAAATGGTAGAATGTAGTAGAGGTGCAAACTGAGTAGGCAAAGCTTTCCAAGTACGGATGTATGAGAGTTTGTTCGCTTGAGCTTTAGGCCGTGTTAGGCCTTGTTTAGTTCCTAGAAAATTTTGTAAAATTTTTCACATTTTCCGTCACATCGAATCTTTATACGCATGCATGAATTATTAAATATAGATGAAAATAAAAACTTATTGCACAGTTTGGTTGGAATTGACGAGACGAATCTTTTGAGCCTAGTTAGTCTATAATTGGACAATATTTGTCAAATACAAACGAAAGTGCTACAGTATCGATTTTTCAAAATTTTTCGGAACTAAACAAGGCTTGTGTAGTACTTTCGGAACTAAATCGATACAAGGCTTGTGTATCGATTTTTTCGCAAAATATTTGCCACAAACAAATGAAAGTGTTACAGTGTTTCTGAACCAAAAAATTTCGCGACACTGTAGCACTTTCACTTGTTTCTGGCAAATATTGTTCAACCATGGACTAACTAGGCCTAAAAGATTCGTCTCATAAATTTCGACCAAACTGTGTAGTTAGTTTTTATTTTCGTCTATATTTAATACTCTATGTATACATTTAAAGATTCTATTTTCGTCTATATTTAATACTCTATGTATACATTTAAAGATTCGATGGGATGAGAAATGGGTGGAAGTAAACAAGGCCGACAAACGAACGGGTTTTTAACGATGAGAAAGCAATACCTTGCATCGGATACCAAAACTACCACTACGATGAGAAAGCGCGATGAGAAAACTAATATAGCAAGTATAGTAACCACATGTTATGCAAGCTGAGGTACACCAAACGCTGAGGAATGTACATGACAAAATTACAAAGGGTGCACTTGCTACATCATTCATGGCAAAACTGTGTCACTGACACTAGAGCATTTGGCAGATTTGTTACAAGGGGGATAAGCTCCCCAGATGAACCACTACTATTCTTTCGTTCCAAAGAGGATGTACAAGGAAAAACAAGAATCTTATTGCGCGCCGGAGTTAAAAATTGTTGCTGTTCTCAACGAATGTCAACAAATACCTAACTACTAACCGTCTATGATCCTCGTTGCTTTCTTTACTTGTCAACTCTATTGCTCCTTTCATTATCCGGGAATACAGCCTCTCGAGCTGTGGCACGCCGTAGCCTGCAGTGAGTTCCATGAAGCGTTGCTTTAGGGCTTCTAGCTGTCCTAGCAAGTCGTCACCAGTAGCCACGGTAGTGGCGACTTGAACGTTGTCAGACTCCATGGGTTCAGGAGTAGGTACTTCTGGTTCTTCGGCTGGTGATTCGTTGGCTTCTTTCGTTGTGCCATTTAACTCTGGTTCTTTTGCAGCTTCTTCTGGGTCAGTTGGCTTTGACAAATCTACATCTTCCGGAGACTTTTCATCTCTAGCTGCCACATCTTTGGTCATGCCTGAAACAACAGATCAACATTTTCCATATAATTATTGCAATCACAGTTAACAAGAAAATGAAATGGTTATAGTTAAGATCATGAAAACTGACTCTGTTCATTTTCAGCACTTTTCTTTTGCCGCTTTAGCACTTCATAACTTTGTGACAGGTTTACTTCGGGCAGTACATTGCGAAGCCTTGCACTTATTCTAGTACCAGAAACCAGCTGAGCAACAGGCGCTGCTTGAAGAATAGAGCTATCTTCATCATCCACAACCTGCTGTGGCCCCCCCTGTAAAGCAATTTTATCACAAAAGGACACCAAACATGGGTCCATCTGTGACAACATACCTTGGACCTGGACAAAAAGAGACATAAGAATGATAATCTGTAGAGGCATTGTGGACAACCCAATGTAGGAGAAAGTGAGAACAAACAAGATACCACATCTCTGAGTTCACATGCTCTACTGACGATCCTAGATCCATTGTAGTCATCCCCATTGTAAGTCTGTATAGGTCACAGAAGTGGAAGTTTGGCATTATTTAAGCTGTCATCCTCAAAACTCTCACCACTTTATTGTAATGCACTTATGCGATGTAGGGCCAAAACATATGCAAACACGAATCAAGAAACTAAGTTCACCAAAAGATGTACCTTTGCATTTGAGACAATAAGATCAATATCCTTCATAAATGCTGCCCTGGTAAGGTACTGTCCAGAGTCCACCCGCTGCAAAACAGTAGCCATATCCATGGGCTTGTGGATTATTGATCGATAGTCAGGCACCTCCTCTTCTGATACCGGGAAGTGAAATACATTGAACCTTTTGTTGTACAAAATGCTGAAAAGATAAGCAGTCACACTATTAGCTCTATCAGGTCTCAAAAGCCAATTGAACACTAGTGTGATGAGATTGCAAGGGATAAAGGGGGGGAAAAAAGCTGCCAACAGAAGCAATTGTTTTTCAAACCAAAGTTAAGAAGGTAGATTTTATGATTTTGAAATATCACAACTAATTGCTTCTATAATTAGAGTAAGCTGCAGACCGGTTGCAGATATCTCGGAGACACATCCTCATTCGACGAACAGCATGCTGCTCAGCTTCTGCCTTAGCCTTTAGCTCAGAAGCCTTAGGGCCCTCCACTTCTTTCGGGGCTTTGGGAAGATCAATAGCAGACTTCTGTTTCTTTGACTTGTTTCTTGATTCCTCCGATTGGAAAGAGAGCAATGACTCAAACAATATACTGAAGTATCTCAATTTATCGTCATAACTTGGATGATCCACTTGATACCTATATCACACAAAGATTTTTATTTTCTTGGTGAAAGATAAGATAGGAGGAAATTCAGTGAACATGACATGAAGCAGGTGACAGATTCACAAATAAAATGTTATATAAAGAACTAAAGTCCAAAAGTCAATGAAAAGAAAACAAACTATTTCCTCAATTATGTGCCTACCATTACAGCATATTTAGTGCCTAGGCCAAAGTAGATTGCTTTAAAAAAAATTAACGAGCAATAACATTTACAGAGATCAAGAGTCGAGTACAGAACTAATAATAAAAGATCAGTAACAAAGAAATAGTAAATAATGGAGAATTAATCCATCTAAGTAATAGGTAGGCAATGATCACTTTATATCTAGCTTACATCGTAAGCACAAGCCAACACAACCCAGGAAAAGTAAGAAAACATTTGGCAAGGAACATACACGTTGCGAGAAGAGAATATAGAAGCACACTCTTCTTCGAGGTCAGTGAAAGCCACTGATGATGTTCCAAGCAATAAAACTGGAAGGTTGGAGGGCAACTCATTCAACAGAGTCAATAACACAGCCCTGAGTTGTTCATGCGCCTGTAACATAAAGAATGAAGTACTTGACTAAATGATCATTATTAAACATCGTCAGAATCATGCCAAAGCAACAAACTTTGAATAACTAAAACAGCATGTCTAGAGTCTACTGACCGTTTCCCACCAAAGATGGAACTGAGGCAAGTATAGAATGGATGGGGTTGTTCTCTTGGCTTCCCCAAAAATATGCACAAGAGCTTCTTCAGGTGTCTTTGCACTTGGATCAGAGAGAAGAGATGGCAATCCCAAAGAGTGAACAGAGAACTTCTCAAGCTCATGTAAAACAGCTGGTCCCACATGATCCTGCTAAGCCAAAAACACATCAGAAAGTGAAAAGGAAAAGCACTTAATATGATACTATCTATTTATTGAGAGGAACAGTCCTACCAGTCCAACACTTTCACCACCACATATCAAAAGGCGAGGTCTATAAACAAGGGGGATGGAAGATCCATAGGAAAGAGCGGAGAACTTGCTAAAATCTATGGATGAAAGGAAAGGGAAAATATCAGAAATTTGTTCCATTATTTTCTCAAGATGCCTCTTCAGACATGGAGCGATAACCGTTGAAAGTGGCCTTGAATGCACAATAGATCCCCTGTGCGCAGCAGGAGTTATTGTAGACATAGCTTCCAAAAAGTGGTACTTCTCAACAGTGACCGAATCAACATCAATGACAAACTTGTCGTCACTAGTGTAGACTTGAGGATACTTCTCTCTAAATGCTCTAATAGCTGCTTCTGTACACAATGCCTTCAAATCAGCTCCACAATAGCCCACACAGCTAGCAGCAAGTTCCATCTTTAGTTCCTTCGGTGGAGGATCCTTCCATTTCCTTGTATGAATATCCAGTATTTCTGATCGAGCCTCATAGCCAGGTAAAGGAAAATAAAACTCACGGTCAAACCGGCCAGGTCTACGCAATGCCCCATCAATGGCATCAATTCTGTTAGTTGCTCCAATCAAAACAACTTGCCCACGTGAATCAAGGCCATCCATCAAAGCAAGCAATGTCGAAACAATTGAATTGTGAATCTGCTCTTGCTTGCTAGACCTCACAGGCGCCAGGCCATCTATTTCATCAAAAAATATAATTGACGGCTGATTCTTTTGAGCTTCCTCAAAAAGTAACTTTAGCTGCCTTTCAGCCTCTCCCACCCATTTACTAAGAACATCAGCTCCTTTGCGCATGTAAAAACTGACCTTCTGGCCAGCTTTAGAGGCAGCACAAGCTAAGGCACGGGCAATCAATGTTTTTCCTGTGCCCGGTGGGCCACAAAGCAGAACACCTCTAGGAGGAGTGATGTGATAGTTTGCAAAAAAATCTGGATACAGCAATGGGAAGAAAACCATTTCCTTCAGAGCATCAATATACTCCGATAGTCCACCTATATCTTTAAAGCTCACATTCTCATCAACCTGCAGAGGCTGAATGTCAGCTCCTCCCTTAGAACTTGGTCCAGCAGTTTGCACCCCAGGCATGAGTGAAGTAGAAGTGTCGCCCTGATGACCCCAACCAGATGCTCCAACACTCAGGCCCCATGCTGCTGGACTATGCATGTCCAACCCACCCATCAACCATGGCATACCTCCCCTCCCACTGCGCATCCATGGCATGGATGGACCCTCGTCTGGCTCATCCACAAGAAGGGAGTCATCTGAATCATCTGGCAAAGAGAAACGAGGGCGCTTATGCATGCGCGACCCACCTTTTTTTAGATACTTGCTGTTCTTTGGACCAATTCCGTGAACTAGTACTCTACGAGGAGATTGGGGTCTGTGCTTTCCTTCCTTACGAGGGGATGGCCTACGAACCTCTGAACGTTCCCTTAAATCATATCTCCTCCTTCCTTCTTGCTCTTCCTCGCCATCTTCATCATCTCCATCTCCTTCAGCTTCATCACCTCCATCAACCTCCTCATCACCAACATCCTCTTCAATCTCATTGCCATTTTCTCTTTGATCTTCTGCACCTTGTTCTTCAGAGCTTTCCTGGTCATCCTCAGATTCATGGTATGGATGCAGTCTTTGTCCTCGCAAAGATCTTCTAGGCCGTAAACCTTCGCGGCGAGGCATGGAGTTAGACAACTTCTGGCGCTTTGGCCTAGCTGACACTTCATCATGTGCAGCATTGTTTCCCCCTTTACTCTTTGAAGATCGATATCTAGGTCTCTGTAAAGAAAAATGTGAGATAATTCAATAATAACCAGTAAATTTAGTTGCCAGTTGGAACAGGGGGGTACTAATGTGAACAACATTTCAGGAACTGTAGAAACTCACCATAAGATCATGATCTCCCGTACTGGAACTATCTGTATCATAGCCCTCCAGATTTACAGAAATCCTTCGCTTTCGCGTTGAACGGCGCAAATTTGCTGCAATAGACTATAAAGGAAATTATCATAAGCTAGCCAGCTGAGCACAAAAAATGGAGTCCTTTCAAACAGACAGCCATCCTTCATAATATGCAACAGCGGTCCTCAAACTTGTTCGGCTGTGTCACCTAGGTCCCTAAACTTTTAATTTGCAAATCCAGGTCCTTGAACTCGTTAATTACGCCACACAAGGTCAAAATATCACTAATTAGCATATGCTTGCTTGTGTGTGTGAGAGAGAGAGAGGAATAAGATGATGTTGCAAAATGACATGTGGCTCCACAGTGATATTTTAACATTGATTAGGTGACAAACAGTAATTAGCTAGATTTGGATCTTGAGCAATCCACTGGTGGACTTTACTCTTTTAAAAAAGGAGCAGATGAACAATTGGTTAACGTTGGCATGTACCCTAGCAATAAAAGCCTATTGACAATCTGGTTTTTTGTTTTTTGGGCAACAGCCAGTGCAAACATGCAACCATGCAGCCTTTGTAAAAGCATAATATACCTCGTAACAAAAACCGCTACATGAGCGATAGGAATTTAAAACAGATTGAAATATAATAATCATGACAACTCCAACTGTTGGATTTAATTAAGTAATAATTCGCTCTTTCCAAAACGTAAGCTATTTTAGTTTTGTCCTAAGTCAAACTTCTCTAGCTTTGATCAAGTTTGTAGAAAAATATATTAAAAACAACAATACCAAATAAATACACTATCAAGATATTGCATGGAAGATTTAATCATTTAATGAAACTAATTTGATGTTGTAAATATTCAATCAATTTTCATAAACTTGGTCAAAGCTAGAGAAGTTTGACTTATAGGACAACTAAAATGACGAACAGAGGCAGTATTTTCTGTGAGCAACAAATAGTGACGTCATCAACCCTTAAATCCACACTGAAACAATTTTTCTTCTAGAAACACACGCCCACCCCAAAAAAAAAGCTCTTTAAAATTGGTTTCTAGAAGATTGATGAAACAGAAAACAGAGACGTTACATGATTTATTGAAAACCCACTACAGAAGAAATGCATGTACACAGGTTACATGATTTATTGTGATGCATAATTGTATCAGACACAGCACAAACTACAGAAATGAGACAGAGATGGCAACCATTCAACCAAAATGCCATGGGCATGCAGGACCTCCAAATTATTAATTATCCAACAGTTCAGCATAGAAACAGTGTGCTTATCAGATATTTAGGCCTGTGCATAATAGACCATAAAGCACGCCCATCAAGGCTACCGAATTCACAGCTACACACAAGTTTCAAAAGTTCAAATGATGCATAAATATTAACTTACTGTCAAATGCATGCACACATTGCCACTCCCACACATGCAATTATCAATACAAACAGATCACCACGAAGAACATGTGAGAATAGATGTTCATTAAGCATAGGCAGACAAATTAGCTTACATCAGCAGGTGGCGGACGTGCAGCTGGCTTGCGAAGCAGTTTCTTAACAATCTGTGATGCAGTAGTTCGCTTCTTAGACTTAACCTTCTTCCTCATGGGTGGCTTGTAGTACATATAGCCACGACCATAGTACTTCGGACGCTGCCGCAGCCGGTCACTAGTCCTCACCGGCGTCACTGACGCGTCCCCCTTACCCTCCATCGCCACCATCCGTCCGTCCTCCTTAGGTCCACTTCCAGACCATGCTGCCCATTGCTCCTCAGATTTAGGCCAAAAAGCCCCACGATTGCAGCCAATCCCCAAACCCTAGCCCCGAATCCGCCAACCTGCATATACACAGATAAGATATCAAACGATACCAAATTTACCGCTAGTGCATTACAAAATGGAACCTGCTGTTTATTTTTCCACACTGAGCAGTCCCAAAAAAAAAACACCGAGGAAAAAATCAAACACATGAACAAAAATACGAATCCGCCCCCACCAAACTCCAGTCAGCCAATCACGAATCATCCAAAATTCATACAAGCTAACGAAAATCCACCCCACGCCAGATGTCCGAGCTAAAACCCCACGGAAATGAGACCAAAATCAGCGCGAAAAATCAGGGGAAAATCCAGAGTCCGTCGCCGCCGGGTGCTAACCTCACGAATCCGATCCGTGGGGGCGCGGGACCTTCCGAGCCCGGGCGGATTCGAGGCGGCGGCGGGGCAGCTGAGGGGACGGAGGCGAGGCAACGCGACTCGCGAGGGTTTCCTATCTTCCTTCGAGTCCGGCCGGGGTTTCGAAGCGGAGAGAGATGCCGAGACGACGCAAAGGGTTTCGGGTTTCTTTCCTCTCCACGGCCGCACGCGCGAAGCACGTGACTGGGAGGCCGCCTCGGTCGCAGCGTTCACATGGCGCTAGAGCGGGTGCGGCTTCTGACAGGTGGGCGTTATGGTATCTCCGGGCCCGGTGGCAGTGGGTACAGGAAGTCTGACTTGGGATTAAATGGTTGAGGGGATAAGTGGGTGGGATTTTCCCAGGCGTTGGATGGAGATCGGACGGTGGAGATGTTTTTCCAGGTTTATGGGGAGGTATGTGTTAACGGACTCGTGTACCGTTGGAGAGAACACATTTTAAAGTAGGAGTGGGGGTGTCTACATGTCTCTCTTGTCTTCCTCTGCCCTAGGATTTTCTAAACCTATAACCAACCGTATATGTGAAACCTATCACGAAGACAATAAAAAATATATAGTTACAAATAGAAAAATAAAGAACAAGAATATCAATCTATAAAACTTTCTTTGTTCCCTTTTACCAGACGTGCAAGCGTTTTTTGGTTTGGCCACAATAGCAGGCGCGAAAGAGAGTATCGAGTGAACTAGTCATTACTCTGCCTACTCAAAAAACGGAGGGTCAGCATGCATGTATTGTCGTACGGGAAAACAGAGGAAGTATGTTGCATACAATTAATGGGAAAGCGGCATGAGTATTAATCGCCAGGAAATCATGGATAGTAAGGCCTTGTTTAGTTCATCCCGAAAACCAAAAATTTTTCAAGATTTCTCGTCGCATCGAATCTTGGGACACATGCATAAAGCATTAGATATAGACAAAAACAAAAGCTAATTACACAGTTTGTCTGTAAAATTATGAGATGAATCTTTTAAGCCTAGGTAGTTCATAATTGGATAATATTTGTCAAATAAAAACGAAAATACTACAGTGTCAAAATCCAAAATCTTTTCGGAACTAAACAAGGCCTAAATATCGTATGAAGCTCGTATTTCTAACTTTATGGATCTAAATTACTGTTTATAAATAGTAGGAGGATGACTCCATATTTATACTCGATTCTTTTGTGTGTTTGCACAGGTTGTAGCTGTTTAGTATTGCTTATAATTATGTTACATTGAAAAAAAAATCATGTTGCGTAGTTCCATCATCACTTGACTAGAGATAGTAAAATGTATGCAACCAATGGAAGATAACCTTATGATATGAACAAGCATATAAGAAAAGCCAATAGCGTCTAGCATCAGTATAAGTTATTATACTTCCTCATGTAAATATATAGTCCATTAGGAGCATGGTCCTTAAATAAAAAAAGTTATAGATTATGAAAGTATTTCTCTAATGAATCTAGCAATTCAAATCTATACACGATTTTTTAGATATTTATGGTGTAAAAACTAAAAAAGGTTTTTCCAAGACAATCTTAGATAGACTTATATTTTAAGATAATTGATGGTGAAAACTCATAAAGGCTATCCAAGACAAACCAGGATAGAAGGAACTGGCAACATTAGTTTTAGGGTCTCTCTCGTGCATATGATTTTCCTTGACAATTTCTCTCGCTGTAATGGAGGAAAACTTCCCACATTTTCAGAGCCAGTCTTATGTAGATGTAAAAATCAACGAGGGAGAGAAATCGGTGCATCGATTCATATTTTCAGCATGTAGAAAAACGTATGGTTCCAACCGGCCGTATAGAGCCCGTGACAAGAAATCTCACGTACTAATAACTGTATAGTCGCCGTCAAGTCACAACCAGACAGTACGACATATCCGCCGCTGAGCTCAGACAAGTAGGCAACCACCAAACGGCCACCCTGTTGTACTTGCCCCCTCCAAAGACGGCAATAGTGCCCAGACCTTTTTGGCCTGCGGAAGCTTCCTGGCTGCCAAGAATCGCAGCATCTGGATAAATTTTCTAACAGCACCGTACAGTATTAAACCCTTCTACAAAGTCGGATAACCTGAACGTTTAAAAGACAGGATAAATGGAAGACCAGTTGCAGAATTAGCATAAACTCGAGTCTCAGACAAGGATAATACTCGATCCCTAAAATTTGGCATGTATGTTTTGCCAATTTAGCAGATGAGCTATACTACATATTTAACCTCAGGCCTCAACAACACCATGGAAAAAACAAGACCACTTGGCTTGTGAACTTGAGGTGGTTATTGATGGTACCGAGGTGACCCTATGAGCAACAGCAACTTTTCTTAATCATGTGTCACATTCAATAGTTCAGGCGCAATTGTGAGTCCTTGCCACTTTGTACGTCCAACTGATCAATCGTCGTCGTTGTCGTTGTTCGCATCGTGATGATTGTCACCATAGTCAACCCATGGGAGCAGTGATTCAAGGAAGACTACCGCAGGATTACGCCCAGCGACTTCACGGGGAGCACGGAGCCTCTCAGGTCCAGCTTCTTGTTCAACAGGTGGCATCTCATGCACCATTCCTGGACCGACCATGAATGGTCGTAGTTCCTCTGGTGGGAGGGACGGCGTTGTGTCAGAGAAGTCTGAAACAAGCAGATGAGAGTACCTGCAAGGTAGGGGGGCAACCTCAGGAAAAACTCTACTCGGAATGTAGTCTAGTATAATTTCTAAAAACATTGTATTATACAATAATACACAGTCAATTGAGTATCACTGAAACTAGGAAGGTTACATGTACCACAATTTTCTAAACACCACAGATGCAAAACTACTGCTAAGTTGCGATAGCATAGCTATGCTAGATCAACCCTATATTTTCCATATAACCTTTCAAACTGTAGGCAAAATCAACAACTCTTGTTGCTACCAAAGAGTCGTAAGCAATGCGAAATTATGCAAACAAAGGGCATAATGGATAAGAACAGTCATGTGAACTCTGATTTTGCACAGATTTCAGAGGAACTTACTCATTCTTCTCTGATGAGAATGCCTCCTTTCTAAGACATGCCCAGTCCTGGGCTTCCCTGTTATCTTGCTTTAGTGATTCAATCACCAAAAGAGCAGCCTCTTTCAGCAAGTTCTGCAGTTCTGGGAATCTCCACATGATATAATGACGTTCCACATATATATTGATCATATGCTCAAGTGAAGGGCTTCCCGGTTTTGCTGATCCAAAGAACACATTTCTGAGTATTTGGGTCCATGATGAGTCTTTCAGAGGAGCCTTGTCAACTATCTTGCGAAGCACCATAGGATGAAGCATAAGAGCTTGCTTCATGAGATCAAGAGATGTTGACTTGTCAGCATCATCAGAACACTCTGATGCTGCATCGCGCTCAAGGTAAAACCGTGCAATAGCAAGAGAAAATGAAAAATTTGGAAATAACCACAAGGAGTTATCACACTGGTACTCTTCTGCAAATTGCTCCAGCCATTTGTACTGTTGTGATCTTAGAGCGAAGTAATCAATGCAAAATAGAGCACCCTTTGGATCATCAGAGTCCAGTGACAACAGAAACTTGCAGACCTCTAAAGCAGACCGGTGGCAGCCACGCCTATCCAGATTTTTCATGTGACTAAAGAGTGCTGTAAACAGTGGCTTATTTGTGTCATGGCTGAATTTCAACTGGTAGTTGCCCTGAAGTGGGCTAAATAAAGGATGCCAAGCACACTCCAATGCAAATAGACATTTCTCCACTGCATCTGCTGATGATTGATGCTCTCCAGAATATTTGAAAAGTTCAGCAAATGTCAACAGTGATTCTGGATGATATGGATATTTCCCTAATATAGCTGCAATAGCATTGAGATCATTTGCTGCTTTGGCAGCTTCAAATAATTCTTGCACATGGCTGACTGAAGGATCATATGTGTACCTGCAAACAATTAAGAGCTGTTATTAAAAAGGTCAACACATATATGGAACTAGGAAGCTAAGACTTCTTCCAGATTCACACACATCTTCGAAATTGCACTTTGTTTATGCCTTAAGATGTTCTACAATGCTACGACAATATACCACATGCAAAGAGGGTGTCATACAAATATTAGACACAAGAACAGATACGATATGACCTCACCTGAAGTAATTCAAACCATTCTTCATCTCAAGAAGATCCATTGATATCGACTTATCCCATGGTGGCCAGTAGCTAGGTGGAGACACAAGAAGAGTTTTTCTTGGATTATGGACAACACGCCTAGCACCACGTACTTGCCTTGAACTGCTTGGCATATTCCGTTGATTTTCAAATGAATCCACTACCTTTGATCCAAAAATGCGTCTCATCTCATTTTCACCCTTTAGATGTCTGGGGTCTATTGCAAGAACACAGGATGCCCCATGAGTAGCTTCATTTGTCTCAATTTCCTTTCCAGCTGCCCTGTCACTCTGATAAGATCTTTGTTGTATTGGATTGTTTTCAATAGCTTCCAGAATTGAATCCAACGACTGTGCATCCTTTGACTTTGTTGATGATGGCTCTGCCTTGCTCTTTTTTTTCTTTTTCTTTGATTTTTTGTTTGTTTCAGGAACAACATTTGCCTTCTTTTGCACAGAATGTTTCTGTTCTGTATAGCTCAAAGCTTGAATTATTTCTGTTTCATCTTCCTGTTGCAGAACAAGAACAAAACATTAACATCAAGTCTGATTAATACAAGGATCTATTGAACCCTGGTGAGGACTGTAACATGATAGCTGAGCTATGATATGAAGCAATGAGGCAAGATTACATCATGAAAAGTGGGTCAAAGGTTTCATAACCATAGTTATTTTTGTTTCTTATTACACCTTTAAGATCACAATTACAAGAAAATACAGAACATAACCTGCAACAAATAAATGAAAACAAATGTCCTGACACATTGAATGAATCCGAGCAAGCCAAATAATATTTCTTTTAAGTATGAAGTAGAAATCCATACTTTACCAGAAAATTCCTTTCTACTTGTATCTTTTCCATAGACATGTTTACCTTCAGCTTCTATAGAAAGCATTGACAGTTCACAGGAAGGGCTCGGGGATACCAGCTTAACCAGGTATGTATTTTTTATGTATACTTAGCCATCTCCTCATTTGCAGAACAGAACGGCACTTTACCCAACTCTTAAGAAATAAAACAAACCTCAGATCCCATCCAACAACTTACTCGATGCTAAAAGGTGGACAAGTAGCAGCTCCAATGAGACCGAGAAAGTCATCACCACAGTGCAAAAAAGTAAATACACTGCCAATGGTTCTAAATATTAGCACTGTGCAGCCTTGAGCCTTTTCTGATCCTTTTCTGGAGTTATATTAAGTATATATATCCTCCAATCAACCATATACGCATGATTGGAACCTGTTTCCCTTTCCTCCTTCCCCAACACTGAAATCAAAATCGTGAAATTCACATACAAGGACCTTCTCTGTTTGCACCTAACAGTTTTATCATTGACGTACGATATCTCTCGGACACTACGAGCTCAGCACATTGGGGGCGATTGCAAAAAGTGCTACTACTACAACCTAACAAGTATAAACCCTAACGAGATGATCATCGGTGGACCGGAAGGCACGCACCTCTTTATCTTCTTCGTCGCCGTCGCCGTTGCCGTCGTCGAGGAGATCGAAGAGGTTCCGCGCGGAGGAGCGTGGAGGAGAGGCCTCGTCCTCCGCCGGCTGGTCGTCGTCGGCGACGTCAGTGTCCAGCGGGGCGGCCTCACGCTCCTGGAGAACTCGCCGGAGCAACCTGGCGGACATGCCTACGGCGAGCTGGGACGCGGGTTAGGGTTTGGAGTTGAGCTTGGGTGGTCAGGCGAGAGAATTTTGAGATGGAGATTGCCGAGGAGAGTTTTGCCTTTTCCGGACCCAAAGGGGAACTGTCTCGTTTATCGGAGGGGCGCGAGGACGACTTTTTTGGATATTGATGGCCCAAACGAAGAGGCTTCTTGTTAATGCCAATTTTTGTAACATCAAATTCACAAGTCATTATATATTTTTTTATATAAATTTTGGTGACAAAGAAAATCCTCAAACAGTTTTTAATTAGATTATACCTCTAAATATTATTATCCTCTATTTGGATTTCTCGTTAACTAAAGATGAAGAACAAGATTAACATACAAAATATTAAAAAAATCATTAGAATAGTATACTTTATTCAAATATCTTTAAATAGTGATTTAGATAATGGATTTAAGAAAAAGTCGTAGATACTCTGAGTCATTTAACTTAACAAAGAGGATAAGAATAACGAGGGTGATCCTTCATCCTTGTGTTCTTGGAGGGTTCTAGAGGGAGTGAGAGGGATGAACTTAGATGGAATAAGGCCGCTAATATGTCAAAGGGTGTGGATGTGGAGAGTGAGAGAGAGAGAGAGTGGAAGTTTGATTTATTGGGAATCATGACTCCATGTAAATCAGACAAGCGACCTGACATGTAGGCTTGAAGTGCCGAGCTAAGGACAACACATTATTGTACATGAAATGATATGTCGAACATCCTAAGTGATCATGGACGGTCCGTCCGGGCACATTGTCTATGAAAAATGTTAAGTATGTGGGCATGTTCTCATGAACTATCCAATAGCGCACCGGACTGTCTCGGGGACATAAGAGAGCTTGAGAAATTCAGTTTGGTGCATTTTGCAAGTCTTCCAAAACTAAATTAAATTGCAAATGATGGTTACAACATGATGTAAATGATCATGTCACGATCGCTCATGACACAAGAGGTACACAAACCTTGCTAAACACTAAGCCTAAGAATATAACAAAACGCTAATTGTGTCGTCTAAATAACCTAAGCAATAATCTTCTAATATTTCGTTAAGCACTTTTGGTGACTAGAGCATATAGATGAATCTCAACTTACTAGCCCCATTTTATTTAGCTCCAACGCAACTCAAATGCCCAGCCAAGGAGGTACATATAGCCTCTACTCCAAAATATAGCTATTGGTGGCCATGTGCATTTTTTGTAAACATCATCAAAAGGTCTAGTGACACCACCAGAGTGCCTTACCATGTTAACTAGTTGTTGCTGATCGTTGAAGGAGTCTTTCCCGATATTACTTCTCCGATGACTTCGATAAGTTTGGAACCTTTTTGCATCTTCTCTAAAAGTGCACCATAAACTTTGGTTGCCTAACACTTCAATTTTTTTTTTGCGAGACTTAGTTGCAGATGCAGACGTTCATAAACACGAACACACACTCAGTCCTATAAACACTAGAAAAGGAAGCGCCCTTCCAGGCGCCCTACAACGTCCTATTGTGAAGTAAGGCCTTGTTTAGTTCACCTCAAAAACAAACAAACAAAAAAATTCAAAATTCTTCATCACATCAAATCTTATGGCACATGCATAGAGCATTAAATATAGATAAAAACAAAAACTAATTGTACAGTTTGCCTGTAAATCGCGAGATGAATCTTTGTAGAACACACACACTATATATATATATATATATATATATATATATATATATATATATATATATATATATATATATATATATATATATATATATATATATATATATAATATAA
>Ga0182004_10000419_pt1 | contig 25077 bp, 17 predicted proteins | sample Sormic07211540_1_FD_120479 | JGI IMG/M metagenome (GOLD analysis project Ga0182004, IMG submission 120479) | Endophyte microbial communities from Sorghum bicolor roots, Mead, Nebraska, USA - 072115-40_1 MetaG | ecosystem: Host-associated > Plants > Roots > Unclassified | place: USA: Nebraska...
CAAATATTTAATTAATTTTACTATTTTTATACTTTAGTTTAAAGCTAATATATTTGTTATTGTAAATTAGTTTAATACTTTAATTTGTTTTTTATTGATGTAAATTATTTTATATAATTTATACTGATAAATATGAGATAAATAATGATTGATTAATTGACACATGTTGGATTCACGTTAGCTTATATAGAGTAGGTTAGACTATGTTTGGATAGGGATGATACCGCTTGCTAAGTTCAGAGACTTGTGGTGATCACTTTGAAAGTTCAAGGACTAGAATGACATCACCGGCCAAGTTTAGGAACATGTGGTGATTACCTTGAAAGTTTAGGGATCTAAATGACACAGTCTGCCAAATTTACAGACTCACAAATATCACTTTAGAAGTTTAGAGACCTAGATGACACCACCGGCCAAGTTTAAGGACCGGCGGTGGATTTTACTCGGCCGGAATATATGGAATTTCATGGCATTCAGCCTTTGAAATCCGGCCTCTCTCTGTACGTACAAGGACAGCGGACCCGAAATATTATCCTGGAACGATAATGATTACAGGCAGGACAGGATTAGTCTGTTAGTCACAGTCCATCAGGTGCAAATCGCTTTGTTATTATACTATAAGCTAGGAAGTAGATGTTGCGTGCGTGACGACCCAATCTAACCCGGCCCTGATTGAAACCACAACTCCACAAGCCTCTGACTCTCGCCGCTCCGAGTCGTCATCACTGATGAAAGTTAATTGCCGTGCCGCCGCAACAGTTGTTTGCGCTTTGAGAGCGCGGGCGAGTGCATGCGGCCGGCCCACGAACGGCCATGCACGCGGTGGTGGATCAACGACGACATCGATCGCTCTCGCTCAGGCACTCATCAGGCGGAAAAGGGAGAGACGACGGCGCGCGGCGTGGTCAGCGACAGCACCATGGCCACGGCCACCGGGGTTGGGTGGGGTGGGGTGGGGAGGGCGCTTGGGCGCTGGCGCTGTCACGGCGGAAATTAAGTTGGTGAGCCTAGTACGTAGCAATCATGGCAGATTGGCATGGCGCGCCGGAAGCAGGAAGCTAGAGGAGGGCAGCAGGCGGGCACGGCACCACCCGCAGCACTACCGACCCCAGTTATACGCAACGGCAAAAGTGACGTACGGGGCCTGGGCTGGGCAAAACAAGATCCCCGCGGAGCCAAGCAAAGCAAGCAATGCAAGCGGATGGGTCGTCGTCGTCGAGCGGCGATATTCGGCCGGGACATGATTGAAAATTCCGACCACTGCACGAACGGGCGCGTCATATCAGACTCCGATCCTATCATCAACTACACTGCTAGCTAGCTATCATGTACGTATCAATGTATCACGATCATGATTCATGGATGACGACGATGATGAGCATTGAGCAATGGGTGTTCGATTGGTTGGGTTAACTCACAAGTGCATACATGCGTACGTGCTGCCGATCGAGATAGAGATAGCCCTCAATCTCAATGTGCTGGGGCGAAATAGCTGCTGCATGCCGCCGGGGCCGGGCCGAACTTAAAACACCAGCTGCTGGGCTGTACTCCTGTCTCCTGGACGCTGGCCGCTTTCTCGCCTTTGTGCTTCTTCGAGGGAGTTGCCAATGAATTGCTGTTGGACTTGGGCCACCGATGTACGTACCATGCATGGCCTTGAGGTAGGGCCGTCGATGAGAAGGTAGCAGTGGAAACCGCTGGACATTGTGAGAAGCCTAGACAAGGGCCGAATGCAAGCGTCAAGCCCAATAGGTAATAGCCCACTTTCATGCATGTGTGTAGCACCAGCACAGCAGGCCCTTTGTACTAATCGACGATTCCTCGGGGGCCGTTTAGTCAGTGAAATTTTTTAGAAAGAGCTACTATAGTGTTTTTATTTGTATTTGATAATTTTTATCTAATCATATACTAACTATACTTAAAAGATTTATCTTACAAATTACATGCGAATCATATAGTTAGTTATTTTCTATCTATATTTAATGCTCTATGCAATGCCACAAGATTCAATACGTGATAAAGAATTTTGAAAACTTTGCAACATATTTCATGAACTAAACAGGCTCTCAACCTGACTCTATCTCCAACGGTCCAAGTCGATTCCATTTCTTACCTCTACTAAAACTACACAAATGTATGATGCAAGCTAAGCTGCAATGAAGTGCAAATAAAATCAGGTGGGGATTTCCCTGTTGAACCTTAAAAAAAGTCCATTACATATAATTGTTCTAGGTTTCTCACATCGTGTCATCAGTCGGAGCACCGCCCATCACCTCATCCTGGCAGCTAGCAGTGACTATGACACTGAGGAGGCTCTCCTCTCTAATTTTTGCAACTGCAGTTCATGAATAAGGATGTTTTTAGAGTTCATCAATCACAGATTTGTTGCTTGTGTTCCAAAGCTCCCAAAATTTTCCATAGGTCAAGTCTGTACCTAGTTTTTCCCCTCCGCACCTCCACTCTTATCAGCGTGCCACACTAACAAGTTTTCCCTTCCTTGTGCACTGACATACTCCATCTGTCCTAAAATACAATACATTCTAAAAAAATTAAGATAACTTAAGGAAACACTCAAACGATACATGTACCCATAGATTATACCCAACTAAATAGTTTTCCTTAAATTATGGTTTTCTTTGTAATATTTTTTACCAAATCAAGGCATAATCATTACATAGAATGTATTATATTTCAGTACAAATTTTAGAAGACATAAAACACTATATTTTAAAACGGATGGAGTAGTCATTATGACTTGCATCTTCTTTCCAGAAAGCAACTTTCACTAGCTCCACATCCCAATTGTCTGTTATTGGACTGCAAGTCATCAACTTTAGTTAAGATGTTAGCTCCTTCCTAGATACATAGCGAACTCCGAGACACAATGCCCGAGATAATGAGATTATTACACCCATAGCACTTTTGTTCCAAGGAGGTTGATTTCAAATAATATATAACTTACTCCTTACTCAGCCATGTAAACAATCAGAGTGAATGGGGGACATGATAGAGGACTTCAAACTTGAGAGGGGACTTAGATAGGATGACCCATTTTACCACCCTATATGTTTCTTCTTTGCACTGAAGGCTTCTCAGCATTAGTACATAGAGCGGAGAAGGAGGGGCTGATCGCTGGAATGAAAATTTGTCTGGCTGCATTGAGTATATCACACTTGTTTTTCGTCGATGACTCACTATTTCTAATTTGTGTGAATGAGGGGATGCTCAACAACATCAAGATTTATCCTTGACTTGTGTGAGAGATGTTTGGGGCAAATGGTTAATAAGGCGAAACCAACAACCCTTTTTAGCCGAAATACAAAGGTGCAACGAAAAAGAAGGTGTGCGATCTTCAAGTCACATGGGAAAACCATGAATGATAAACATTGGGGCTCTTGTGCATGTGGATAGATAGAAAATTGGGACGTTATATAAAAGAATATTTGGAAAAGAATGTAAAGGTGTAAGAAATTCTTGTCATGGTTGATCTGATGAAGTCCTTTTGTGACCAAAATAGTAGCATGGTGTATCGTTTTGTTGCAACGAAGAGGAAGGCAAGCACAAAATTCATTGGGCTTAGCATGGACATGCTTTCAACCTCACGAGAACATATGTCGAGGGAATTCTAATCCATTATAATATTATTGTTAAAATCTCCAATCCATTAAATGAAATTAAACTAAAGAAAGGGACATAGGAGTATTTGTGCCAAGAAAAAAAAAAGGGGAAATAGGAGTAGCACACGAAACCGGGTCCCGATCCTAGGGTTTGGTCTTCCCCTCTGCCGCGAGCACGTGTCCGCCACACTCCCAAAGGGATACACCCCTCGCCTCCCCACCGCCGCCGTTGTACGCTTTTGGCTCCATCGCCCCCTCCACTTCGGAGCCTCTCTTTCGGCGGCGGCGCAAGAAGAGATGGCGGAGCGGCTGACCCGTATCGCCATCGTCAGCGAGGACAAGTGCAAGCCCAAGAAGTGCCGCCAGGAGTGCAAGAAGAGCTGCCCCGTCGTCAAGACTGGTAAAATCCCTTTGCCCCGTAGCTTCGGCGATTCGGACTTTAGGTTTAGATCTCGCCCCCTACCACCGCCTCTATGAGGACGAGGGCCTCCTCTTCTCCGCCTGCTCCTCGGAGTCGCGATCGGTGACCGCCCGCCCGCGTTGTGCATCTTGTTCGGGTTGGGGGCGGCGGCGGGGGCGGCGGCGGCGTGACAGGACAGGGGTGGAGTTGCGGCGACGGCGACGGCGTGACAGGATAGGGTGGGCGGCGGCGACGGGACAGGGGCGGGGCGGGGGTAGGGCAGGGGGCCCGTGGCTGTCCAGCAGACGCCTTTACCATCGGGGAACCTGCTCGTGCGTGGTGAATTCGATGTTAGAAAGTGGCTTTGTTGATTCGTTGGTCCGTCCGCTTGCAAGATCAGAGGAATCGGAACCGCTAGCATCTGGAGCTTCGATTTTTCAGCTGTAGAAATTTGGCTAATATCTCTTGTTTAGTGAATTATTAAATTGAACTCTTGCACATGCTACTGGTTGTATAGTTCGCACTGTAACATGTGAAGGCCCGGTGTCCAAATACAATACCATCCATTTTGCTGAAACAGATACAGTATATTGTTCTCTTCCAAATGTTGATCTGCACGTCGTCTATTTTCTGGCTTAGCATGGATTGCTTTTATGACAATATTCTGTTTTACTGTTTAGGGAAGCTATGCATTGAAGTGACTTCGGCGTCGAAACTCGCTTTCATTTCTGAGGAGCTGTGCATCGGTTGTGGTATCTGTGTAAAGGTAGGCTTCTAACTTCGCCAGCTAACCGTGTATGATGTGCCTATGTGATGTAATGTTCTTCTCACTTCTGTAATCTCTGTTGCAGAAATGCCCATTTGATGCCATTGAAATCATCAACCTTCCAAAGGACTTGGAAAAGGATACCACTCACCGATATGGGCCTAATACCTTCAAGCTGCACAGGTACATACACTCGTCTCATTTTAGTGCTGGGTATGTTTGTATAATTTTTTGCACTGTTGGTCATCTGTATGTTTTCTACTAATCTGGCTCGAAGCTTGCCCCTTTGGGAGCGTTACTGATTTAGCCACCTGCAGGTTGCCTGTCCCGAGGCCTGGTCAGGTTTTGGGCCTTGTTGGAACAAACGGAATTGGAAAGTCGACAGCTCTTAAAGTGTTGGCTGGCAAGCTGAAACCTAACTTGGGGCGCTTCAAAGTATATTTCGATATCTGCTCCATACATAATTTCATTTTCCTGTTCGTTGATTTTATATTAGTGTTTTTTTTTCTTTGAGGAAGTTTCTTCTCTTTCCTATCATATATATAGACCTCAAAAAAAAAAAGATGACATTTTACCTGTGCTATGCAGAACCCGCCCGATTGGCAGGAAATTCTCACATATTTCCGTGGGTCTGAACTTCAGAACTACTTCACACGCATATTGGAAGATAACCTGAAGGTCCTATTTTGCCACTTTAGTTCCTCTGTTTGTACTTCATGCACAGTGTGTTAGTTTGTAGTCTGTAACTGTTAGAACTTGATTTCTTGTTTACTATTGCTATGTGCTGGCTATTTTCATATGCTCTATTTGGAGCCTGTTTTCTATCCCTACAACATGTGCACATTTTAGCAATGTCTGTATTACATCTAAAGTTGCAAGCAATGGATGATTACAGCACTATAAAAATAACAATGGTTATTGCTCAACTTTTGTTGTTAGCTTCATAAATTTAAACAGTCATACATATTCCTTAATTGTTGCTATACCTCTGTAACATACCAAGAACCTGATAGCAGGACATAGGGAAGTTTCATGTGAGTTTTTGTTTTTTAAATGTTTAATTGTTCTGATCCCTTTGGATTCTCTCTTTATTCCCTCAGGCAATCATCAAACCTCAGTATGTTGACCACATCCCAAAAGCTGTCCAAGGGAATGTAGGACAAGTACTTGAACAGAAGGATGAGAGGGATATGAAAGCTGAACTGTGTGTTGACCTTGAATTAAACCAAGTTATTGACCGAAATGTAGGAGATCTTTCTGGTGGTGAGCTACAGAGATTTGCAATAGCAGTTGTTGCTGTGCAAAATGCGGAAATCTACATGTTCGATGAGCCATCAAGTTACCTTGATGTGAAGCAGAGGCTGAAAGCTGCACAAGTCATTAGGTCCTTGCTTAGGCCCAACAGGTAAGACATTTGCTATCATGATTTTCAATAGTTTTTTTTTCATTGAAAATCGTTATTAACATCGGCCCTGTTATGTTTCAGCTATGTCATCGTTGTGGAACATGACTTGAGTGTCTTGGATTACTTGTCCGACTTCATTTGCTGTTTATATGGCAAGCCAGGTGCTTATGGTGTGGTTACCTTGCCATTCTCAGTCCGAGAGGGTATCAATATTTTCTTGGCTGGATTTGTTCCAACAGAAAATCTTCGGTTCCGAGACGAATCTCTTACATTTAAGGTAACCTATCCACATGCTACTTGAAATCCTTATTCTGTGATGGAACTTGAGTTCCTTATCCTATCTTGGAACTTTGACTTACATTAGTGTTGTACTTTAAGATTGCAGAGACTCAAGAAAGTGCTGAGGAGATTGAGACGTATCAGCGGTACAAGTACCCTACTATGAGCAAAACACAGGGAAATTTCAAGCTTACTGTTGTTGAGGGTGAATTTACTGATTCCCAGATTGTTGTTATGCTTGGTGAAAACGGGACAGGGAAAACTACATTCATTAGAATGCTGGTAATGCCATCCCTCCTGGCCGCCCACTTCATATAAGTTTTTTTTAAACTCAAAAGTCATTCTGAGCCCCCCTTCCCTCTGGTATGGTTAGGATTTTAAGTCCTGGGAACGTCTTGTGTTGCCTTATCTACAGTATCAGAAAGTTGTTAAAGCCTCCTATACTAGTTCAGAAGATCAATCTTGTTATTTGGCAGGCATATATCACTGACTTTGTACTGTTTAGTTGCTTTATAGTAGTGAGATGTGGTTACAGCTGTGCTTGACTGCTTGCTGCCACATGAACATGTCATTGTTCTTTTTGCTATTTGTGAATTTGTTGGTGCTGCAAAATCTTGTGTGACTGCATTTTGGTCTGTTGTGTTATTTTTGTGTTGGCCTTAGTTTAATATTTCTTGCTATACAAGAGTGCAAAAATCTTAATTCAGATTGATCATGTTGAAGGGCTAAATACTTTATTTTCTCTGATTGTATTGTGCTATTCAAGGCTTTACTCCTGCATTCCTTTGATTACCAGAAAAAAGTGCACAAGGTCTGTGCTACTTTTTGTCATCTTACGTTCCTTATTTGTTATGTCTGGACAGGCTGGGTTGTTGAAGCCAGACACAGTCGAAGGCACTGATATTGAAATTCCTGAATTCAATGTGTCTTACAAGCCCCAAAAGATTAGCCCAAAATTCCAGAATACCGTGAGGCATTTGCTGCATCAGAAAATTCGGGATTCCTATATGCACCCTCAGTTTGTGTCTGATGTAATGAAACCACTGCAAATTGAACAACTCATGGACCAGGAGGTTGTTAATTTATCAGGTGGAGAGCTCCAAAGAGTTGCTATATGCCTGTGCCTTGGAAAGGTAATATTGTTGTTCTGTTTAATACATTGCTTTGTCTGCTTGATGCTTTCCTTGATTGGCCCAATATAATGTTGCAGGAATAAAATAGATGTGTTCTAGTAGATTCACAACTTTGCATCTTGGATATATTCCTTGCATTTCAACTACACAAATGTTATCCTACTCTCCTTTTTTTATTATTTGTACCTGATTGAAAGTTGAAGTCGTTTAGGACATTGATTACCTACAAGATATCAATTTTAGATGAATTGATTATATATTATGAAATGAGAGTATTTTCTTAATGATTCTAGTAACATTGATCTTATGTTTTTAAACTACATATTTTGTTACATCTTTATCATCAAAGCTCAAGATGTTACTGATACAAATCCTAAATGTCTTGTAATTCTGATCCGAGGGAGTCAATTATGGATTTTCCTGATACAGAAGTATGTGGGTCACACGTGACACTGCTACTTGCCTGAGTGTCATTTACAACATAGCGGGGCTGGAATCAGCCATCTATCTTCTTTTTTTCATCCATGTCTTTGTTTCTACAAAACCAATCATATATTGTTTTATGAGTGGTCCAATTCAATAGACGGTGCATTTTTTTAACCTTCTATAATTGTATAGATGTACTCATTTCATGTATCAATGCATTTTGACTCGAGCATGCATATTGGCCCCTGCCCATGATGACAAATAGAGTGCTGAGTATGCAAGTTGTGATGATGCAAAGCTTGGTTGGCTGACAGCATAGTCCATATATATCAAGCATGATACCTTTTCATTTTCTGCTACTTTTCATTTTTGCGCCTCTTGAATACTATGATACAGTCCAGTTAATGATGATGCGTGAAGACATATATACCTAATGTTTTAATGGAGCTGAGCCTCTGGATACCACTAGTCCAATATCATTTGGATTGATTGTCAGCTTCTGCACACTTACACCATGTGTATGTTCAGCCTGCAGATATCTATCTGATTGATGAACCAAGTGCTTATCTTGATTCGGAGCAGCGTATTGTTGCCTCAAAGGTTATCAAGAGATTCATTCTTCATGCGAAGAAAACTGCATTTATTGTTGAGCATGATTTCATCATGGCAACATACTTGGCTGACAAGGTCATTGTTTATGAGGGGCGACCTTCTATTGACTGTACTGCCAATGCACCACAGTCTTTAGTATCTGGGATGAATAAATTCTTATCGGTAAGTGCAGGATAACGAAATATAGTATTAACCTAGAATTCATGCTCTGTTCTCTTTTCTTTTCAGCCATGCTTTTTCTGCCAGCCAGCAGTGTTTTTCTCTCACAATAAATCAGCCAACAGTAATTTCAGCCATGACTGTTACCAAAAACATAGTATGCTCAATTGTTGGTCCAGTTATAGGCAGTTCTCATAGATTAGTCTTCAGTAATTTTGAATAATACTATATTTGCACTTCAACTTTTATTGACCTGGAGTCTAGATAATACCCCTTACATTGGTTCCTATAGTATTAACCTAGAATTCATGCTAAAAAACTCTGTTGCTGTATCTGTGCCTTTGTTTTGATTTATTCATTATTGGCTTATCTATTTCCCTGCACTAACTTCATTTGCCATGCATTTGGTAGCATCTTGACATTACTTTTAGAAGAGACCCGACCAACTATAGGCCACGTATAAACAAGTTGGACTCTACCAAGGACAGGGAACAGAAGTCAGCTGGGTCTTACTACTACCTCGATGACTAATGAGGAAGTACAGGTTGTCATATATCTGTGTAGTTTTCGTGCACAGAACTACCTATATGTTTACTGACCCTTTTTCCTTTTCCAGAATCTTTTTGGAGAGCTATACGACGCATAATCTTTCCAGGGCGTGGAAGTGAGAAGCTACTTCGAAGCTACAAACTACATCATGGCATGAGACTTGTTTAATAATTGGTTGCAGGAGTAGAGTGCACCGGTTACAACTTATAAAGCAGAGCATGCTGTGTTGATACTGAGTTTTTGTTTGGCTTGACCTATATGAAGAGAAGGATCGGTGTTAAAATGGGCTTTGGGAAGGGAGAACCAGTTTCTGTTTTTAAGCAATACTGTACTGTCAATTTGCCCTCGAGTATATTTGATCCTCAATTTTATAGATCACATTAAAGTTTCGAGCAACAATGTGAAATCTTATGATAAATTGCTGTGCGTATTGGTTATCTGATTGTAATACATTCTTTGGAAACTGTTTGAATGACCGAGCAAACGGATAGCCGACAGTTTGTTCATTATCTCATTTTTTTCGGACGGCATTTTCTCTATCTATAGGCTAAAACCAAAACGTGGTGGCCTCGGTTGCAATTGAAAAAAAAAAAGAGGGAGCTCTCAAAAGTCTGCTCGTTTCTGCATTGAGGCACCAGGAGTAAGAGACGATCACATTTCTGTCGCAGAATCTAGCCCCCCACCCCCACCCCCACCCCTCCCCCCCCAAAAAAAATTGCTTTAAAAAAAAAGAAAATTAGTGCAACAGAACATGGTCCCCGTAGGCGCCATTCGTGGGTCGTGGCCACGCACTGGCAGTGGAAAGTAGCAACCAGACGTAGCCGAAGACTGCCATTTTTCAATTTACAGAGCTGCAGCTCCGATGGCAGTGTCACTTGAGAATGATCCAATCACCAACAGCTATTTGGTGGTCTCCTGACTTCCATAGACCTCAAACTCTGCCAAACTAACCCAACAAAACCCCCCAATGGCCACCAAGCTGCAGAATTATTTCTCTGGCTCAAGAAAACGGTTGACGAATTATGATGGAAGGAGTCCATCACGAAGAAGTCATTCATTCAGTTAAACATTTTACAACATGCGCACAGGGCATCCAAGCATTTCCTTGGTTATTTCCTACTCCAGTCCAGCATGTGCCACCACTTTTGAACACATACACTGCGACTTGCCGACTTCCTCAAGCCTCCGGCTTATGCTATGCTTATGTCTCCAGCAAATGTACATTGGTGGGGACTAGGGAAGCATGGCTGCCACCGTTATATGCCATTTTGTCAGTAATACAGTCTTCGCAAACTTCCTTGCACCTCAGGTCCCGCTTAAGTACCTTTTGTACTTGCTTTGTGCAAGACTTAGTAAGAAGTCTGTGAACATGCGCTCATATCCTGGCATTTTACCGTAGCCTGCACAGTTAAATTGCGTCAAGAAGACACTGTTAGGAGATGCTATTGTAAGGAAATCGTCATAAACTGCACAGTTAAATTGGTCAAAGAAGAAGATACTGTTAGGAGAATAGTGTATCTGATACAATATTCTTCTTTTAGACAATGAAGCACAGTTCTGCATTATAGCTTAAAGTGCAAATTGTGTCCATAGTATTTTCAGTAATGGCGAAAGGAAGCACAAATGGTATTCAAGACATCAGATAAGTGGTCACAATCATGTGCTTAACTATGTAGAAAGATTAATTCCCACAACGTAAAAAACTTCCCTTTATGGCAAAGAATAACTGGCTCTCGGGATGAACTAAGCATAAGTAGCTAGGCTATTTTGCCCCAACACAATCGATATTTGGTCATGGAGATCCTACTGGATTCTTGAACACTCAGAGATGGCCTAGAAGGCCAGAGATTTGTAGTTAGCATACTCCTCACACTTGGCTGGCACAAAAGTTTGGCCCAACAAGTTCTGCATGGACAAAGATAGAGACAGAAACGAAGAGGACAAACCCGAGGTATGAATGACAAGATAACAAAATGACCTCACACCTGGGAAGTAGTTGATATCAATTATGTAGTACCGATCTTTGGTTCCAAGTTCTCTAATCATATCTATATTGAACAATCTCAAACCCTGCAGGATTGAACTTTGCCATGTCAGCCAAGGTAACATGAAACAGATATGTGCAGTTCAGAACTAGAATTACACATACCAGCCGGCCACGAAGCTCCCTGCCCAGTTTCTCTAGAAGTGGCCTTGGAGGAAGCTCTATAATGTATGAGAAATCTATGTTAAGTGATGTAACAAAAGATCACTTGGTGCACTTGGCAATGTATAACGAGCAAATCACATCATGATTTATTAGCCATCTATTTTTCTCATTGAACAAATTTTGCCCTAAACTTCATAATCATCATGACTAATGGAGATATGACACTTCAGACTCATTTGCATTGACAGTTCTCAGAGCAAATTGCATGTTTAATTAAGGGATCACTTGGATTACTGGAAAAGGTACACAAATTTTTAACAAATGGTGAGATTGACAGCAACACTGCACAGTTCTCACCTGCAATAAGAGGGTCAAGATCTGCATCCTCCGCACTAGCTGCAGCACATGAAACTCTTGGCAATCGATAGACGCCAACATTGTTTAGTAAGTCATATGTGTTAACATCAGGAAGAGAGAACCTGCGGACAACCTGTATTGTTTCGCCAATGATATACACCTTAAAGAGGATCCCGCCTGTAGAGGTAATAAATCAGATCCCACATTTCTACTGTTTCAGGGCAAAGTGTCAGGAGATAGAAAAAACAAACAATATAGATGAAAGAACAGAAAATCCGAACATACCATGGTTTATGAATTCCTGTAGAACCAGAGGCGGATCAAGCATTGACAAGGATGCCTCATCATATGCAAGGTATAGTTCGTGACCTTTAGATGTTCCATCAACAACCAATGGCTTGGCAACTGCAAGAGGATAAGCACTTCCAGTCAAGCAATCTCCATTTACTAGCTCCCCACATAGCAAAATAAAAAAGTGACATGTGTGAATTATTTGAGTATAGAAACAGCTTAAGTGCAAAGCTCCAGCGGCAGAATAAGTTGAAACCTACCGCTGACAAATAGGCACCAAATATTCATTAACTAGAACAAATGCGATTACTTAGAATGGTAATGGGTGAACCCAACAGCTTTTAAAGCTCATGAAGGAAGAGTAGAAGGGCTGATACCTAGGTTGTGGTGTCCAAAACTGAAGTGCCAAATTTCAAAAGATGGTTTCAAAACCACAATAACAACAAAGCTTTTCAGTCCCAAACAAGCTGGAGTAGGCTAGAGATGAAACCCGATATGAGCCACAGCAGAAGGGAAAAAACTTGCATAAAATTTTAAGAACCACTAATGATAGTAATATAACTTGAGGAACTAAAGCCTAGTCCATGGTTCAGACACGTGGATTGCTGGATAAGTAGTCGCAAAGCCAAAATTTTAAATGAAAAAAATGCCGCGAGAAACAGGAATCAAATCAATCCGCTCAACTGTTTCCAATTTCTGGAATTGTGCCTCGTCCAGCGATGAAAACAAAGGTGCATTTCAATAGGACTGTAAAACAAAGCTCAGATGTTTTTTATTATATATTTTTTGGGTGTGTGTGACTTAGCTCAAAAGCTAGTTAAGCAAGCACACAAACAACAGTGATGGAGCTTGGTGGGAAATAATTCTGTGGCCTTAGCAAGGAGAGAACCAATCTACCAACAGAAGGATAGAAAAGATATATATAATTCAAATAATCTAATCAAGTAAACATAAACAAATAAGTCCCAAGAAGATAGACTAGACTGAGTGGACCTGATGATTTCAAACGAATTGCTCACAAGCACTTTCCAATGTTCTTTATCCAAATAATTGGTAGCTTGAAGATTGGAATCAATTACCCAAGGGCAAAGTTAGTCCAGCCATAGCTACAGCAGTTGGTATAGAGGATGGATCTTCCGTAATGACCAGTTGTCGTGGGGTACAAACTTCTCCTGCAATATTTCAATGCACATACAATCACATGTTTAATGCAAACATAGTACATCCTTCACAAATTTAAGTTAAAGGTGCACTTTGAGCAGTATTCCTTTTACTAATAGCAATATACTACTTTTGCTATCAATCAAGAAAATTTATCTGTCAATTTGAACAGCAACTGTCCTTGAAATCTGCCAACAGTAAAACAAGTCTCCAACAAATTCAAGCAAGACCTTCTGTTTTTCGATATCTATTAGTTTATATGGTATCATCACAATTCATATTGTCAAAGAAAGAACTGACATAGCAACCCTTAATTGGAAAATTCTGTGGTTCACAGTGAATGGAGTAAAACAGAAATTCTATATATGGCAAACATTTGTGTGCTTGTTACTTTGTTAGTATGGGCAAAAGTCGCAAAACTATTTTCCTTCCTACGACTGTAGTTGTACCATAATTTGGTGGGAACATGATACTTCAATGTGTCAGCATTTTAAGAGAAATGGAACGTAACTTAAACGATGTAAACATTAAAAAATATAAACGAACAGCATCATTACCATAGAAATTTGACAGGTTCAAATCAGCTACTTCTTCAAGCATTGATTGTCGATTGTTCAGATGCTTGATAGCATTTGGTGGGTCAAGGACAGTAACTTCTGGATGTTCTTCATGATAGTCCTTCAGAAAATGGAAGAAACTAAGGAAGCAACGCAATGGAAAGTGGTAACATTGACTTGGAAGCTACAGAAAAGCATTACGACTACGATAAGATTGTAATCGATTGATTTGAGCATACTATTTGTCACCATTGAAAAAAAATACTGGCAGCAACTTTCCAAAAGTGTGGCAGTGAACAGTTTGAAGGAAAAATAGAAAAAAACATGAGAAGTGAGTATATGGCACAATCTTACCTCCAGAACCTGCTGCCACTCCTTCCTAGTAATCTGCATAAGGAAGCAAGAACTCTTTCAGTACAATGGATAGCAGAGGCTGCATAAAACTATGATGACCTTTTCTTGGAACATTAAGCAGAATTCACCTCACTCCAGGATCAGAAAGTTCACAAGTGAGTGATTCTCCCGCAAAACTTGATCTAGGTCCTATGCTGGCGCATTCTTAATATTGCAGGTTAAAATAGGATGTGACTGACCTTGTGTAAAATAACATCAAAAGGGCCTTGTTCTGAGAGGGGAAGAGACTCATCAATCGAGACAAAACTGATTCCATTCTTCCTGACAATGCACATGACAAGAAACTCATCAAGAAGCACAATGGAAAAAAAACAAAAGCTTGGCAATAGCCACAATATTCAATTTGACATGCAGAGCTAGTGATAGCAATATCCATATACTATCTAAGTACACAAAGTAATCCCTCAGTTTATATTCAGCAATATGCTTGAGCAACGAGATAATACTCAAATTAGAAACATAAACGGGATGGTACTTGGGTATATGTCCAGGGGTAAGGAAAGAAATGTTATACTACAATGAACTGCATGGTATCAGGACATTTATTGTTTGAGCTGCAGAGAGGACTACAAGGGGAGAAACTCAAGTACTCAACCGGTTCCAGGGTACAAAAGTTGTCAGGAAAACTGCTCAATTTGCCAAAAATATTTGCCTTGTCAAAATTTGTTTAATTTTACTTTTCCCACAGCCTTTCTTATGTCCATATACCCTGTAACACATTTTACAAGGGTAATCACATCATATGAGAATTCGAGGCATTTACTTTTTAAGTTACTTACAGTCTTGAAAAGCAGAAACACAAACAATAATAAAACAATATAAATAGTTTAAGCAAAAACACTTTGTTGTTCCTTATTAGTTACCATGTGTTGCCTATCCAAATGAGGTAACAAGTAAACAACAGATTCAGCTTGGCTCTTAATCCAGACAACTAACAAGAAGAGATTGTTTGCTGGCAACCCATGTTGCCATCAAATCTAGCGATTGAGTAAGTAAAGTACAAATGAACACAGCAGAGACACTGCCATCAATAAGTTGTCATTTTCCATGTGATGTGTTTATCCAAAGGAATATTCCAAACTAGAATCCCAGATACCATCAACAAGGATTTGCAGCCTAGGCCCATTCCGCCAACTTGGCACCATAGTATAAAGCTATTGACTATTGAGACCCCCTCATGCAGTGGAACTGTCAACATAGGATACACATATAGGGCATATCTACCGATGCCACTGGAATTCCAAATAAACACTTGACAGGCACCTCCGAGTACTAAATCATTAATCCAGCATGCTTCACTCAGAAGCCATTCTCGCTAGCCGCTCCCGCCAACTTTGCACTCCAGTGGAGCCCCGATTCGATCACTATTTGACTAGTGCCGCAAGGAATAGAATAGCATTCCCCTCCACCCCATACCGTGGAAATTATAATCCTTCCAACACAAGAATACTATCCACGGTATCACATTAGCCTGTTCATGCAAAATTCTTCTGACCACCAGGAGCTGGGCAGCATCTAATCAAAACACAAAAGAAATCGCGACTCCAACCATGAACGCTCCTCGTCCCTCGAATTATACACCATTTTCCTCTAAGGCCAACATCTTCCAAACTCTTTGGGCTATTGATAAAAGGAGAGAGAGAAAAAAAAGAGCAATCGTGGAATTGCTCGCCACCCGGCCAACAAATACAAATACTAACGAAAATCTCCCCACCATTCCCCTCAAAATCCATCACCACTCGGCATCTGGCAAACACATCAAATCATTCCCTCATTCTGAGCAGCGATGATCCAGGCTTTTACCTCGCCAGCAGGAGCAGCTTGGGCTGGAGGAAGCTCTTGACCTTCTTCTTCGTGAGGGCGTAGCCCACCACTAGCCGGGGAGCCGGCGCCGCCGCGCCGATGATTGGCGACAACGCCGCCGAAGACATCACAGCCCCCTCCTCGCTCTCTTCCATCTCATCCCGCACCTCAGCATGCAGACGCATCCTTGCCGCTAAATCTCGTCGCAAATGGCAAGGAGCCGAAGGACAATCGGGAACCTCAAGATTAAGTCTGCACAGAGGGTGGGTGGAGCAGAGTTGATGCTTTGCGCGGGCGCGCGATAGGCGGAGAACTAACTGAGGTGGGGGCGAACAAGGGTGGGACGAATACGCGAGGATTTTGGGGGGCAAAATTTTGCCTCCGGGGAGCTCTTAATAATGGCGAATGGCGAGGCGAGTGGAAGGGGGAGGAAGAAGAGGCGGGCGGGTATTTGTAGACGACGGAGAGTGGGTCATTCTTTGTGTCTACAATTCACCTGCCGCATCTCTACCATTACTCTCGTCGGCATAGACCATCGAGCATCCTTGTTACGATTCCAATTTATGTAAAAAAAATATATTCTACCCAAATTAGACGAAAAATCAGTAGATAGAATAGAACTGATCATACACCATACATAATATTTTATATCTGACCGTGATCTAGTCATGAAGAGTTAAGCAAATTATTAATGCCATCGTCTAATGAAGAGTGGATAATCCAAATACACACAATGTTGATTAAGAATATGTTTGGATACACTATAATTATAATAGTTGGCTAAATTATTCTAATTATAATCCGAACAGAATAAGATTATGAGGTCAATTATTCTAATCGGAACAACATATTACGACATCACCAATTCTATAATTCACCTCGGGTCTCTTTTTTGTGATTATGAGTATTTTCACTTGAAATAAAAACAATTTACCATAATAATCTAGGAATCCAAGCACTTCAATGAGTATAGTTTATAATCTAGATTATAATAATTTTATCTATAATCTAGATTATAATAATTTTATCTATAATCTAGATTATAATAATTCAGTTGTATTCCAAACAGACCCTACCAAGTTAGGACTAATTTGAAATGTAGTAATTTTGCATGAATCATGCAATAGTTTTACAAAATCAATTCAATTTTTAAAAACAAACACATAAATAAGTCGTCGTATTGTTTTTTTCTCAAAGGTAACAAAAATAATGGGTAGCAGAGATGAAAACAAAGTGAGGTACTAGCAATAGAAGATATAAAGAGGTGGAATTTAGATAGAGTACTCATTTGAAACAAAGAGATATTGATGAGACAGTCTCACCCTAAAAATTATAAGATCTCTATGTCAAATTAATGTTTGGCAAAGGAATTCGAAAAGTGAGTTCTCAGTCAATCTTTTGAGCATGCGAGAGATTTACTAGGTCCAGGTTGTTTAGGGTAAAACCCTATATCTCAGGTGAGACGAGATTTGGATGTCCTTGTTCTTAGCTCAAAAAACATATAGGGGATAAAAACACCCTACAAAGACATTGGGTCTGGTCTCCTACATCCAAAACCTTTCCCTTACCTAAGTACGCATACACACCACGTATTATCATACAGTGCTGCCAAATCATTCATATCTATAGAACAACGGTACATAGTCTACTGCATCACATCCTAAACACAATTGTAAGGATGCACGGTAAGATAATGGGCGGCGACAAAGTGGGAGCATGCGATCATATATAACACAGTTGCCTCTTCGGTCCTCTCACATTAAATAATGTTTGTTGTGTGTTCGCTACATGAGGCGGACAAACACATAGTGGCAAGGGCCACTATGCACACAGTGTGTACGGCAACAACGACTACTTGATAGCCTCACATAGTGCACCTAGGTGAGCAGCCCTTGTAGGTCAATGAAGTCGGAATCCTCTAGTGTTCATGTTGTGGTTGGTCATCAAAGGCACCCGAAGAAGGTGCCCACCGAGCCGTCCGCTACTTGATCAAATATTGGTCAACGTCCTAATTGATCTTGTGGATATAGGCTAGGCCTATACCTAGCCTGCTTTGGAAGATTAAGTGGAGCATAAGGACCATGTTCCTTTGACACCGACAACAGCTCTGCCTGATGCACTACTAGGCTGAGCAACCCCTTGTACGCAATGTGTCCAACTCCTTCTCTAGGGTCCATTCTTGACAAGCAGGTCCACTCGCGCTCAAGGTGCCTGGTTGGCACACTCGTTTGGGAAGAGGGGCATTCAACCCTAGTCCTCTACTCATCCAGATCTTGATCATCATATTCATTGGACTTGTAGACATAGACTGCATAGGGAACTCATGCCACGTGGCGCTAACACTATAAACCAGTTGTTGTCATCACGCCATATATAATAATATGTATTAACATTTGCTATAAATAACAAAAGCTATTGTATCTCCACTCTTACACAAAAAAAATATAAAAATTATTGATCCACAACAAATCAGTGAATAATACGTGGTATACAAAGAAAACCTAAGTTGTAGAGATCCTATAGGAACATTAGCATACATAGAGAAGCACATTTCATGTACCTCGCTTGTTGTAGAAATATAGCAGTTTTACACAAGCATGAAAGAACAATCAACGAGAATAGTGTACAGTTAATATAAACAAGGTGATTTGGGTATAGCTTTGCCAACTCAAATTTCTAAAATGTGGCTAATAACGTAGAAATAATTAACTAGGCGGTTTTTTTATATTATCAAGGAATATACTTGGAGTCGAGCATGACGTACATACTCAAACCTGAATGGTCCAGCGCTGATAAAAACTGTACCTTCCATGTCTTCCATCTAATCATTTAAGCTAAGTTTATTTTCTGTTTGCCAAATGAAACTTTGTCATTACATTACGTCTGGTTAACTAATGCACTATAGTCTTTTTGATTGTTGAAGAAAGGAACGCTAGTAATCATCGCTACGTCACCCCCTCAATTATGCTGGTGGACTACTTAACTCCTTTAACTTTAAAATCTGGCGTTTTATCCCTTGAACTTTCTAAAAACATTTAAATAACCTCTTCAAACGATTTAGTTTGCTAAAGTAACTATGGTTTTGCTACAACGACATCGGTTTTGTATTTTCCCTTTTTATTTATTTCAACTGAATTTTAAAAAATCATAGTAAATCATAGAAAAATTATAAAATACAAAATCTAATTTTTGTTGGACTCCACATGAGTAGATCTACACAGTGAATATATAATATGACATACTTTAGTATAATGTTTTTGCTGTAAATTTTATAGAAAATAATACGACAATTTTGCTCTATTATTTTCTGTAAAATCTATAGAAAAAACTTTGTACTAAAGTATGCTATATTATATATTCATTGTGTAGATCTACTCATGTAGACTCCAACAAAATTAGTTTTTTTATTATATGGTTTTTATGATTTACTACGATTTTTCAAAATTTCAGCTAAAATAAATAAAAATAAAACGTCTTGAAAAGTTTTGAACTGTAGCAAAACCACCATCAAAAATTGTTTGAGAGGGTCATTTGAATGGGTTTGAAAAATTCACAGGTAAAACGTCTAGTTTCAAAGTTGAAGGAGTTATGTAGTCTATCTCCCATAGTTAAGGGGGTGAAGTAGACTTTTTTGAAATTGGTAAGGCCTTGTTTAGTTGGAGTATGAAAAAATTTTGGGTGTCACATCAAATATTTCGTAGGATGTCGGAAGGAGTATTTGGATACTAATAAAAGAACTAATTACATAACCCGCTTGGAAACTGGGAGACAAATTTATTAAACCTAATTAATTGATCATTAACACATAAGACTAATCATAGACTAACTAGGCTTAAAAGATTTGTCTTGAAATTTCCAACCAAACTGTGAAATTAGTTTATTTTTTTATCTATATTTAATACTCTATACATGTGTTTAAAGATTCAATGTGATAGATGAAAACTTTTTGGAGTTGGAACTAAACAAGGCCTAATTCTACCGCTTGATAGAGTACATCAATTGAAGAAAATGAAAAACATCCTGACCTTGTTTCGTTTCTAAAAAAATTATAAATTTTTCTGATTCCGCGTCATATCGAATCTTATGATGCATATATGGAGCATTAAATATAGATAAAAAATAATTAATTACATAGTTTATCTGTAATTTGCAAGACGAATGTTTTAAACCTAATTAGTTTATGATTGGACAATATTTATTAAATATAAATGAAATTGCTACGATATTCATTTTGTAAAAAAATTTGAAACTAAACAAACCCCACTGTGCTGGTGCTAGCAAAACCGTCCAACTCCACCGCATGTGCAGTCCATGGAGGCATGGACCGCAGACAGTAGTCGTGACTCGTGAGTCCGTAACTATTCCACGTTTCATTGCACTGTTTTCACGTCAACAGGACGGCCTCAGAGATTCCTTGGCCGTTCCAAAAAAATTTTGCAAAATTTTTCAGATTCCCCGTCATATCAAATCTTTAGATGCATGTATGAAGTATTAAATATAGACGAAAATAAAAACTAATTACCCAGTTTGGTCGAAATTGACGAGACGAATTTTTTGAGTCTAGTTAGTACATGATTGGATAATATTTGTCAAATACAAACGAAAGTGGTACTATTCCTATTTTGCAAAAAAAATTTCAAACTAAACAAAGCCCTTGTCGTATTTTGCCCTCGTGCCTCAGCCGTCCATAGACCCGCGTCGTCCGTTTGCTAGGCCACGAGGCGGGGACACGTGTGGCGGTGGAAGCGCGCACGCTTTACGAGCTGTACCGACCTGCGCCATCTGTTCGGTCCTGCACCTCGCGATCAACGAGCTGGATCGAAGGCAGAACAGGACTGGTAAAGTGGTAGAGTACACGCGTGTGGCTAGCATTCACGGGTACTCGTCGATCTGTTGGATTGTGATCTTGCCTAATACCGAGATAATGACAAGATTAATTAACCACGTAATTAATTAAAAGTTAAGTAAGAGATCTACCCGTTATGTATATCTAACGCGATTAGTGATCGGCGGCAACCTTTAGATTTCGTCAAGGAATTAGCCTCCTATCCCACAGCGCACTATATAAGCAGAGGTACTCCTAGTGCCTCCCCATCTCATTATTTCTCACCAAACCGATTAAATCAGGCGCTGAAGGGTTTAGGAAGGTTCCAATCCTGTTCAGGTCAGTGTCGGTTCAGACCAGTGTCGGTGGTATCCCGAAGGTCGTCGGTACCTACCACACACAAATCTGCACATGCAGAAGGTTCCCCAACTCTCGTGATTCACATCCATCACACCACCACTGTTTACTGCATCACCATCGGAAGCTTCAATAACGTCTACAGACGTTGGTCTAGCACTAATCTATTTAGTATTTCTGTATTAATTAATTAGTGGTCATGTAATAGTCTAAGATTAAGATCATGTGTATGAATTATTCATGATTTAAGACATGTTTTGATCTAATACGACCACCTCCAGCTTCATAACTTGCTTAAGGCTTTATTTAGTTGCACTTAAATTGTTTTTAAAAAAATTAAAATTCCTCATCACATCGAGGCCTTGTTTAGTTCACTCAAAAAATCAAAAACTTTTCAAAATTATCTGTCACATCAAATCTTGAGGCACATACATGAAGCATTAAATATAGATAAAAATAAAAACTAATTGCCCAGTTTGTCTGTAAATCGCGAGACAAATCTTTTAAGCTTAGTTACTCTATAATTGGACAATGTTTATCAAATAAAAATGAGAGTGCTATGATGTTAAAATCCAAAAACTTTTTGGATCTAAACAAGGCCCGAATCTTATGGCACATACATAAAACATTAAATATAGATTAAAAATAACTAATTAATTTGTAAGATGAATCTTTTGAGTCTAGTTAGTTTATAATTAGACAATAATTACCAAATACAAACGAAAGTGCTACAGTAGTAAAATGAAGAAAAATAGATCTAAACAAGGCCTAAGCCCTTTTACTTAAATTTTGATTTTTGTAAGATTTCGTACGACTTAAGAGTTCTCGCCTTGTTTGGTAATCATTTAGCGTGAACTTAAGATACAACTTTCTTCCTCCTCGCGCACCAACACCCGCCTTTCCTCGCTCCCCACCCCCGCCCCGCGGTTTCTTTGCCACCGCCCTGCCGCTCACCTGCCGTTGACCTCCGTGTTGCTCGTGTATAGGTTTGGACGCTCACTGCTGACTGTCCCGCCCCCCAAGTACCACCCACGGCAACCTCATCCATCCTCTTCCCCCTCCCGCGACCACCATGGCTATAGGCATCCCCCGCACTGACCTGCCCCGGCTGGCTCCTACACCGCCTACTCTGGTGGTGTCACTGTAGCCTCAGCCTCGTTGTCGTCTCTCTCGTCCCTACTGCATGGCCAGCCAGCCTCCCCTGTTTCCCTCCTAAGCCCATCGGGAGTTAAGGAAGAAGAGAAGGAAAGTCAAGACTGAGAGGGTGCTGAGCGAGCGAATGGTCAAAGCGAAAACAGATCAAGAAACTTTTCAATGATATAGATGGCAGGTAAGGAGTAGCTCTTTTCTTTAATAAGGCAATTTTACCATAATCCAAAACCTATAGCCGATCCATCCATCCAATCCGCCCTAGCCGCCGCCACCGTCGAAACCCTAGTTGTCACCATTTTCTTCTTTGTCTCAGATAGGAGTGGGGTCGCGGTCGCATGGGCGCGGGGTCGGCGACCTTCCCCCCCCCCCCTCTGTGCCCACACCAACCTTGCTCACTCCCTGCTCGCCGTGCCACCCACCTCCCCGTCGCCCGCATATAGGTTTGCACGCCTATCGCCCACCGCCCCCTCCCCCATGGCGCTGCCGCCATGCCCATGGGTGCCCCCGTCCCAACCTGGTCCAACCGCCTCCTACGTCACCCGCTCCGATGGCGTCACTGCCCCCTCCGCCTCGTCTCAAACCCCTTCTAAATCTGCCTGAATTGGGAAAGAAGAGAGGGAGAGTTTGAGACAGAGAGAGAGAGCGCGCCGTACCCTAGCCACCACGGTCGGAACCCTTCGCGTACACATCCCACCTACACAAAATACTGTATCCGCTATCGAGTTTCTAACCTGAAGCTTATCCAGTATCAAATAGATGTGTCAATAAACTCTATCAACGTACAGAAGTCGAAGAGAAGTTAAACGGAGAGAATGTTCTTCTCCCTGACAAGCTCCAGAACTCTGAACGGCAAATCTTCGGAACATCTGGCCGGCTCAACAATGGTTCTATTTATGCATAAATCTTTTCAGTCTGTACAGATTATGACAGGTTGCAGGACACTAAAAGAAGAATTTAATCGTCTCAGGAACAGAAACTGCATCTATCCTTTGTGTTGGTTAATGGAAGAACATCGCTGCAAACCCTCTATACGCCCTTGACAGAAACTTAAATCAACAGAAACAAAAGTAAACCTCCCCATCTCTATTTGGTACTACTACAGACAGCTAGCACGTACACTGCTCGAGTCGCTGGAGTCAGAGCCACCGCGTATACCACCACCAAGACGGCAAAATCAAGGAGATAATAATGTTGCGCCGCGCACTAGAAATTTAGCATCCTCGGAGTTTCTTGGCCACGGTAGTCAGCACTTTGTCGCCGACGTAACTGCGGAGGAACCGGATGAACTGGTCTTTCTTAATCTGTCCCATCTGCAGGGGAAAAAGATTGTGTTAGTGGAAGTTTCAGGTTGCTGATGTGCTGTTGCTCAGTACAAGTAGAGCATGATTATGATCAAGTCTTGCAAGCAATAAACTTATGCTATTCTTTTCAGAATTGTAAAGTTGTTTGCAATTGCTCGTCAGGTAGCAATGCAAATTCTGCATATTTTCCTAATAATCTGACTATACAGTCACATAACAGCTAAATTTGCGCATGCAATGGAAGTTGTCAGCAGACAAATCGGTAGATCGAATATAATTGTAAGGGAAGTAGGCAAATTTGTCAACCAAATACTACGGTCCTTCCAACTTGTACATATACTAACTAGTAGAGTGGAAATTACTATCACCAATGTACCTTGAAGCTGCTGTATGTCTCCTGCAGCAGATCGCACTTGTCTGGCACGATCTTCTGGATCTCTGCAAGAAGCCTAGGGAACATGTCGCGAACCACTGGTGACCGCTTCTTCAGCTTTGAGGTCGCTTCTGATGATTCTGAAACCGAAAGTTCATCGAATTATGAAACACCATCCAGTGGCAACCACAGTAGTAACATCTTCGTAAAATTCAGAGAACAAGCTAACCTTGCATCTGCTGCAGCTTGGAGCACTTGAAGCTGACCACGTACTCGGGGAGGATCCTGGTGTTCATATCCTTGTTCCACACAACGTACCACTGTGGATTCTCCAGCCTGTCCACGGCGCTGTCGTAGTTGTGGCTGCTGGGGCAGGACTGTGAAGACCCTGCCGGGACAGCCTCCGGCCGGCCCATCAGCACGCGGCACAGCACGATGTGCGCCTCGCCGCTCCCGTCTGCCTTGGCCAGCATGGCACTGAAACAAAAACGATTTCACATATTGTTGAGATGAAGTTAACTGGAACGATCAGAGATCACTTTGTGGTAGTAACTGGTAAGATGCTGCTAGCAAGCGACGCCAGCTGTTGTTTCCCAGTTCTATCTGGGAGTTACTCCTACTTCACAGTTATACATACTTCCATATATATTTTGTTTATTTTGATATACAAATGCAGACATGCTCGAATTAGCAACAAATTCATTTTAATACGAAGCAACAGGTGTCTTCGTGATTAAGGAATCAAAAAGGACAAGAAATGTAAACAGACTGTAAATTATATTCTTGGAAAGGGCGAACAAACAAGGAATTGGTTAAGGCTTTGGCAAGATATGCTGGCTGCTACTAAGAGCATCCCCAACCGTTTTGCATAATTGATTTGGCAAATGAGGGAGTTTGCCAAGTCTCAAAAAAATATGGCAAAGGTGAAAAGAGGCAATCTCCAATGGTTTGGCATTAATCACTTCGCGCCAATTTTCCAATGCCAAGTGTG
>Ga0182004_10000420_pt1 | contig 25072 bp, 12 predicted proteins | sample Sormic07211540_1_FD_120479 | JGI IMG/M metagenome (GOLD analysis project Ga0182004, IMG submission 120479) | Endophyte microbial communities from Sorghum bicolor roots, Mead, Nebraska, USA - 072115-40_1 MetaG | ecosystem: Host-associated > Plants > Roots > Unclassified | place: USA: Nebraska...
CATCATTCATAATTTCATCTATATATTGTTATGCATAAGGCATCAGTTTGTATGCAAATCTGGCAGGTCTGTGTAACAGTATACATGAATATGTATGCTATTTTGTACCAGAGTCCAGTGTGCATTCTGGTTCTTAATTAATGTTAGTGAATTGCTATGCATTTCCAAGCGATGCCAGTAAATGTTAGGACTCTTTAACAAGAGTGCTTTTTTCAACACACAACTAGCACAAATTAACTGGGTTGCTCCTTACAGATGAAATAGGGTGTTCTAGACCAAAGAAGCAAAAAGATTGACTCATTTCCTCGTCATATTTAATTGTCTGTCTGATTCTCAGAGTTAATTTGTAAAGTCGTCCAGATAATTAATGTTTGAATTCTGCAAGAAGATATAACTACATATTATTTCTATTGTTCTTTTTTGGGGTGACACGAGTACTGACATATACTGCATTCATGGATTTGTCTATCATATTGTGCAGGTTAGGAAAAAGTTGATGAATCTGGGGCATGCACAGAGGTACCTCGTGATTTACTAATCTGTTAGTATTTAGTAAAACAAAATAAATGGACTACCATCTATGTGTTTAAACTGAAATAGTGAGGAATCATTCTATTTGCTGATTTTAGCTTCCTGGCCTAATCTAAATGCTTTTTTAGCTTTTTAAGGCTTTGAATTCCATATGAATATTGGGAATAATCTGAAAAAAAAGTCATGTTGATTCTTTTATTTAAGTCAGGAAATCTGCAAATATAACACAACAGGGGTGAACAAGAAGTCCTGTGATACTGTGATCTAAATGGCTACATTCTCACCAGTTCTATATTTCTCAAGAAATTTGTTTCTTCGTGTTATGACTTATGAGTTGATCAATGTCCATGATGCTCAAGCTAAGCTGTCCTTATTTTCTCATCTCCAGTTTGTCTCTGATTGCACTTCAGTGCAATTTAACTTTGCCGGATGTCTACGTCCAGCTGTAGATAAGTTTACTTAATTGGAAGTTGCCAACTTATATGCATTATATCTTAGTCTTGCAGTGTTAGAACTTTACAGTTGTCATAGAATGTTTTAGAATACTTGGTTTGACAATTTCCTGAAACTACATCAAACATACTGGTGGGTGCATCCCTAGTAACTGGCGCTTGTACTTGTTACAGCGAGGAGACAAAAGTAAAGATATCAGAGGGGGTGAGGCGTGGTTGGAGTTTGCGTCTACAGAGATTAATGGTCCAGGATGGTTGCTTTGTGGAGTGGAGAGACATGGTAGCTGATGCGGCTAGAAAGGGCTTTGCTGGTGGAGTTTCCCTCGAATGGAATTCATATAAAATCTTGAGTGAGCAAATGCGGCATGAGTGGTTGGAGAATCTCCAGAAAAGGCGATCAATGCCAAGGCCAAGAGGTAATAGACGAGCACCAAAAACTCCTGAGCAAAGGAGAAAAATTGCAGAAGCCATTGCTGCAAAGTGGTTGGATCAAGTAAGGGTTACATATATGTATATTTTGTGCCATATGGATCTCTTTATTTCTCATTCCTCATGCATTGGCCATAGAAGTTTGATGGCTATTTTCATATAGCATAAGCATTTGAGTTTATTGCTTGACTTTTGAGTGCTCTTTCCCTCTAGGAATATCGTGAACGAGTTTGTAGTGGAATTGCTAGCTATCACGGATCATCTTCTGTGACTAAAACACCAAGAAAGCCAAGACCTGCTGGAGAACCAGGTGTAAAGAAACAGAGTACAAAAAAGAAACCTATGCAAGCCAAACCTGTAAGCTTAGAGGATGCTCATGGAAAAAGTGCAGCTGTTAAGAGAAAGAAAAGTGCAACTCCCTACAAAGATCCGATGGCAGTTGAAAAATTGGAGATGATAGCAAAGATTCGAGCTCAAAGAACAGCACAGGAAATAGAAAAGAAAGAAGCTATTAGAAGAGCCAGGTATGCCTTTTTATTTGAAAGCGAAAAATGGGGTTTGATTATGTGAGATACATATGCTCTTATAGTTTTGGCAGGAAAAAAAAAATGTATAGCTTTAATCCATCATTGTTTACCCATACATGTTTCTTTATTTGTTCTAAAAAATCTATGAATGCTCGTTAGTACTCTTTGTCATGGGAAATATTCCTATTTGGCACTTCATTCATGTGTGTTTCAATTTCTCTATTTTCTGGTAAATAACTGCTGCTTAAACTTTTTATCTCTAGGACACTGATTGCAGAAGCAGAAAAGGCTGCTGATGCTCTGGAAACTGCTGCAGCGATGAACCCTTTTGCTCAAGCATCACTTATAGAAGCTAGAAAACTTGTTACAGAGGCAAGAATATCACTTGAATGTGTTGATGATGAAGGGCCTCAGGAAACTGCTTCCAATGATGCGTCAGGGAGCTCAGCTTTATTGAACTTGCACGATCATGGATTGGAGACGCAGAATGGAAGTAATTTGTTGAATCAAGAGAATAAACCTGTAAATGGGATGGAATTTCCTCCAAGCAATGTTAATGGCCTCGGTTTCCATTTTGATGTATCTGAACTCAGCGGAACAAAGCAACTATACCAGAGGATAGAGAATTCCATGGAAAGGGCTTTTCTTCTCCCTTCGGCTTCGTCAAAGCTTAAAAGTGCAAATGGAGATTTCGGAATAATAGATCTACATGTGAGGCAGTCGATGGTCAATGACACGGCAAAGCATGATGGCACCGCAGCTGAATCAGCAGAAACTCGTCCTCCAGGGACACTAGAGCTAGAAGCAGATCCTCCCAGGTCTGAAGAAAAGGCTGGAACAAGGGAAGATTGCCCTCGGGGGACACTCGAAGAAGACACACCCTCATCTGAAGAAAAGGCTAAGATGAGGTGGGTACGTGGGAGGTTGGTCAAAGTAAAAGACGAATTTGGGGATCCAGAAATCTAGTATTAGGTGGTAAATCTGGCCAGAGTTACCGTTACTAGGCAATCGAGTTTGCTCACTTCCGCTTAGCCACCATTTTGTATGCCATTTGGTAGGGCACAATTTGGTGTTTACAACCTGCTTGCTAGGGACCTGGGAGTGGCGTGGTTTTGGGGAACTCTATTCGTTTGCAGTCTGCAGGAGCGAGCACATCATGATCAACCTGCTGTCTTCTTTGTAATTAGTAGTTATTAGGATCCAGGGATCTTTTCTCTTGAGTTGTAGTCAATTGTAGGAAGGATTTCTGTAAAAGCATGGTTCTAGAATGCTTGCGTCTTGAATCATAACTAGCTGGGACCCCGTCCACTGGAGCGGGCTAGAAATGCAAGTCTGAATTTGAGCATGTAAAAGAGAAGCATTTTCTAATGACGCTTGATGCAACACCTTCACAAAGTCAACACTAGCCTGGTGCATAAATGACTGACATTATGCAGTTCCTCGAGCATAAATGTTCCGAAGAACATGAATACTTCTCGAACGAGATAGCCATGTTGCACGTTTTTGGCAGATACGCGGTGGACATAGGAGTGAGGTTAATATTTTGCTTTAAAAATATGAAGGGATTTTGTTGACGCCACCATCCATGCTGAGGCTAATGTTGACTTTGTGAAGGTATTGCAACAGAAAGCCAGCTTCAGACAAAATGTCAAAGAAAACATTGGAGGCTTTGAAGTTTGTATAATGATATGGTTTTAGAATCTGTACACTGCAATGCATCATTTTGTATAGTGATATGGTTTTAGAATCTGTACACTGCAATGCATCGTTCCTGTACAAAGTAACTATATTTACACTCCTACCGGACTACCAAAGGGCGACCTCTCGACTGTCCCACTGTTAGCAAATCATCATGGAGAATGAGATGCGTCAGAACAGTCCAAAAGGGAATGCAATGCACAACCAAAAGGGAGCCCCGATATCGTAACACATTCACAAGCTGAATCCTACGGTTAGTCAGACCAAATGTCCTCCACTATTTTTATGGCCTGAATATTTTCATCATTCTAGCCACCTGCGTCCGGCAAAATGGGCATCGTGAAACCGAACTTGAGCATCGGTTACATAGGACATGACCGCATGGTACTATGGTCATGTTGACCTCAGCATTCAGGCAGATACGGCATGACCATGCTGCTTTGGCCACATCAGCTTCTCTTACAGCTGCTTCGGCCTTCTCCTGCAACAGTTGTTTAAACAACTTTTAGTGTCAACGATGTAGGCGTACGGACACAAACAAATACTAATACCTATAAATGCAACACAATGCAAACTATGAACTATACAGTTTTCCTTCACTATCAAGCAGCTCATAGACTCATACTATCAACCAGAGTAGCAGATTATATACGAATGCACGACAGTTGACAATGCAAACTATGAAGGTAGTTTCCTTGACTTTCGGCAGTCATAGCCTCGTTAGCAGCCTGTAAATGCAGCGCAATGCTAATTATGACGTTTGGGAGTTTTCTTGACCGTAGCTAATGAGGAAGGCCAATGCATCCACAGGGCATTATGCATGTGGGGTCTGACTTGTGGTTCTTTCCATTATGGAGTTCCATAAGGGCAACATGGTCTTTAGATGGCACGTCTATCTATGTTCTAGTGCGAGATCCTATAATAACGTCCATCAGGTAACAGAGGAACTGAGGGGAGCATACATTTAATTAATATATTCAATTTCTTTTCGTATTTGAACTTCTATATATCTAAGTCCAAGTATATTGGTTTTCTATTCATTAATTAGAATTCACACTTAACAAATGGATCTAAATGTGGTACCAGTTTTAAAACCTAACTCCAAGTTTATAACAAATGAAATTCATCACTGATCATCATTAGGTACCAGTTAATATTCCAAAACACTGTGTATCTTGTAGCAGTATGGAATTGACAGGGTATTCAGATGCTAGTGAAAAGAAAATGAATTCAAGATATAGCACGAAAAGATATCAAAGCAAACAAACCTGCTCCACCAAGAGAGCAACTTGAGATTCTTTAAGCTGATCTTGCAAGGAAAGAGTAGCCTCAAAAAGTGTTTCCTTCTCAGCATCCATCCTTACTCCTGCAGCCGAAAGCATATCATGGACTGCTTGCACCAGCTCAGTGGAAGATACTTTTCCATATTGAAGCCCAGCATCCTGTAAACAGTAAAAACACAAGAATTAGGGTAACAAATTCAGAATTCAACTTGCAAAAATAGAAAAGTTGCACTCGGAAACCAACCGCATCCTTGATGACTTCAGTGCCAGTGTTGGTGGCTAATGCCACACCACCATTCACTTGGGAAGGTGCAGATAGGAGATCAGCCATTGAAACACTTTTAAATGAGTAAACATGACTAGAAAGCAGCATGCGAGTCTCGCCAGGAGCTGTCTCTACTGGAAATCTGTAAAGTGCTTGGCCAGCTGAGGGCCTTACATCTTCAGGGACCCTACCATACCTGAGTTTTTCCCCCTCTTTTCCTGTCTTCCATGCCACAATTTCACCACTATAGAATGGTCTTAATGGAAGGAATTGCACCTGCCGAGCATCTTGAGATAACAACTCTGCTCCAAGGGAAGCATCATACCTCCCTTCACGTTTTGAAACTCCAACGTCTGAACCCAGGTGTAGAATTTGAAGGACTTCTTTCTCTGAACCATCTAGGCATGCAAACAGTGAGGCAATCGGCAAGATCATTGGTGCCCCTAACCTGTGACTAACAACAATTGCAATAACGTCATATATTGTCAAAAAACTTGGGGGCTCTGCGACCAGAATATAACCCGTAGATTTGTTGATGAAACAAATGCTTCTGTGCATTCCATTGCTTGACCATTCATGAATAGAAGGATGCTGGATGGTTCTTGTAACATCTTGGAGATTGGGAAGTAAGAGAAAGCGAGTATGGAGGCACTGAACCAGTTGCAGTTTCTGTGATATATCCTCTAGTATCTGTTCTATCTGGACCAAAGCAAGGGCTTCAAATGAAGGGAAATGATTGGTTACGCTGATCATCACAATCCTTAATGCATTTTGCAAAGATTCACTTTGCAGCTTCTCTTTTATTCTGTCTAGACTAACTGAGTGAATACTACTGACAACTTTAATTTCTTCTTTTCCATCAAGTTCCTGAAAAAATATGCCAATTGACATTGTTAGAATAAAATTTGTTCAATTCACATCAACCGTATTTCAAATGAAAAGACACTGAAAAAGTTTAATATCATTATTTTATACCTCCACAATGACATCAGAGAGCTTTTTGATGCCCAAGGCCTTGCAGATATTCTGAGGAAGGTCTGGATGGGTGAATCTTAGCCTTGATGTGTTTATGTTACTCAGTAAACAAGAACCATATGGGTCAACATACACACATGATGCAGCAGTGACCAGCCGACAGCCATCATCTGGTATTACTGAATCGAAAAGACCATCTGATCCATCTGTGATACTTTGGTTGATTCCATTGCACATGAAGTCCAAGATTTCCATAACTGCACGGAGTTCATTTGGGTTCAAGCGCTGGTAGCCACATGCCTTTTGGAGATCCAAAAGAAGTTCTCTTGCATAGGAGTTTGTAAGGCTTTCTTGCATCCCAATCTCTCTAAGAAGGGAAACAAATGGAAGATACCGACTTGGAAGCTCAAAAGCAAAAGGTGACATGTTAATGGTCAGACGAGCAAAAAGTGACTTCACTGGGACCAATCGAGTACCATTTGCAACTGGTATAAATGCCAGTTTCTCCAGTTCTGTTTTTTCTGAAAAAAAGAAGCAAAGAAAACCCTAGTTAAGAGGAATGACCGACCATTTCCCAAAGCAACATAAATTAATTCATCTTTCTTTTTTTTATTGTTATCTTTACAGAAACTAATTCACAATTTTTTATTATTATATCTTTGTGTAGACAATATAACTCCATTATCCCTTACCCAAAAGAAAACACAGTGATACATTAATTCTTAATATATTAGTACTCTGAAAGATTGAATAGAATTACGATTTCAGAACAACGAAGTGTAAGTATAGCAACAAGTGCACCCAGTAAAAGAGACAAGTAAATAATTAGTAACTTTTACTTCCAGTAAATAATGGCAAATTGGCAACGAAGTCACAAGAAATCAGCTATGCATTTCTGCTACCTGAAGAAGATAGTGTTCCCCATATTTTATCCAAGTATTGCAAGACCTGTAGAAAGGCATCTTCCACCGTCATTATCCCTGCTGAGGATGGCCAGTGTGCTAATGTGTCGTCACCATTGCCTCTACCAACAATCTGTTTCATTACAGAAAGTTAATGGATATAATTTTAACATTACTTGTTTGAAGTTTTTTATGACATTCACCTGTAAGTGCCTAAAAACTGTACTGAAGGCAGGTGGACTCCTAAGCCGAAATGCTCCCCAAGAATACTCGGGAGGAACAATTGTTTGTTTGGTAAGAATTGGAGCAGAACTCCATGCTAATGGCCAGTCTTTTAATAAGATAGCTTCATTGTATGAGGCAAGTACCCTTCGACCACCTCTCTTACCACCAATACTTGGAAAACCTTTTTCAGCAGGCACAAATGCAATTTTTCCAATCTTTTCACAAAAAGCACCGTCATACAAAGTAGCAAAATTTGCAAAAAGCACATTTACTACGGATTCTGCCAGAGACCATATCTCAAAAGGGATTTCATTTTTGCTGTCTGTGAAGTCTGCCTCGAAGTCATCAACATCTTCTAAAGACGACATAATATCATGTCCCATGGTTTCTATTTTTCTTGCACACTGTACTATCATATCAGCCTCTGTGGATGTCCTAAGGCCGGCTTTTCTGAGTATAACAAGCCAACCATCTGACATGAACCTTTCAGCAGGGAACTTATTTCTCTCCCCAGAAAACACAGAAGTCAACAGAGCATCTGAAGGGTCAAGTAATTCCTCAGGTTTGAAAAACTCTTTACAAAATTCATTTGCATTTGCCACAAAGTTTGTCCCCTTCAAGGTTTCTATTACAGCAGAGTTCAGTTGAAGATCTTTCCAGTTAGCATACAAGTAGGTCAAAATGTCTTCCTGCTCTTGAGCTGTTTTATTTCCAAATCCAGGCAACGCAAACTTCACTAGTATTTCATGATCATTTAGTTGTTCAACCCCCAAAGCCTGAAGAAACAAATGTGCATTTGATGAGCAAGAAAGGCACCGCACATCACTAGGGTGAAAGAATGCTGTAGGAGAAAGGATGCAATGATCCCCTAACAGACTGGTGTATGTTCCTGTAACTGTCTTATAGATTGGAAGTGTTCTCAAGACATCCAATTCTTCTCTCTGATACAAGTGGTTGTTAGCTAATCTGAACTCCGAAACAAATAACCCAAATAGTCTATCGCAGTCTTCACTTGATAAGCTAAGTGGCGAAGGTAAATGTGCAGCATTTTTTGCTGCAACCAACTTAGAAACAATTGCCTGTCCAAGAGTACGACCATTTGGAGGAAATAAATTGCATATTGCACCACACTCTGGGAAGGAGGGATCAAAAATTGGTACATTCAACTGGTTAAGCAGAGAAGTTAACCATGGAAATTCTGAGTTCATTGACCTAAATGCAGTATCAAGCACTTCATTCTGTTCTGCTTCTCTAGTATTGTCTCTGGGGGAGTCCGGTGTATCAAGCTGTCCAGCTACATCATCTCCAGGAGGGTCTGGTGAATCACTAATTGGTGGCACAAATAATAGATGGTGTTCCTTCACACGACAAAGAATTGGCTTGTCCAGATAAGCAGGAATTAAGGGCCAATCAGACAAAAGAGAAAGGTCACCGTTCAAGGAACTGAAATTTTCCCAGAAGCTTCTAATCCATTTGGGAGTTGGAGTAGTTGATGATTCTGCATTATTGTCCCAAGGAATCCATGAGGATTTGTTCTCTAGTGCAATTCGTATCCATCGCTCATCAAGTATGTGCTTCAAATAACCTGCTAATAAGTGGGGAGAAAAACTCCTCAGTTTCAGAGGCCTATGGATAACCTGAGTGGAAAGCAGCAGAGCCAAGAAGGGTTTTTCCAGACATTTATAGTGGATAAAGTGATCCAGCAAAGGGCTCATCAATAGCTGCTGCTGCTCATTGGCTATCCAGAGTTCAGCCATTCCCAACTTTGTTAGACGCATTGTTGATGTTGGAAATGGAACACCTTTAAGCTCAGAAATGATGGATGACAACACGTTAGTTTCAGCAGCTTGAGTCCTGTGGAATGCTGGACCATTGGTTTTGCTGATATCCTCAACAACCCCCCTACCAAAGTCATATAGGGCTTTTCCAAAGTATGTCATAATTTCAAGTGCATCACCTCCAGAAGTACCTGCCATCTGAGTACTTGATTGGTAAGACAGTGTGCTGCTTGAAGAAGTCATAGAATGCGATCTAGAAGAATTCGCTGTTCCAACATGTTGGCTGTTAACTCGTGATTCATCAGGTAGATCATCCGAGAAGCGGTAAGGGTCCATATCCGAGAAGCAATATTCAAGAACATCTATATACGTTTCAATGGATCTAAGTAAAATTGATGGAGAAGCTTTTAGTAGTTCCCGAACCATTTTAGGTCTGATCTCTCTTATGGTAACTCCGACTGCCTGAATCTCACTAACCAACTCCCACGGCACAGAAAAAACAGGATATCGCTCTTTAATAAAACTACAAACACTATCAGATGGGAGGTTATCGTCATCTCCATTTCCTGAGTCAGCTAAGAACATACCCTCATCCACTTTAACAAGATTTCCATGGTAAAGTTGCCAAACAGGAAGATCAGCTAACCGTACATAGAAAGGCCTTATCACTTGCTCTATTAAGGATTGCCAATCCGCTTTAGATGCCCTTGGTGAATCCATATTTGTTCCAGCAGAACCATGCCCAGTGAATGAAGTTGGATTCTGCTTCGATCTTGGCCAAAAAGAGTATACCCTATCACCATATGTCTGTAATATAGCACCCACAGATTGTGCAGACCTTGGTTCAATAGCAGAAGATAGAGGGTCCGTTTTAAGCTTTTGGAATTCTAGAACCATCTCAACATATGAATCACGCACACATAACATAAGTTCCTTATTCCATGCTTCAACCAACCTGTCCCTGTCCACTTTCAGTTCTGGCAGAGATGCATCACGTGTACTGCCAAAAATATAGCGCCCACCACTGTGCCTCACAATGAAATGCCCCAAAGTTGTGACTGGCATGCTTATAAACCCAGATAGTGGTAAGGGAGACAATATACAACTGGATGGATGTATATTGGTTGATACTCCATTCCGAGCTATGTGCGCTGCTACTCCAGCAACGGGGGTTAGGTTATAGGCAAGATACCGCCTGAAACAGAAATAAATCAGCATGCATTATACCATCTTCAATGAGCACATAAATTTAATATCATCTGTCCAAGTTCTCTGGACAATGTTACAAATATATAAAGCAAGTAGAAAAAAATTTTGAGCCTTAGGCTCTGAAAGAGACAGACCTGTCAAGAGCCATGTTTCGTGTTTGACCCGATCCAAGGGAAAGGGCAACAAACCATTTGTCAATATAACTGCAGCCACTCTCAATTACGTGCACATCTATAGCTTGCATTTTGATAGCTGCACTTGTACTTGAAAATATTCTGGATATTTGAAACTTTCTCCATTTCTTTTCCGAAAATGGGTTCCTCAAAGAAGCAACAGATGGGTCAACAAGTACAGAATAATTCAGAGTTGACTGAGAGGCCCCATCCTCCCATGTTGATAAAGATACCTGTTTAGAATCACATTGGCATCCCTTTAGAGTTTAGACATCAGAAGATATTGTCTGAGTTTTCCATGGTCATGTTTCAAAAATCAAAACCAACCAATAGAGTTCCCTTGCCACTATTTCTTAACAGCCAACACATCTCCAACATAAGTATGGCTATCGAAATGTTGTGTCAAACAACCTTTAGGTATCATGAAACACCTTACAAGTTACAATGTATTACAACACCCAAAAAGAACTTAAACAACATACACTGAAGGTGCTACACCATTTTATCAATATTACAGACCCATTGTTAATTAAGCAGTTTGCTACGCCTTATTCAGATAGCACTGAAGCTTTGCAAGGTGACATAATCATTCACTAATAATGAGTAACTGTAATATATGGTGTTTATCCAAAATAGAAATGTCATTTGTGAGATATCTCAGGTGAAGTATAAACAAAACCCCGTAGAGGAGTTAAGTATAAATAGAAGTGCTTTACGTAAATAAATTAAACCTGGTTCACAATGAAATTCCATGGTAAAGAAACCGCCTATTATGAGTGTAGAAAATAAAAACCAAACAAGTTACACTTCAAAGAGGAAAGACTCAACGGGGCACACAGCATGCTACTGCTTAGGACGACATGCTATCACAAATAATCCTTACCTGAATGATTGACCTCAAGAACAGGAGAGTACTGGACGGATTCTGTGTAAATCGGTCAAAAACCCGTTGTACTATATTGCAACCTGCTTCAAGTTCTTTGAGGCATTTTGATGACAACGGCATTCGAATAATCGTGGAGTTTGCAGTACATAAAGAAGCATCCTGTGTAACACGCATTGGGAGGAACTGATCATGAAACCTCTCGACCAAATCATTTCCTGAAAGCCAACTATCATTTTCAGAACTTCTACACCAAAAACAGACATTGATGCCAAAACATAGGCAATAATGCCACTGATTCGTGATATATGCAATACTACATCAGTACATGACTTCACAATTCAAGCATTGCCAAACAGGACAGTACATTCATATTAATGTGCTATCATGTTGCCACAAATAAAGAATCTAGCAGAATTGGAATAATAGATGTTTAAACATGGGACACAACAAGATTATTGCGTTAATGAATTGTATATGAAGCCTTCGACCACCGACAGAGCCATCTGCCCAACGGAATTGATACAAATGTTTTTTATTTTCCTTTTCTTATTTCCTTTTTGCTTTTTGTTTACCTTCTCTTTTCAGGTTTGCTGTTCACATTGTCCAGTTTGGGAGTATAAAATGTCACTAGCATGGTACATCTGTTAAGCCTTATAACCAGAACATACAACTTGCCACATACCAGTTGTTCAAACTAAATATTAACACCTCAAGTTCTTCAATATAATTTATCTACTATACGTCATGCAAGTTGAAAATCATAAACTAGTAGGAAGTTAAATGAAGCTCAATGCTTTTGAACAAAGTGTAATATGGTTTTCTACAAAGTAAAGTTAACTGTTTTCACGAGGCAATGCAATGTTTATTCATTATCCTTTATCCATCCATTTACTTTCTTCATTCTCAACCAGCCTATACAACAGGGATATTCAACTTATTAGCATTGTCCAAATGAAAGGGGCATGGTAAAATCATCACATTGCAGTGTGACACGGTCTTGTCATTGATAAGGTGCTTCTTTCTTCCAGACCATCTAATAATTACACTAATATCACGTAATTTTGGCCACATAAAGAATTTCAATTAACCAAGTCTGTACTTTGATTTAGTGAGAAGTAATACACAGATTTTGAGTGCACTATGTTATAACTGATCAAAGTGTATAATTTCAACCTGGCAAAAAAAATGCAACATAAAGAAGATATGCTTATTGCTTTTACAGTAAAAGAGAATCTAAGGATTGTGCCATATGTTCACAGTAGAACAAATTGTGATTCTATTAAATATGCAAATAAATTGAGTGATTATATTTTTCGCACCTAACAAAGAGAAGTATCTTGCTGATGAGGTAGCAGTGGAAGTCGCACCACCAGTCAAGCCCAAGGGGTCAAAAATGTAAAAGTAACCACCAGAAAGAATAGTCAATGTATCACAAACAAAGTAACTACTAAGAAGTCCCAAGCCATAGTTAAGGATGTTCCCTCTCAATTTCCAGGGAGGAGGAAGTTGGAAGCTGCAAACTTCTTCTCGGTTCAATATGGTTCCTTCAAAGACCACTGTCAATGAAGGACCCTGGAGGTCACCTATAATTTCACAAAAAAAAGGAAACTATTAAGGACACTAGAAGGTTAAAATATAATTAAGTGGACTATAATTGTAGCAGGTAGATAAAGTAAAACAATTGACTAGAGAGGCTGTTTCTACCATACCAAGACTCTGCTGCAGTAAGGACTGTTTCGGATGTTCTCTTTTGTCATAAATCAGATGCACTTTCTTTGCACTGCAATAGTCTGCTAGCTCTATAAGGTCAAACAAAAGAAAGTCACTCTCACCATACAAAGCCAACAACTCACTTATTTTAGCATATTCCATGCAGGGCAAATTCCTCATTAACTCATCATCCAACAATGATGATCCACGAAGAGATCGTACACCAAGCCTATTAGCCAGTTCATTGCCAATACTGAGATGAATAAAATTCTTTGAAGTAGGATTAGCATTCATCCAGGGTGCATCATTATAGACAAGGTTTCTAGCAGGTGTTAGAACCCCAAATGAATCCGGAATCACCAATGAGTTCAGTAACACATCAGGTGCTTGACTGTCAGGGTAACAGTCAACAAATGCTTCCAATACACAATGAACAAAACTGAGTTGCTCTGTGCACAACGGCTCTCCTTTGACATCTCCTTCTAAACGGCGGAGCACATTCAGATAATCCATTGCATCAAATGTCTGCCTCACACCCAACTCTGAGAGTAACTTTTTAAATTCTGACAGTTCAGATGGAACTGTGTAAAGATAGGGGTGATATTTTACAGGCGAGTCAAAAGCAAGTGCCTGTGGTGCCACGAACCTATCCCCTATATAAACCCATTGAAATCCATCCAGATACTCTTTTAGAGCATTGCCACTGGTAGTGCCAATAATATCTTGCAATTTTGAGTAGATTACTTGAACCTCCTTTTGCAGAGTAGCATCAATGTCTGTGTCTGCAGAAAACATTTTGAGTTCATCATAAGACTTGGAGAGCTCGACTAACTGAGAAGATAATGTGCTCACATTTGGTGGGTCACACCAGCCTAGTTTTCTTTGCACATACATGGAACAGGAATCTGCACTAAGAATTCGCATTTTTGATGAAACAAGCCACATCTGCGATTTCGGCCTTGTGATGACTGGTGGTGCTATGACATCTTCAGATATGAACCATGGAAGTCCTTTGAGCAATGGTGCAACATGGACTGGACACCAAGAAATATTTTTCAGCTCTGACCAAAATAAATCTTCTGGCATATCATAATCGAAATTCGAGAACAAAGATACACTAGTTTGGTCACTTGGATCACACACATCCCCATGATTTTCAGGCTCCAAGTTTTCACTAATTTCAGATGCTTCCAGATTCTCATCCTTAAGAAAAGTTTCTCTGCCCTCCATGTTTGAAGTTTTGGACTCAAGAATGTTCAGATAGGTAAGTAGCTTTTGCCCATAAGCAAATGTGTCATCTTGTCCTGAATTGTGCACCAGTGAAACTGACCTTGCCATGTCAAGCAAAGTACTAAAACCGAAATTTCTTTTCAATCCAAAACTACCCAATAATTCAATTACTTCAGTCATCATGAACTTTTCTGAAGGAAAGAAGGTTTCTTGGTGCAGCAACTTCAGTAACTCAGGCACACGAGGATCATAGAGCCTAATGAGAAACCAAATATTAGAACTAAATACACATTGGCATGTATCGAAGTCAGAGAGAGAAGAGGGTGTGGAGTGAAAAAGGAAGACTGACCTGGAGGGCTGGACCCACGCTCCATTGGCTGCCAAGACAAAAGGGGTCTCACATAATGCAGCTCTTGCTGAATCATCATTATCTATCAACAGTTTCACATCACGAATAACTGCTGAAATAATAGCTGGCTGCAAAAGAAACTCTGACATTCGAGGAAGGACATGGTCCTTGTAAAATTCAACCTTCTGAGGTTCCTTGATATCAAAGTATGATACCAAAATTGACCTCTCCTTCACAGATTCAGTTCTTATAAAGCTTGCATTCAATACATCCTCATGCACCCCTTCTGGTTTAAGCCATTTTCTAGGATTTGTCAAGTTAACAAGTTCCCTAGATTTATAAGATTCAAATATTGGGAGGTTCCTGATTATATCCATATGGGAGGAGGTGATCTGATTTCCGGAAAACCACTTTGACTGGAAAATGAAACTTCGGAGTTCATGTGCTTCTGCCAATGAAGTGCTCATAAACAATTCCTTGATATCCTGGAGATTAGAAGCTACAGACTGCACAGCATTCAAAATACCAGCAGCAGTGGATTCCTGAACAAAATTCACTAACTGGGGATGTTCTATCTGCAGATCAGATCGCAGAAATAAACATCCCAGTTTTTGAAGCAAGGAATGCATATTTTCACTCCATCCATCATCTCTTATTACATTTGCAGCATTCCCAAGTTGCACGATCTTGCCATCTACAAGAGGTAGTATAGGCCACTTTGCAAAAACTGAAATATCGTCACAGGAATGCCTCAAAAAATTCCAGAGTGATACCATCCATTCCATACTTGGCTGGCCTTGCTGCTCAGGAAACCAAGACAACTGCTTAGCATGTTGCCATTCAGGTGGCAAGATCCTAGGCAACAGCTCAATGAGAAGATCACTTGTGAATATATATATGTTCATGCGTGCAGAATAAGCTATGTCATACAGTTTCTTTGAAACACCTTCTGGTAAAGAATTGTCAATAACAAGATGTGGTATGGAATCCTTAAGAAGTTCAAATTCTATTTGTGAAGTAAGGAATACTCTCTCACCCTCCCCTCGTTTGTTGAATGTTGTGAATGATCCATTTGCCACAGGAAGAAGAGCCAAACCTTGCAATTTATCACAAAAGGAAGGATCTCCCATATCACTCAAGCAATACTCAAGAACAAGTATAGCCTCTTCTCTGCTTCTGAAGCCACGCTTCCGTCGGATCAACAAATTCCTCAGCAAATGAGGATTTAGTAGATGAACTGATGGATATGCATTAATGAAATTGTCAATTATTGGCTTGGTTACAGATACCACGGGCAAACCAGCTTGAGAGAGAAGTTCTGCCAGCTCCATTGCCTTTGAGAAACTGAAATCTGGAAAAATAGCCTGCCTTGTTGACAGCCAGTGACCACCTCGAGCTTTTGTATATAAAACATGAATTCCAAGTTCCGCAATAGATACATAGAATTTCCTCACCATGGAAGACCATGGTTCAACACCTACAGCACTAGGCCAAAATGACAGAAACAAGTCAGAGGGACCAAGCTCTTCAGCAACAGCTGCAAGCAGGTGCCCATAAGCAGGAGCAACGACATCTTCAAGCAGCGCTAAATTCCACTCTGATCGTACTCTTCCTCCCCCAGCCATGTCATTTCCAATCCAGATATCCCTTCGATTTGAAGAGAGTTCAAAATAAGCATTTACATGCACTGGCATGCTAGTATTGATTGGTAGAGGAAGAAAGCAAAAGGCCCGACCCTCAAATTTTTTCCTGACCTTAGAAGATCCAAGATCTGGGTTTGTGAAAACTGAGTTACCATGGTTGACTTCAGCTTCAGCAGATAGTTCTTCTGTATCATCTACACTCACTGAATGCAGATATGCAGCAACAGATGCCCACGGAACAAAGAAGTGAGATTTACTACCAGAGGCAGTTGACAACTTTCTAGCATGACCCCCGCCTATACATTCAGCTAAAATCCATGAATGCAACAAGTGTGAAGAAGGGTTTTGCTCAAGAATAGTAACCTTCTGACAACTCCAGGGCAACTCACTGTCTTTAGTCTTATTCAACTTACTGAAAAACTTATTTCTATCCATTCCTGATGGTTGGTTTCCATGTATAAATGCAAGCATTGTGCCAAGTGCATGAGGTTCTTTACCCATCTGAGAGCTATTATTCCTGGACACACAATGAACAAGTCGCATCTCCTGACTGTTGTTCTCCTTGACATATAGAGTTACCTTTTTAACATTGCGGAGAAAAAGTAGAGCCTCAGATACAACTTCGGAGAATGAAGAGAAAAGCATTTCCACATCTTGTGGTGCATACTGTTCTCGTTTTATTTGACTTCTCGAAGCAGCTGCCGCATTCCTAAGGGGGAACCGGAAGAGTGTACCTGGAAATGGCTGTTGCAAATTGCAACCAAAATGTAAGAATGGGGTAAACTGATCAGGAAACTGATCTAAGATCCTTCTTCCTACAAACTGTATCCTTAAACCTGGATGAGATGGAGATATTCCTGGCAAATAACAGGCATGTGGATCAAACATGACAATATTCTCACCGGAAACAAATCCAGGAATATCTGTGAAGTGATACACACAATTGAAGCCAAGACCAAACCTTCCAATTGCAAAAGGTTTCTCAAGTTTGCTGTCTTGACCTATTCGTGAGATGGCATAAAGGTCCTGTGGACTAAAAACTGAATCATTAAAGCAGTAGAGAGCAGGTCCTTGCCATTCAGCCATTTCAGGTGAAAGAATGGATGAAGTTCCATATTGAGTCTTATCCAACAAAAACACAACCTCAGAAGCCTTAGCATCTTCTGCGTTCTGTACCAACTCAAAGAGAATTCCAGGGCCATCTGCATACATCTCAACAATATGTTTGAGTCGTGTAGTCAAGTCTTCATGCTGTCCAAACGCTTCAGCAACTCCTGACAAACTCAAATTCATCGAATCAGAACTCTCAGCAAGCAAGAGGCGACGAAGAGAGCGGACACCAAGCCTTTCAGCCACATCATTAGAAATGTTACCATGAACAAAATTGTGAACATACTTTTTCGAGCTTAAAGCAATGCTTGATGAACTCCCACTGATGTCATGGCCAAAATCAAGTAACCAAGGAGCATCATTGAATACAAGTTCAGAAGATAGACAGAGCCTAGACGAAGAATCGGGTAAATATATTTGTGTTTGCTGATCCTGAAACCGGAACTCAGATAAATGCTGCACAACCAAGATAGCTGTTCTCAATTCTTCAGCTTCAAGTGAAGCTGAAGCTTTCCTTATGGCCATTCTGCTGAGAATACTAGCATAATCAATAGGGTACAGGTGCTCCTTTATGCCGAGCTCCAAGAACAAGTCTTTGAACACTGCTAAATCAATTGGAACAACACGAATGTATGGTGCTAGATGAAGGTGGCCACTTAAAACAACTTCGTCTGTTTTCGCAAATCCATCACCCACCCAAATCCATCTGCATCCTTCTAGAACCACTTTCACAATATCCATTTCATCAGAACCAATCAAGTTTGTCAGCAAAGAATAAATCTTAGGCATCACCAAAGCTAATTCTTGCCGAAGGACTTGATCAGTCACAATTTCATTGTTCTTGCCCAATTCAAGCAGTTGAGCTGCAATCACGCTCCCTGATGGAGGCGACAACCAACCTAAGCTGTACGACAAAGCTGAGGAAGTGCACTCACCATCGAGAATACGTGAGCTAGCAGAAACAATCCACATATCTTCCTGCATCCTTACTTGTTTAGGTGGAGCTATCATTGATGATACTGAAGGCCATGGCAAAGCTGGACTTGGTGCAGTAGCCAACACAGGACACCAGCAAATCAGTCTCAGATCACTCCAGAACTTTTCAAGATCAAATTCCCAAGATTTGTCACGAGGCCTGAGCGCAGTGGTAACTTTAGCTAGCATGTTCACCTTCTTCCGACCATCAGATAGCTTATTCACATACCATTTGTGAGCATGAACTTCAAGATATGAAAGAAGGACCTTACCCCTTGAATGAGCCTTCTGCTGATCTATGTTCACAAGTGAATCAATCTGCCGAGCACTTTGTAATATGGTATCAGTAGAAACTGAAGTTCTAAGCCCCAAGCAAAGCAGCATATCAAGAACATCTGGATTTTGAAATAAACCATGGGGAAAACAATCTGATTCCTGGAGAAGAACATAGAGTTCTTCCACCCGGGGATCATAAAGAGATTGTGGGCTTTTCAAAGTTCCATTGATAGTGGGAACAAATCTAAGGATTTTCAAGGTTTCCTTGAACATTGGATCCTCCAAGGACAGCTGAGGCAGATCTTGTAAGATTGTTAATAGAACTGAATCGCGCAACTCCGTTTGTAGCTTGTCCAATCTATTCAGAACATACCTCTGGTAGAAGTTTGATTTTGGCATGCGTTCAACACCATAATATCTCATTATGATATCTTCATCGCTTGGGCAAATAGAGAAAACAAAGTCGGCATTGAATAAGTGGTCAGGAACACCAAGAGGTGGTAGATACTTTCTTGAACTGGACAAATCCGAGAAACCATAAGTACTGGGAGAACCCCCATCAAATACCCTGAAGATCGGAAGCTTTTTGCATTGATTTATACTTATGTCAGAAAGGCAGGCTCCTAAATACCATTTTGGATCCAGAAGAAACTGGTACAGTTCATTTTTTTCACCAGGGGTAATGCGTTGAAACAGAGATTGCAAGTCAACACCTTCCAATGAGACAACCCCAAAGATTGACTGAAGAACTCCAGTTGCATCACCATCATACACATAAAATGACAATTGCTTGTGGTCACTAAAATATTCAGCATCCAGTATGTTGCAACCAAACTTTGCCAGGAGTTCATTCATCGAACTAGACAGTGATTCTGTTTTGATTAATTTTGAGCTTGTACGAGCCCTGTGAAGGTGGCCAGAAGTAGATGGCAGTATAGGCCAATCACTAAACAAATGAAGGTCATACGAGCGTCCCCCTATATACTGCCAAAAAAGTTTAAACCAGGCTGCTGTAGGAGATGACCCACCCAAGCCTGGATTCCAGGGAACTTGATCTTTAAGCTTCCATCCAGGAGGAAATAACCTGTGTAAGAGCTGGCAGAAGATCGGGCCATCGATGAGCCTAATGTTGGCCTGGGAATCACTGGCTATCTGATACAGCTTGTCTAGTAGTACAGGAGGGATGCTTCTGTCAACTATTCTATCACCAACTTCAGCTAGAAGCTCATATTCGATGTTATCACAGACATAATAATAGCCCTCTTGCGAACTAGCAGAAAAAGTCCCGTACTGCATATTTGCTAGTGGAATCAGTGGAAGGCCATTCATGCATTTACCAATATCAGTATTGTCAACATCAGTAAGACAATATTCCAATAATATCAACTTATGAGACTTTCCTAGTGTAGCAAGTTTAGCATAATTCTTGAGGAAATGCCTTACTATAGCAGGACTTACTATTTTGAGCATAGACTGCATATAAAATTTTGAAAACATATCACCAATTGCATTAGATATGCGGACAATTGGCATGCCCACCAACACGAGGGCTTCATTAAGATTATTGCTTCCTGAAAATCCTTCATCATGAAGCAAAGCATCAGCTGGTGATATCCAGGTCCCGCCTTCAACCTCTGAATGCAAGACTGGAGAGGTGTAAATAACCTTGTAAATTTGCTCCACAAGGATACTCCAGGGCTCCTCATATAAACCAGTTGGCCACAGTGAATAATATGATATTGTGGAGTCAGAAAGCATCCGCAACTTCATCAGCAGTTCTCTGAACAACGGAGCGACAACACCCTCCAACAGTAGCCTGTTCCAATCAGAACGAAGCTTACCACCCCTGTCCATGTCAGCACCATACCAAATGTCACGTCGGTTGGATGAAACTTCAAAATAACCATTGACATGCACAGATAGTCCTGTCCTTACTGGCAAAGGAAGAAAACAGAAAGCACGACCCTGTCTGAGAACAGTATCCTGTAAAATTCAGCAATTACCATAAAGTGTCCAAGATACTACAAAATGATGATGCATCATAGAAATTTTGCTATAGCATGAAGTTCATTCTACAAAAAAAAAAAGATCAAGTCATCAAGGATACATTTTGCAGTACAAGACATCACAAACCAATTGAAGTTTTTGATACTCCAGAGACTTTGTTCAACAACAAAAACAAGACAGAGAACAATATGGAACCCCTCTTTTCAGATAAGGATGCCATTGTTGGTGTGATATTTTTTTTTACTAAACAACAGAACGCAGCCATTGCCACAAATCACATATTGCAAAACCACAATACAATCTTTCACTGACAGATATCACATTAATCTTGCTCCCTAACCAAAAGAATACCTATGAACTCTGCAAGTTCGGCCTATCACATGCCTCTTGGCAATTTCATGAGAAGTTAGACAAAAGTAAACAAAGGTAACATTTCACAACAACATATTTAATTCAGTTAACTAAGAATCACAAAGACAGCTCCATGACAACATGCACGAATAATTGGTCTATACTCTACAGTCATGGTCTGATAGCATAAAACACACTGAAAGAAAGTGAACAATTAAGGGATTGAGAAACTTCCAAAGTAGTTTAACTGACATTCTAGAGAAAATTCAAGCGCTTGTTGCGATTTGCATTAGGAGGAAAAAAATATTCAGGATCCAAATTACAGGACAGAACAGAGACCCCTGGCAACCAAGTCAGTACTGGAGATGCAAATTGAAAATAAATCAGGGATTACCTCAAGCCCTGTGTTGGAGATGCAAGCAGCAACAGAAGCCCAAGGCAGTAAGTGAAGATCATATTCCTTGGCAGCTGCAGTTGCAAAAATACCAATTTTACTCGATGCAGATGCCATTCCCTGAACAATAAAATAGGTAGAGCTCTTTTTCTCAATCTTGTTGCCCAAGAATGCTTCTGATATGAAATCCATCGAGAAAGAGTCCAACTTCTGTTTAGAAGATTCAACAGGAGTGCCAGAGAACCTGACAAGGGCTTGGCGATGCCAGGACAGCTTTTCACTCTGTGGCCCTAAGTAACAAGAGTATATTATTTTTGGCTCAGTCATACCAGATTCCCACACATACATCTCAAGTGATAGAACATTTTTAAGGAACAGCAAATTATATACAGCTTCTTGGTACAGTTGGGCAAAAAGAGATAAAATATCATCTTCTGTGTATGACTGTCTTGATAACCGACTTGAAGATGCTTGCTCAGAACTCCTCAAAGGAAAACGAAACAGAGTTCCCTGAAATGATGCTTTCATGTCGCAGCCAAACGCACAGTAGGGTGAAAGCTGATCATGGTACATTGTAATTGCTGACGAACTGACATAGTCGATGCGCTTTCCAGGATTTGCTGCCGACACATTTGGAAGATAAGCACCCTGGGGGTCGAATAGGACAACATATTTGCCACTCACAAACGACGGCAAGTCAGTCAAGTGGTAAACTGAGTTAAAACCAACCCTGCAGAAACATAATTGTGTTTTGTGCTTCAGAAGCCTTCCAAATAATAAATTAATTACTGATGGAACTCAGTCTTGAATAAAGCATTATGCCATAATGCTTAAGAGAGAAAGCCAGTTACATTGCAACACAAATGGGTCATATAGTAAGGCAGTAGATAAAACATAACATATATTCATTAATTTGTCCCTGCATCCCACTCTCTCCTTACACTACACAGCATATTGATACATTCCCTAATCATTGGACATGATCGCACCCTCAAAATAGCTGGCACCCTGAGAAATTGTAGTGGCTAGGACGCCATAACACAAAAGCAGCATCGTCACAACCAGTTTGGAAGCTCGGCATTGCAATGACCACTCCAGGCAAGCTCCGCATTGAGAATGAGGTAGTAGAGGCGTACCCGAAGCGGCCAGTCTTCCACGTCTGGGCGACTTTCCTGCTGTCTCCAATGCGGGAGATGCTGGCGAAGTCCTCGTCGGTGAACACCGCGTCGTTGTAAGCAAGCAGCGCGGGGCCCTGCCACTGGGCGAGCGCGGGGGCCAGCAGCGACGCGCTCCCATGCGATCGGCGGTCGAGGCAGAGGCGAACGCGCCCGGCGCCGGCGTCGTCGGCGTTCTGGATGAGCTCCCGCAGCGCGGTGGTGCCCTCCGGGTAGTTGGCGAGCACCTCGCGGATGCGGCGCGTGAGGTCCACGCGCTGCCCGAAGTCCTCCAGAAGCATCCCGCCCCCGCCGCCCGGATCCATGGCGGTGAGGCGCCGATCGGAGCTACTGGGGCATCCCGGGAGCGAAGGAGGGAGAGAGGATGCTAGGGTTTCCGGAGGGATGCAAAGGGTTTGGTTTGGTTGGGCTCTCCGATTTGGGCGTGCTCGTGGCGGTGCGGGATGGTTGGTCTCCCGGGGATTTGACTCTGTCTAGCCTTTTCGTCGCCGTGTTTCTTGTTCTTTGGAGGGGAAGGGAAGCCGAGAAACAGGGTCCCGCCGTCCCCAGCGATTTCCCGGCAGCTGCTCACCTCACGGATGACGGATGAGACCCACGTGCCTGGGATGAGAGGAGAGACAGGTATGGACTTGGGCCGTGTAGTGGCCTCTGTGGCTCTGTGTGTGAATTGGTCTGGCTCTAGCCCACGGACATTCATCGTCATCTGCGATGGCCCAGCTTTGAGATTGCAGCGATGCAAATCCATTTTTTTTTTAACCCAAATCCAAAATAGATCACCAACAGTGTATCCATACACAAGACTTGTTTTAGGTATTAGAAAAGACATAACCTAAATTTATATATTCTCTCTCCTCGAGACTCATTTGCAGAGAGTGTTGTCTTTTTAAGTCTTTTTGTTGGAAAAGACTAAAAATAAAGAGTAAAATACACTCGCGGCCCTTTAACTTGTCAGCATGTGCCATTTTGGTCCATGAACTTGCAAACCCAAAAAAGTGACCCCTGAACTTGTCCGGCTGTGCCACTTTGGTCCATGAACTTGCAAACGCAAAACAGTGGCCCCTGAACTTGCCGGCCTGTGCCACTTTGGTCCATAAACGTGTAAAGGATCTTTCAACGCGTCAACAAATATTTATTTATTTCATAACTAATTATTAATGAAATGCTAAATTCATGAAATGTTTTGTGTAGTCTCTTCATGTGTACTCTGTCTAGGAAAAATATGAAACCTAGAAAACGAATAATTTTTGCTTGTTTTAAAATTATCTCTTTTAATTAATAAATGCAACGAATTGATATATTATTTAATATATTTGACGCTACGAAAAAAAATATATCAATTTCGTAAATTAAAAAAGAAGTGCTTACATCATTGCTGACGTCAGCACCATAAACGGTGTCATACATGGCCTACCAGAGGCGGCCACGTGGCAGAACAGTGCCATGCAGCCGGTATTATTTTCGTATTTGCATGTTCATGGACCAAAGTGGCACACGTTGACAAGTTCAGGGGGCACTTTTTCGCGTTTGCAAGTTCGTGGACCAAAGTGGCACATGCTGACAAGTTTAGGGGCCTCTTTTTCGCGTTTGCAAGTTCATGGACCAAAGTGGCACAGGAGGACAACTTAAAGGGCCGCCGGTGTATTTTACTCAAAAATAAATATAGAACCTTTTACTTGTAGCGCTACCTAAAGGACAAATCGGTCTTATATTTTGGGTGACAACTGTTAGAAATAGTCTTAGCCGCTTAACTTGTCTGAAAAAACCATATCGATCTACGTGTATTGAAACTTACACCAAACCACTTGGCCTGGATACATTTGGTGTGAAATTTAATTTAAATTCTACATCATATCACTCTAACACACATAAATCAAGGTAAATATATGGACATCTAAACAAGATCTTAGGGGAGATTCCCCCTCCTTCTCGGCTCTCCTCTAGCTACTATATCGGGGACACTATAATAACCGAGACCAATGGCAAGCGACCGGCCAACCTGAATTCCTGAGACAACAAATCAAGTTCACATCTCGTTGCACAAAATTACAGAAAAAACATCTAAGCCATCCACATCCGAGCGGAAAACAAAAGCAAATATTTAAAGCTACTCACTTCATTACTCATTGCAAATTATAATTCATACATAAAACTTCTGGACTTTGATCAAGTTTTCAAAAAAAAAACATCAACATTGCAACACAAAAATATTTTTTTCCATTTCGAACTTGTTGTTTGCTCTCCTGCTTAATGAAATATGTGTGAATGCACGATCCCAAAAAACACAAAAAAAATTAATTATCCATGACATTTTTTGATATTTCATATTGATAATAGTTTTAAGAAACTGAGTGAGAGGTTTGAATTCAGTATTTTTTATATAATGTACTAGGAACAAAAAATTCTTTTGTTACCTTTTTTTTGTTAGAAGAACTTTTCTTTTGTTACCACAAGTACACATCACTTCATCTTTAAACATCGCAATTGTGGGCAGGGACGAAGCCAGAAAAAAATTTAGGGGG
>Ga0182004_10000421_pt1 | contig 25071 bp, 23 predicted proteins | sample Sormic07211540_1_FD_120479 | JGI IMG/M metagenome (GOLD analysis project Ga0182004, IMG submission 120479) | Endophyte microbial communities from Sorghum bicolor roots, Mead, Nebraska, USA - 072115-40_1 MetaG | ecosystem: Host-associated > Plants > Roots > Unclassified | place: USA: Nebraska...
ATTTGATATAAAGTTTATCTTCATTTGAGTTCATATGAAAAAGTTATGAATTATTTTCCTATATAGAGTTTTTAGATTCGCCCTGCTTTGATCTGGATGAGACTTAAAAACAAGTTTAGGGACCGGGATGACACAACTGAACAAGTTTGAGGACCTATATGGGAGATTTCTAAGTTTAGGGACTATGTTGACACAACCGAACAAGTTTAGGTATCTAAACAATCGTTTTGTGAGTTTAAGGACCGGGATGACACACCCAAACAAGTTTAGGGACCGGTGATAGACTTTACTCTTTTTTTAATGTCTGTGCATAAACTCCCGTCCAATAATGAAAAGAAAAACAATGTTTACGTACTTTGCAAAGAAAAATACGATTACATCACTTATAACATTACACTCCTACTTCACCGTCATTCAAAATTTAAGCATGCTTTGGCTTACGTACGTTCTTTCAGTTGGTATACAACAAGAACGGAAAAGGTTGCAAAAATCATTCCAGTACCTCGAAAATAACAATTCGAACGACAAGATATCACTTTACAGCTGCTTCCTTTGTGTGTACGCATATATAGCTAATTTCAGTTCTAACAAAATGAGGGGTGAATGATGGAAGATCTCTATCTCTCTCTCTTTCCAGACGATCCTAAAGCATGGAACTTTACTGTCCAACAAGAGGGCGCCCTAGCTAGATGCTTATATCTTCATTTTGCTTTTGTTTAATTTGCATCTATCACTCTATAACTAAGCTTTTCACACACCCTAGTAATACTTTCCAAAGACGAGAATGTTGGGTCTTGTGAATACCGAAAGCAAAGGCAAGAGAGAAATGAAAAAAGGGGGAAAAAAGAAGAAAAGAGAAAAGTGCCAGGGATCCTTTTGTAAATCACATTCGACTAGCATCGAAAGTAGTGTCCTTTTGCTACATTTCTTATAAGAAGATTGTTCCTCTGCCTTCTAAAGTGGATACCACTTTGCACAAGCTCTAAGTTTTGAATCCTGATGTGTGCAGTGGTTGCAGTTGCACTGTCAGTACCACGTCATGCACCTAAACTAGCTGCTGCTGAAGAGCAAACTGCATTAGTAACAGTTGGTTTTAGTTTTAGTTTACCATGCATTGTCATGCTTTGGAGAGAGGAACTTTATGTGTGTACGTACTTTAATATATAGTATATCAAAAAGGTCTTGCGTGTTTGTTAGCAACCAACCTTATTACCAAATAAAACTACTCGATTTTGTTTCAGAAGTGAAAGGATCGATTTACATTTTTACACTGTCTTATCCATTCATATGGCCTCCCTCTCAGTGGGGAGCTAGAGCAAATCTAAGAGAGTGCACTTGCATTGCCTTTATGGGTGCAAGACTTTGTGACATGTGGGTGCAAATAGAGTGAAAATTTAGCATTCACTATTTTTTTCTCTAGGTGCAGCCGCACCCAATCCTTCGACTATAGATCCGCCCATGCTCCCTCTGTCCTGTAATATAGGACATTCTAGCATTTAAAATTTCTCCTCAAATATAAGGCATTTCAAAGCCAAAAACCTGTTTTACATTTAAAACTTTCCATTTATCAACCAATCACCACTAATCTCGTTGATGATAGCGTCTTATTTTGGGAGTACATATGTCTTTTGTGTTCTCTCTTAATCTGTCCTTAAAATTATAGAATGCACTACATTACGGAACGGAGGAAGTAACTATATATGAGAGGCTATTGACACAACGTGCTTTTCTTATTGCAAGTTGCACCACATCATTGGTTTCGCTCTCTTACCAATACCGTGACATCCTAGAAGAAAACGATAACAACAATTTTCTGTAGCATTACTGCACTGCTCTTTAACAAGAACATCACAACAGAGAACACGGTAGCATCAACCATTATATAGATACGATAAAAAGAGAGCGACTTTACTAAACTACGACCATCATATATAATTATTACAACACATGTGTCTGTTTATCGTGTACTCCCTTCGTCACATAAAAAATATCATTCTCATTTTTGGAGAAGCCAAATATTTATAATTTTGACCAAATATATATAAGAAAATATTAATATTTATGATACATAATTGATATCATTAAATTATTAACTATATTTTTTATAATAAACTTATTTCAAAATACAAATGTTGCTAGTACTTATGAGATGGAGCCAAATCTAAGAAAGTTTGATCAACACGAGTCCCAGTGACTTTTTTATGGGACAAAGTGAGTATATCAATAAGTGTACAATTGTGTGCTATTTCCATCCTACTAAGCATTCTTGAAGCTCATGTACCTAAGATTGGTAACAAGGGTACACCCTCATGCACGCTTTGCCAAACTATCTACACCTAGTTTTAAGGTCCAAACCACCAAACTGTCTACGTCTAGTTTTGAGGCCCAAACCAGCACGATGCACGCCTCACCACATATGATTCATTGGTGTTGACACGTGTCCAATCTTTGCCAAGGTTGGTGTCTTCACCATCCTTCTTGACTTCATCAATGTCATCTTCGTCACCCATATAGATGTGTGTCCAGCCTCCGCTATAGAGCAACAACATCATCGTCCTCCTCCCTTGACTCTGTCAACATCATCTCCATCATCCATATACTATTGCTCTTCATGTGCGCTCAATGTGAGCGAGACATGATTCTTTCTTCAGTCCCTAGTCCCTCGGTCCAAGACTTTGTCTTCCCTTCACCACTTTCGGAAACTCAGTCTAAGTCTTCCGTCCACCCTTCACTGCTTTCGGTCCATCGTGCATGGACTTGAACATTTGACCTTCTCCATTGCCATCAATTTTCTTGGCACATCCAACTCTTGCGCATTCACAAGACAAAAGATATCTTTCACAACACACTCAATGAAACATAACACAACACATCTTGTTAGCCATTAGCAGAGTCAAGCATATATGAATATGCATAGGAAAGCCCCAAACCTCTTAACTCTTGCATCTATCATTCATCATAAATGGATGAGACCAAGGCACTTGTCAACTTCGTCTCTCATTACATTTCAACTAAGTACAAAGCATAAATTATATATAGAGTAATTTATCACAACCAAATTGATATTATAGAGTATCAAGGTGAGCATTGTGTTAATTAGGAAATGAACAGAAAACGAGAGCAATGTTTAATTAGTTTTACATACTAATTTATCCACAAAACTTTATGTACCATAAGATTCTAAACCATGGCTCCTAACTCTTTCGGATTCGATATACCTTCTTTTTGGAATTTTGTATTTGGAACAAACTCACGTTGCATTGTTTCACATATCTAAAATGTGCTAAAAGCTAGAATATGTATATGTAGGCAAAATTTTAGCTCTGCTATTAGCCCTCCACCACCACGCTCCATTAGCGTACCATGTTACAACACAAACTCGAAGCTCCATTCTTCCAACACAAACGGCATTTCATTAAAAAAGCTACAAGAAACTGACCAACGTTACAGAGAAGAACAAAAGAGGGAAAAATAGTAAACTATAGGTCATTTGTCACTAAACTAATCACTCCTCTCATCGGGTCGTCTAAAGAAGAACGTCCGATCCACTGCCTTGAGCAGACTAGCATCGGTGAAGCAACTCTCCAGCAAGTCATCGTTCTCAACGTCCATGTTCAGATCAAAGCAAGGTGAAGACGACGGCGATGCAGCCGCGGCGCTCTCTTCCCCTGTCGGCTCCTCCTCGCTCTCTGTCTTCGCCTTCTTGGTCGTCGTTGGTGGCGAGGAGGTTGTCGACCACGCGTCAAAGCTCTGGCAGCTCAGAACGACGATGGCGTCGCCGAGCGCTGCCTCGTCGCCGCCGGCATGGCTCCGGACCAAGCCTCTTTGGATGGCCTCCAAAATGTCCCTCTGGCACCGCCAGCCACCCTGCTCGACGTCCTGTACCAGGATGACGCGGTGCGGGTTGTCGCGTACAGCCTCGTAGAGGCTCTCGTGACAGCCGTGGTCGCTCGCCTCCTCCATCAACCGGGGCCGCTTGCGTTGCTGCTTGGAAGAGTCGTCGGACCGCGCCGGAGACGACGCGGTGGTGCCGCTGCCGGCGATGGATACGAAGCTCTTGCGCGAGCCGAAGACGAGGCGGGCCAGCTCCCTGGCCACCCTCACCTTGCCGTCGGCGTCGCCACCGTGGAAGAGCATCCAAGTGTCCTCCTTGGCGAACGCCGGCGGTCTCGAACTCGAAGCAGCGGCGTCGCGCCTCCTCGCCATGCCGGAACGGCACTGCAGGACCGTGCTCGCGATCTCAGGCACGATCTCCGCCTGCCATGGCACCTCTTTCTCCAGCGCGGAGCAGAGGACCTTAAGGTTCTCGGCGCTGAGCTCCTTGAACCGGGAGCGGCACTCCACCGAGCTATTATTGGACGCGCTCGAGTCGTCGGACTTGACCTTTATCGCGGCGCTCAGAAGCTTCACGTCCTCATCGTCGACGACGTGTAGCTGAACGGCCGCCGCAGCGCACCTGGCCTTGTTAGACGGGTGGTTGTCCTCGTGGGCGTCAGCGACGACGACCCATGGCTGGTACGACGGCTGGTGCAGGTGGTAGTGCTGCTCATACGACGAGACCGAGGAGGACGGCGACACCACCGCCGTGGAGAAATTTAGGGCCGTCCGGTGATGATGAGACAGCGAGCCACCGCATGTCGAGCTTTTCTTACAACGGGAAGGATCCTGCATTATTATGCACAGCAGTTATTAATAAGTACTGTCAGTTACATGTCAAATTTTTAATGGTAGCCTAACCTAGTAGGCTCGTTAGACGTGCACATTACCTGATCCCGGCAATGCTGAAGCCAAGGAGGGATACTCGACTTCAGCGCCGGCTCGCACTTGGTTGCGGTTGCGGAGCAGTCGTCGGCGAAGAAGCTGGAGACGGCCGTCAGGTGGCCGGAACCACCGGCGTCCAAAAGTGACAGGCAACGTGGCGCCGACCCGTTGTTCCCACTTCTGTCGTCGTCGCACTTGGCCAGGTGATTGATTGTCATTGCAGTTGCACTGCCAGACAGAGAACCCAAAGTGATAAGTTATTTCGTCAGTCATCACGTAACCCCCATGATTATATTCATCACTACGTCTGCATATATGCATTTTGCCGATCGATCGAGTACTGTAGTACTGTTATTCTATGAGACTATGACTACTGTTTGCCACGCATATACTGTCTCAAATTCCAATCAAATTCAGATGCCAACATGAATATATATGATTACCTGTCGCCGACGAAGTTGAGGCTCAAGGCGAGGCTACCAGCGGGGACGGCGAGCGTCTGGAGCCCCCAGAGAGTCTCCAGCGAGGGCTGCCCGGCCCTGCACCTCATGTAGCTCTGGTACGTCCCGTAGCCGATGAGCCACACGCCGTCGCCGCCGCGGCACGCCAGGGCGCGCACCTCCGCGACGGCGTGCTCGACGGCGCAGTAGTAGCAGCAGCTCGACGGCCACCTGGCCCTCCCGGACTCGGCGCGCGCGGCCCAGAACTCGGCCGCCCACCCGAGGTCCTCCACCACCAGCACCACGCCGCCCGCCCTGCCGCCCACCTTCACCGCGCACCGGAGCTCCACGAGCAGCCTCTCCGCCTCGTCCCTCGGCAGGTCGCGGAACCTGGACACTCTGAGGCTGACCACTTGCGCGCCGCGCAGCGCCTCGCCGCGCTTGATCTTCTCGACCGCCGCCCGCGTCGGCGCCTCGGCCGTGGCCGCGCACTCGGCGACGACCATGACGCGTTTCTTGCTCCGGGACGCCAGGCAGTCCAGGACGACGGCGACGTCCTCGTCGCGCACTTGGTCGAGGTCGAGGGGTAGCTGCAGCTTACTAGGCATAGTCTCTTCGTGTGGAGCTGCCCTAGGGTTAGGGTTTTGGTGCGCGGCGGCGGCGGTGTTGGTAGAGGCCGAGTTGTTTGCTTCGATGGAAGAGACGGCCTGCTCGACGTTGGCCTTCACCTGGGTGCTGGAGAAGCCGGCCTCGCGCATGACGCGGCTGACGCTGGGGTCATCGAGGATGGAGATGACGAGCTGCTCCAGCTCGATCTTGACGGCGAGCACGGGCTGCTGCTGCGTGTCGACGGACCCCCGGCGCTGGTGCGCCTGCGCGCGCTTGAAGGCGGCGACGAGCGCGTTGGAGAGCGACGGCGGGTAGTAGACGTGGCCGTGCCCGCCGAGGAGCGGCGAGGCCGAGGCCGGCAGGCGGTTGAGCGCGACGTTGAAGCAGAGCTCCAGCGCCTTGCACTGTAGCGGGTGCGAGTGCGACTGCAGGCACGCGGCGCGCAGCAGCCCCGCCGCCGTCGACGACGACGGCCCCGTGCCCGTGCCCGTGGCCGCCGCCACTACCTGCTGGTGCAGCATGGCGCTGGCCACGTGCAGCGGCGTCACCTGTGCGTTCCCGCGGCGCCGCGCCAGGCTCACCGCCTGCTTCACCACCGCCGCCGCCTCCGGCGCCAGCGCCTGCTGCACCGTGCAGCCCCCGGCTCTCATCCCTCTGATCCCTTGGCAGAGATCAAGCAAAGCCCTAGGCGTTTATCTTGGCTTTCTTGATTATTAAGTGCAGCCGAACACGATGAGACGATGGGTGGTCGATGAGGGGTCACTCAACTGCTGCAGTAGTGGGTGTCTCTGGCAAACTGCTGCTGCTGCTTTATATGCAAGCAGCCTGGTTTTTGTGTTGCCTGTGTTTATCTTTTTGCAGGTGCAGTAGTGTGTGTACGTTACTACTCGTAGCTGCTACTGAATGCTGGTGAAGTCTGGATGGTTTTTTTGGTGTTTGGGTTTGTGCTTTTCTTGCTGGGGAGGGCTCAGTTGTTTTTATTTTCTTTTTAGAGGGTGTTTTTTTTTTCTTTGGTCCAAAGTGGATTTTGTGGTGTGAAAAAGTGGGTATGGCATGTGCTGACAAAGCAGATACAAAGCGACCTGATCAGCTTTTCTTTCTCTCCATGGCTCTCCTCTCACCTGTCTCTGTCTACAACACTGTATGGCTGCTCATTTTCAGGTAGCAGCACCTAGTACTAGGAGCCTACTGGTACTAGGAGTACAAGCTAACTGCACAGTATCTGTAACTAGATTGTTTGTTTGTTTGTTTGTTTCATGTGCTCATGTACATATGCATTTGTGTCATCAACAACTCAGCCACAGAGCCTGCACCGCAGCCTCTAAAGGATAAATTAAAACTAATGCAAGAACCTTGTTAGCCCTAATTTCGATACGTACTCTAGCTATATGCATGAAAGTGAGCAATGTAAGCTGATCCTCCTCAGATTTAGAACCTGTGGAAAGATCTTGGGTGGTGTCTCTGATCTACTCCATGCGATATATATGCCTTAATCATTGGTGAGTTTGTGCATTCATCGATCGTCTCTGCTTTTGTGTGCCGAGAGAGCAAAGTTTTTTTTTTCGTGCCCTGTTTGCCAAATATGGCCGACCTTGGTGCAGGAACAGGACGAATATGTGGGATGCGATGGGATGCTTGCACCAGAGCAGCGCAGATTCCATTTGTTCCTTGCATTACTTGTTGGTAATTAAACTGTTTCACCTTTTAATTTCCAAGAGATCTCGGGCCGCGCATGCAACATATTTTTCACTAATCCGTACATCCCAAAATAATTGATCTTATAACATTCAAATTTTATATCGAAATAGTTAAATTTTATATCAAAATAGTTGTCATTCTCACTTTTCTTGCACCTTTCTTCTTTCAATATACTTTTTTCTTTTCTCAATATTTATATCTCTATTTCTAGATGCACTAAGATCTTTTACCTTGAGCATTGGTTTCTACTATATTGTGGGAGAGAGGGGGTATATATATACGAACACATGGCATAAACGCTAGTGTTTGTCATCAATTTCTCAGAGAGTAAGACACTTCTAGTATGTCTTGTGTGAAGCTAACATGCATCTAGATGGTTATCCTTTTTGGAATATTTCACCATTGTCCACTGTCCAGTGCACCAGCATGCATGGGCCGGATACAATCTTAGAAGACATAAATGTTAGAAATTCATGAATAAATTTAGGCCCCTCAACTAATCAAAATTGCTTATGTGCGCTGCCTTCTTTTTGTTTATTTTCTAACATATAATACTCATATAGATATCATGTAGTCTCTATCTAGTTATAATAAATATTGATTATCAATTGCTCATATGGTTTACATCCTTATTCATTGTCATCTTTGTGTCGTACCACCATTTGTCCTTAATATATATTTAGTTGAATTATTAGCTTGAGATGTACTTATAGCTCGTATGCAAGAATGTATATATCTGGTTTAAACATGGTAGCACGGCGAAGGTAGGTAGTAATTAGGGGATGCAAATGCAACCCCTCCCCCCTAAAAAAATTGCGAAAACTATAGTTTTCTCTAGATTTTTACCATATATGCACTCCTTTATGCACCCACAAGCCAAATGCACCCTCCTCAATTTTGCTCTAGCTTCACCCATTGATACACAACATATATGAGTTATTTTAAATATTAATAATGATAGAAGTAGATAGATTAGAATAATTTATTGGGGTACTTAGCCGTACTTTTTAACAATAGATCAATATGTAGGTGATTCAGATCTGGATTAAAGGGGTTACTATATAAATTGTTATAAGGTCTCAGATTTTGAAATTCTAGTTTTGAATTTTCCAAACGATCTTAGATAGAGACTTTCTCTATAACAAAGTTGTAGTGATGAAGAATCTACAACTATGCCATTGATTATGCTTTTTTATTTAGGGACATTTAGGGTGCCAAATAAGCAATACAAAGTTTAGGCGAATAGATAGGATAATACAAGAGAATAGCACCCCTTGTGAGGCAATAATAAGTATGCGTAGGTGGGATTTTAAGGATGGTATGTATAGAGAGAGAGGTCCTATATCAAGCAAACGCATATCTCCATTGAAAATCATACGGTTTCCAACTATGGGGTTCAATAGCTTCATGAGTTGTTGTGAGCTATTTTTTTTCAAACACTCTTTTTCAAAATAGCTTCATGGGTGAAGCTATTTTTCTTCTCCTCTCACAAAGACATGAGCTAGGATGAAGCTAAAAAAGTAGCTTATCCTAGCTCTCCCTCCCATTTCTGTCTTTCATTTATGCATGAAGTTGCTAGTGAAGCTATTTGCCAAACAACTTTTTAAAAGAGCTCAACTTTACTAAAAAAGTTGCTCATGAAGCTCTTTTCTAAAAAAACTTCACTAGTGAAGCTGAGTTGTGCCAAACAAGGCCTATATATGGGTGTAGCTAGGGATTAATCCATGTGAGAGCCACGTTGATGATAGCATCTTATTAAAAAATAAAATAAGGGTATATGTGTCTTTTATGTTCTCTCTTAATTTATCCTAAAATTCTTAAGATGCACTAATTACATGACATAGGGAGTATTAAGGATGGCGCAAACAATTTTTGGAAGCTTGAAACTAAGATACCATATACATAGGCGGAGCTAGTTCAAGCTTAAACTACAATATATGAGCTCTCTAAAATCATAAAAATTACACATAGATCACTCTATAGTATGTTTTACATCTAAAATGAACCACCCTTCTCTAGATCCTAGCTACACCATATATGAGAAAAAAAAATGTACGAGCAGGCAACAAACACGCTAGCTAGTGTGTCATGTCCGCAGCATATACGGCCCAGTACAATGACACTTTTTGCGTGCACCTGTTGTCCGTAGAATTATACATGCATATATTCATGTGTATTGCATATGCAAACAAGAAACTACCACCGGGAATAATCCCCGGCCCTGCGCTGCATCATGCCGCAGTAGGCAATGATGATGATCGATACAACGATCGATCGATTTGATCCGTCTGGTGGATGGATAGATGTGGCCTCTCATCTTTTGAGAACAGCGGCAGGGCCTCATCAACCGATTGGTAACAATATGAACGATCGATCTGACTGCAGCCTGGAGCAAGTGTATCTGCATGGAGACACAGTCGATCCGGAAACGTGTACGGCTAGGATCTTCCCCTCTCGACTCAAAGTATGAGCTAGGAATAAAGTGTCACTCAAGCAGATGCTCATATCACTTTCTGTTCTTTTTTTTCAGAAATCTGAGTGACATTTTGAACATCAACATGGATCAACAATCCAAAAGACCAACAAAACGCCGTTTGGTGGAGCAACTTCTACTATACAGAAACCACAACAAAATTAGATAACTATAAAAGTAATTTTTCATCTTTCAAAATAAAAGTAATTTTCAATAAATTTGATTATTTGCATATACCTACCATTTTCAGATGTTCAATTTTGATGTGCACAAAAAGTAACTGACAGTCAGGTTTGAATAAGATTTACTGCATGCAACCCCCCACCCCCCCACCCCAAAAAAAAAACTTTTGTGACTTAAGGGAGAACATATATTATTGTCATCGTCAAGATAAGGTATTCCAGCCTTATTATTATTGTAGGTGTTTATGTACACTCTTTTGAACCATAAGAGGTATGTAATTAGATGTGGTAAACTCAGATAACTTGGTAAATGTTTAAAAACAGTACCTCTGTTCTAAAATATATGATATCCTATATAAAAAGCATGAAGTTAAATCCCTTGACTATATTTAGGCTTGTTTAATCCCATGGTCTAAATTTTAGCTACTAAACTTTAGACCACTTTAATCTTGAGGCTCCAAATAGGATGTTTAAAGCATTGTCTAAAGTTTAACCAACCTCGCAAAAACTTTGGACCACACAAGTGAGCTCAAGTGGTTTAAAGTTTTAGTGCTAAACTTTAGTCAACTAAAATTGAGACCAGAGAATACAATAAGGCACTTAATAGGGCATTTAATTTGGATATTGGCCATACGAAACTAGAACCACTGGAATTATTGTAAACAATAATTTCACAATAAAGTAAATAATAATTACAAACTTTTGTATTTTTTCATATATAAACAGTGTTTAAAGTTTATTTTGTAGACACCAATGTCCAAAACATCATATGTTGAAAACGAATGGAGTATATTTTCAAGATGAATTGTTTCTTGTTAGTTATTACAAATCAACAATCAATACGAGATTTTCCTATTCCTCGAGGAGTTATTTTGTGAGTTGTGAAGGTTACACCAAAGAGAAAACTCAACCAATGACAATAGCAAATTCAGTTCTTAGACACATTTAAAGCAATCGTCTTTCTTTGTGGTTGGTCAAAGTGACCATGAACTACATACTGTGGCATTTCACGTTATTAGTGGTGATATTCATGTTCCTTCTAGGGATGTGAACAGTAATCATCAGCATCAAGAGTTAAAAAGCCAAAGCCTGTGCATCAAAGTGTGTTAAGCGTCATTGACCAGGTCATATAATCACATAAGTTTGCACTGAAAGCCGTGCTAGAACGTTGTTCTTTATAGGGATGTGAAACAGTGCAGGAAAAGAAGCAGCAATTGATCATAAGTTGTTGATACTCCTATCTTCTTCTGTCGTCGCCACTTCCAGGGTTCCCACCCTCATTCCTCAATCATCTCTGAGTCGTCCTCTCATTCAATTCTACCTACCATGCAACATGCAAGCAAAATACATGAAGAAATGTGCACCATCCATGACTTACCTGTATATCATTTACATAGTTACTTACTGGAAAGAACTTTCCTGTAAATTCGTTCTGCCGTCATCATTTGGCCATCTTTAGAAAGCTTTTTTGAGTGCTAAGAAGTTTAGTTTTTTACTGCTATACTATGTAATATAAATATAGTTATAAGATCGATCTTTCTCCCAGTATGTCTATTTGGAAACTAATCCAGAGTCACAGTCAAGAAACAAAAGCTCTCTGGTCATCACCACAATGAGATTGGGCCCAGATCGAGGACAGCAAGAGGACAAGGCCTAATGATAACAAAGTGCAGAGGGCTACTCTGCAAAGGCGAAAAAACGCCAGAAAAGGAGAGCTCCATGGGAAAGTAATACTGCTAGTAGTAACACAAACAAAGCCAACAGAAGGGGGAAAATATTGTTCCCGAAAATAAAAATAAAAATAAAAATAAAAATAAAAATAAAAGGGCACAAAAGAAAAAACACAAACATTTGGAAAAAGGATTAAAGGAACATGGGAAAAGAGTATGTATAGAATCATATGAGCAAAGCAAGGGCAAAGAGATGTTGATCTGGGACGTACTTTTTCTCTGCTCTTAGCCATAGTCTTTGCTTGGTTAAGGGTTGATCGATCACGAAAACTAAAGCAGAGAGAACGGAACAAGCAGCTGTCGTCGATAGGTTGGGTTCATAATGATATTAATGAAATGGATCAAGATCAGTTTGGCCCGTCCTTGGCTGTTCCAGCCAGGGGACCCGCCCCTTAATCTGTTCAAAGGAGTTCATAGCAGCAGCAAAGCAAAGAGTAAAGAAGAGAGGGAGCTAAAAAAGCACTTAGGTGGCATTATCCGGCTAAAAGCGGCAGGATTTTAATAGTGTACGTATACTACTAATCCATGGAGTGCAATTGCATGGTACCCGGCCCTGACCTGACCTGACCTGGACCTGACTCCGATAAGAAGAGAAGCACTACAAGGAACAGTAGCGGCAGCTGAATGGCTGCCTGATTGTCTGAACGTGCTAACTGATCGATGAGCAAAAGCTCCCCCATGTCAGGTCATTCCATCCTGAATGTGCTGCATGCATGCAGGCAGGCAGGCACACAGTACCCTGACTGCAGTCAGTCACTAGTCACTACACACAGAAAGAATATCAGACGTACTACAGTACGTACCATATGTAAACGCATGCATGCATGCGATGCATGGCAGATTTATTACATGCATGCTACTACCATATACGTGCTATCACTTCGGTTTGGTCATGAACAGCAGAACAGCTTGCGGCGCATGCACATGCACCTGCACCTGCGTGCGATTCTCGTTGTTGCAAGCTAAGGAGAAGCAGAGAACGAAGGTGTATGGCATGCATATATGCATGGAAACTTGGGAAGAGTTGGCCGGCCCGCGGGTGACCGCTGGACGCTGGTAAGGTAACGTCTTCCGGCTCCCGATCCTCGTGTTCAGTTCATTCTCTCACTCATCTGCACGTATGGTCATTCTACCATTCGCTTTGTGTGTGTGTGTGTGTGACTGATTCCTTTTGCAACCGTTGTACGTCGTGGCTACTGCGAGATGCATGCATGCGTCCAAGTCAAGTCCTCTTTTGTGACTCCAAAGATGCATGCAAAACCGTTGTGGCTACTGCAAGATGCATGCTCGATCAGGATTCAAAAACTGTTACAAGCCGCGTCCCCTTCTAGATGGGCCGGTCAATGCATGCACGGACCGATCCGCAGTTTTCTTACTATGCTATAGCTAGAGTGATGCATGGGAATTGCCCGATACATATATATTTGTATACAGGGGTGAAGCTACATGGTAAGTAGGAGGTGCAAAGCAAATGTACCTCTAAAAATTATAAAAACAGTGATTAAGTCCAAAATTTCACCATATATGCACCCCACAGAAGATGTCTATGCACCCCACAAGCTAAGTGCACCCTCACAAGCTAAGTGGACTCTCCTATCATTTTCGCTCGCTCCACTCCTGACCTTCAAATACCGTTGCTGCCTCCAAAGTTCCATCTAGGGGAGAGCGAGATGGTGAGGTAGGGCTTGCCAACAGGTGGCATGCACGTGCTCCCTTTTCACGGCGGGGCCAGCGTCGCATGACCACGTGCTACAATGCCAGCTCCCTTCCTAGCACATCGCCCAACCGAGCCCAATGACGACGCCACCCTCCCTCGATCAGCCACACGCACTTAGAGTCCAAGAAGATGTTGATTTGTGTCTAGAGTCACTTTGGTAGAGCTTCATCTCTCGATTCTTGAGCTTCACTTCTTCATTCTCCGAAGGAGTAACTCTAGTGGGGAGCAAGTAAGAATCAATTCTAAAGTGATTCCTATGGCAAATAAATGGAGAGCATCGAGAAGCCGAGAAGTGGTGGAGAGCAAATTTTTTAGCTCTCAGCTCGTAGCGTAAATGAAGAAGTGATTTTCGTTGGCTCTCTACCAGAATCTAGTTGCATTTTAAGTCTTTGGCAGGGCTCCACAGAAGCTGAAAGGGGAGTTATGCCAAAGGAACCCTTTTGCATAATGAGTTAGACCATGGTGGAGCTTTCCCAATAAGGTTAGTGGAAGAGCAGTTTCATGAAGAAGCTGCTCTTCTGGAGCCAGAGTTCTTCTTAAACAGTCTCTTATACTTTCCTAAACACCAAAAACAATCGGCATCCGGGCCGCGATGTTTAATAACACATGGAAGATAGAAAAAAGTCTACTTTTCCTCCTCAACTTTCACGAAAGTCTGTTTTCCTCCCTCAACTTCAAAGCCAGGAAAATCACCTCCCACGACTTTACAAACCGTACATTTTACCTCACCCTGGGCATTCGGTACTTCGGTTCGGTTCAGTTCGGTACTTCGGTTCTTATGGAAATTCGGTTTCTCAGAAAATAGGTACTGTTCCTTCCAAAAATCGGTACCGAATTCGGTACTAATTCGGTTCGGTTCCGGTATTTACCGAAAAAAAATACCGAACTGATCGCATGAACATATAATAACAAGTTCAAAAGCTAATTTTGACATAATTTGGAAATAATTCTTAAAGAATAATACTGTTAAATACATACATATACAAGTCCACAAAATTATATGAGTATAGTACCACATATATAAAATATAATAGACTAAAATAATGTTATTAATAATATAACTACACTCAAACTCAGCATATTTCGGTAAATTTGGTTCTCCGAGGTAAGTACCGAATTTATTGAAAATTAGGAACCGAACAAGGTACCGAAAAATTCAGTTTCGGTATTTCTGGTTCGGTTCTTGGTATTTTCTGTTCGGTTCTCGGTATTTTGTGCCCAGGGTGAATTTTACCTCCCTGGAGCGGTTTCGAATGCGGTTTTACTATAGTGAACGGTGGTTTTGCTACGGTTTGGTTGAATCTTTAAAAAATTATAGTAAATAACAGAAAAATTATAAATAGAAAATCCAATTTTATTGGACTCTACATCAGTAGATCTATAGAATGAACATATAATATTATATATTTTAGTACAAAGTATTTCTATAAATTTTTTGTCTTTTTCTTTTTTATTTATTTCAGCTAAATATTTAAAAAAATTATAGTAAATTACAGAAAAATTATAAAATAGAAAATCTATTTTTTTTAAATTCCACATGAACATATCTACACAGTAAATATATAATATAGTATGCTTTAATACATTTTTTTGTTGTAATTTTAGATCTATACTTTTTTATAATTAATTAAAATAATTCATAGCTGCAGTTTCTATAATTATTTTGTCAGACTAAAGCATACCCATATTATATGTCCTGTCAGACTAAAGCATACCCATATTATATGTCCATGGTGTATATATACTTATGTAAAGTCCAGCAAAATTAGATTTTCTATTTTATAATTTTTCTATGACTTACTATAATTTTTTCAAAGATTTAGCCAAATAAATAAAAAATGATAAATATAAAACCTTTATAGCAAAAACTTTGTACTAAAGCACACCATATTATATGTTTACTGAATAGATCTACTTATGTGGAGTCCAAAAAATTAGATTTTCTATTTTATAATTTTTCTATAATTTACTATAATTTTTCAAAAAATCATCTAAAATAACTAAAAAAGAGAGACAATACCATCATCACTATAGCAAAACCATTCACTATAGCAAAATCGTCTTCGAAACCGCTCCAGAAAAGTAAAATACACAGTTTTAACTTTTAAAAAGTTAAAGAGGGTGGTTTTCGAACTTTGGAGGAAAAGTAGACTTTTTCCAATAAGTTATTGCAGATCCTGGATGAATGCAGCCCAAGTCCTGGATGAATGCAGCCCAGATCGACAATGATAATAAGCCTTACGGGCCTGAAAAACAGCAAGGGAGCTTCAGTTATGGGCCCCTGGTAGCTGGGCCTCGCGTTTTTGCATACCAGCTTTGGCCAGGGACTGAGCTCACGTTGTAATTGCCCACACAAATTAGAAAAGGCCTTGTAGTATCAGCATCGACGCGAAGCTTACCAGACAATGCTACAAACAGAAGCCCAGCAAACTACACCAGAAGCGTGAACTCTCAATCACGTGCCAAATGAACCTTATTCGTCAGGTGAAAAATTAAACGAAGTGGCAAAGAACAGCACTCAATCGGGATGCACAACAGCACAAGGGCTAGCACACTCGGTTCAAGGCACAAAGGCATGTCAAAACGCGAGCTCCGCAAAACTCCACAAGGACCTACCGCTGGGGCACTTAACAGGCACCATGATAGAGTAGCAAAGCTTCTCAATGACGGGGAGTCTAGATGGCCGCGAAGTACTCTTTGCTTCCCTTGGGGTCGGGCTTCATCGACTTCTCCCCTGGCTTCCAGCCGGCCGGGCACACCTCGTCTGGGTTCTCCTGGACGTACTGCAATGCCTGGTGAAACATTGAAATGAGATGTCAACTTCAATATTCTCCTGATTGTTATCGGTGGACTGTATAAAATGGCAAAAGCAGCTATGTAACTGGGTAGGGCGTAAACCAGCTCAGCAAAATGCCCAAATGATGTACCACAATTGTAATCATGGGATTATGCTTATTTTTCATTGTGAAACTACATAACGTCATCCCATATCAAGAGCCTCACTTGTTTCCATATATGCTTGCTATGATGCATCTTGCCCTATGAAAAGTGGTATGTGTAGTACTTTGACAGTTATATTTAGTATAGTACTATAGTAAAATGGCCTTGTACACTAATGCCAAAGTAGGTCACATAAATAATGTACATATTTTCAGTCATTCTTCTGTAATTTTAAAGCATTTGGATTAGAGTATGATTTAAAGGTTAGAAACAGTTTATTTTGTCCCTGCAAATGGAGAACTATATTGCACTGTCAAGTGTTGACAAACAATTCATCATGTAAAATGCACACCAGTGTTGAATCTTGTTCAAGTTGTGTATCACAAACACCATGAACACAAAAGGCATATTCATTTTACTTTAGGTTTTAAGTAACAGCACAGAAAACTTCTTATTTCTGAAGTCCAGAGCAACTGCCTATCAGAAATGTAGCACGACCAACATAGAACATACCTGAAGGGTCCTCATGGTCTCATCCACACTACGACCAATGGCAAGGTTGTTAATGGTAGAGTGCTGAATCACTCCCTCCTTGTCAATGATGAACAGTCCTCTCAGAGCAATACCCTGCCCAAAGAACATTCAGATATAGAGAGCAACAAACAGAAACATAATACGGAAAACAAAAGGACTCCACAGGGTTAGAATCTGGAGAAGAATATCCAGTGGTTGAAAAAAAAAAACCTGGCTAGGGATCAGAACACCAAAGGCCTTTGAAATTGATTTGGTGACATCAGAAATAAGTGGGTATTTAAGATCGCCAAGCCCACCAGACTTCCTGTCTGTCTGCACCCATGCAAGGTGGGAGAACTGCATCCAAACAAACACTAAAGCAATTAACAACAGTTATGATTATGATGAAATCACAGTAACCAAAACCCAAGATCTATTTATGTCAAGATTTCTACTTTTGACCACATACATTCAATGATATAAAAAGGTATTCCCTCTGTCCCAAATTATAGGTCGTTTTGGTTTTTTTAGGTAAATAGCTTTTGCTATGCACCTAGATATAGGCTATGTCTAGATATTAGAAAAGCCAAGACAACCTATAATTTGGAACAGAGGGAGTAATAACAAATACAAGCATAGCTGTATAAAGACTTCAAATATACAAGTCATTAGGGCATTTTTAATAGTACTCCTCTGTTTAACCTTTGACTCTTTTATTTATTTGACTATTTGTCTCTTCTATAAACATTTGACTTTAGAACTGATTTAGTTTTCACTTTACTTATCTAAGTAATTAAATAATATTGTTGGTCAAAATTATAGTAAAAACTCAATGGGGCATATTTAAAAAATAAAAATGGAGGGACTATGCAGTTCTCCAAAGATTTGTAATTGTAAAGTACTTTAGCGAACAGAAATGATCAATTTAATAAGATTATGAAGCTAAGAAGAGATTTTCTTTGGACCAACAAAGGTTAAATTTAAGGCCTCAAGTGCAATGTGAGTTCTTAGTCCCAATAGAAAATCTGGAAATAAATATTGGATAGTGACGTGTCACTAAGAGGTGAAAGCAGGTATATCGTTTTCCGTATTATCATAACATTTCCGTTTCTATCAAAACATGAAAGTTGACATTTTGTGATTTTATCACAACCATTTTCTTCATTACTTATTTTGATAAAAAGGGGAAAATCCGGCACCAACCGCTTTCAGATTCTGTATTATAGTACCATTCCGACTGTTCTCATCCCTACTGTCATTGCTGTTATGTTCATGTAGATGGTTTTTTCTATTAATAGTTACATTGATAATGCGCAGCACGTATCTTTCACCATGAGAAAAAAAAGCAGAATGTGTGGTCATACTACTTTGCCAAATATTGAAACCGGCAAGTGTAAAGGAAACACTACCTTACTGTTATAAAAAAATAACTCAATCCACGGTGGCTAGACAGTCCCAGGGTATTCCGGCTTAAGAAGATCTTCTCACACAGATCGAGAAAACCCCTGAACCCCTGCCCCACCCTTACACAGCGACTACCTTACTGTTATAGAATATTGTGTATTTGTATAACTACTTTTCTCTAACTCCACATAAACATAATTTCCACAATTAATTTTAGAAATAATGTGACTGCTCAAGAGCCATACATACAAGTACAGCAGTTGTGCTCCAAAGATAACCTAGAAGTAGCACATGAATTTCTCATTATATGAGCAGTTCAACCATAATATTTCTATTTCAGTTATGAGCTAGCACATATCAAAGCTGAAATGTACTTCAACAGCTAACTACGAATATGACAAATGAGAGAACAATCCCCGTACGAACAGTGGAGGCATCAGATGTCAACTACACTCACTTATCCTTAAGAACAATTGACAGACTGATTCATACTGACAGATGCTATCATATCATGGAATACCAGGGCATTATAACATACCACACTGTCAATGGAGACGCCAAGAACCTCAGTGTTCAACTTCTCGAATTCCTCGTATCTATCACTGAAGGCAGTAATCTCTACAAGTACCGGGCGTTAGTTTATCAGAATCTCGTAGACCCACTCCAAACGTGTCTTGTTGATACTAATGCTAATGTTTTATCCTCACCGGTCGGGCAGACGAAGGTGAAATCCAAGGGGTAGAAGAACAGAATGACGTACTTCTTCCCAATGTAATCAGAGAGCTTCACCTGCAAAAGCACAAAGAGCAATGTCATCGCCAGCCACATAAAAGGGTCTTAGGAGCAATTTGAGAGGACGAAACATTTCAGAGTTCTGCTGCCACAGCATACATAAACCACGCGAGATTGCGCGGAGAGAGAGAGGTGCACATACGTTGATGAACTCCTGGTCGAACACAGCCTCGGCCTCGAAGTCTGGAGCCTTGTTCCCGACCAGCGGCAAGTCATCCTACAGAGCAGAGCAGAGGCACAAGGGCGAGAGCCGTGAGTGCAAAGAAGAAGGGGGTGAGAAGCAAACCCGTAGTACGGTAAGGCGAGGCAAGACGCGAGAGAACTTACGACGCCGCCGGCGCGGGCGACGAGTCTGGTGGCCCGCGCGGATCTGGAGGCGGCGAGGCGGAGCGGCCTGGCGGCGGTGGCGACCGCGGAGCGGGCGACGGAGACGGACTGCGGGGCAGCGGCGAGGGGCCTAGAGGCCGGGGTGGGGGCGGAAGAGACGGTGGTGGCGGCGGCGAAGGAGCAGGCCATGGCCGCCCGGAGTGGATGAGGGTGGATTGGGGGTTTGGGGTTGGGGATTTGGTGTGATGGGTTTCCTTTCCGGGGGTGTTGGGGATGGCTATGGCTGAGTGAGCGAGGAGGTTTTAAATAGGGACGTGTCTGCGCCACACGAGCTCCTCGCTTCTGGCCTGCCTGTGCGGCTGTGCCTGTGTCTGTGCTGCTCGAGCCGCACATGTCGTGAATCACGAGGTGGCCAACGGTTAGGATGCTGCTAGGGTTATGGCCTGGTTCAGTTCCAAGCTAAAAAAACTTTTCACCCATCATATGATCATATTCAATCTTTAGACACGTACATAGACGATTAAATATAGAATAAAAATAAAAACTAATTATACATTTTGCCTATAAATCATGAGACGGATATTTTAAATCTAATTAGTTCATGATTGAACACTAATTGCTAAATAAAACGAAAATACTACAGTAACCAAATTGAAAAACTTTTTGAAACTAAATAAGGCATTAGTTTTTTATGTGCATCTACATATGTTAGAGTGTAACTAAGAGGGTGTTTAGTTCAAAAAATACAAAATGCCAAAATTTTCAGAGTCAAGTTTAGTTCTATCCAAAATGCAGAATTTAGTGTCCTCATGAGAGCCTCGTGAAGCTCTTTTGGGTTTTTTTGTCTCTTGAGGCTAAAATCCAAAACAGAGAATAACCACCTTTTTGCCAAAAAAAACTTTGCATGGTGTTTAGTTTCATTTTGTAAAATGATGAACCAAAATCCCATTTTTTGGAATATGAGAGGAACTAAACACCCCCTAAACTAAATTTTCACTCCAACATATATGGATTTAAATTGGATACACATACACATGCATCCAGGTTGTATTCGATTTGGCATCAGTCCACATGTGTTCGGTTGGATTGGGGCATTATTTAATTCAAGTTTCACTCCAACACATAACGGCAAAACAAATATATTCATCTCAGTGTAATTAAATTCAGTTATATTCCAATTTACTTCCAACACATTTGAATTGAAGTGGATACATATGCATCCAACACAAGGCCTTACCACAACTAAGGAAATCCACACTAACAGTGTGGCTAAAAAAATAGAAGCCACACTTGCCATGACAAAAGGGAATCTTGTGACACCTTTTTATTACTAGTTGAATGTCCATGACCTTCTACGGGTATAGGTAGGATCTCATGACAAATACCCACATGAATATTAACCATAGAAGAAAAAGGACATGTTACGAATAATAACCATCACCTTACAAATTAAACATAAATTCACATATAGTTATTGAAAATATGTTATAATATAATAAATATATTCAATCAGTAACATGTCCATAAGATCATCGTGCACTACTTGTCTCCTATTGTTCCTAGACTTCTTCTATTACCTAAATACAGATGGATACGACAAATGTTAGTAACAAATAACACAAATGAAAGAAAATATAACACTTACATAAAACAAAAAGATAATACCTTCTCATAGAGTAAGGACCTTCTTGTAGACAATATTTTTTGTGTATATACCATTTTTTGTCTTTTTTATTATACTTGTTATCACTAAGTGGGATGGCAAGGATCCTAATGTTCGATCCGGTAGTGGCTATAGTAGTGCAACATACAACTAACCATCAGAGAACACTAGTTCAGGCAAAACACCAGCATGGGAGATAGTCTGCTCATGTGCCTTGTTAACCATCAAGGCAAAATTGAACTAGAATGGGAACATCTATCCGAGGGGCATAATGGAATAAATGGTAGGAAGATTCGCTTTCCAGTACGGTCTTCGACCATAATTTCTGCATCGACAGTATTTTGTTGGAACCCTTGAACCACTTGCCTCGTTCCATTACAAAGTCCACCCATAGGGTCAATGATCTTAGAACTATGATTGGGCACCTAATCTTGAGCTTTAACATATGTGAAAGGGAGACTGTTAGGGTTAAAGTGTTGAGGAACTCAGATAGTTAGTAGTTTTGTGGATCATCCACCGCACTGTCAAAGTTATGGTACACCATCTCATCCTCTTGAAAATGGCTTATCATCTTCATGTAAATCATATCAAGATAGTCATTCCACGGAGATAATATTGCTCGTGAGGTGATGTAGCTCTTGTTTGACATATTGGCATTGAGGGCAAGGAATATGTAGTAATTTAATGTATCAAGATCAGTATCTTCCTCAGTTTGTGGTATGTATATATCATCAGGAAGGTAGATTTTACCATCACCATTATCCTCCTCAGAGCCTCCCACGATGCGTAGCAAGTATACTGCAAACCATGGGTTGCTCTTTACCCTCATATTGCGCACCAGTTTGAGATGTCGCATGGAATTCCAAAGGTACGACATCCATAGTGAGGCGCCAACTATTTGAGCTCTTGATCCTCTTCGAACAACTAGAAGAACCTGAAACGATCTTGATTTTCAACGAAGGGGAAATCCATAGATACAAACTCTTCTTTGCACAGAAGGATTAAAATAGATTCACCTGTCACCCTAATGGTCATAAAGACATCCAATAAAAGAATACTCCTCGATCGTTCAACATTAGATTTTCCATGGATAGGAACTCTTCTTTGCACATAAGGATTAAAATAGATTCACCTATCACCCTAATGGTCATAAATACGTCCAATAAAAGAATACTCCTCGATGGTTCAACATTAAAAATTCCTAGATACAATTTCAAGAAAAAAATCCCAGATACTATCAAAATTGCCAAGGATCTACTTAATAAATGATACCCAAGACGTGCCAATTTTCAAATATTGGACACATTACTAATAGCTATAGAAAAAACATAAAAAAAAGCTCAGCAACATCAGTAGGACCATGATAATTTAGGATGCATGAGCATATCAAAAGTTCAAGACGTCCTCAATCAAGTGAAATCAACTGGCATGATCACTGTATGCCTCAAGTCAAAGTTCTGAAGAGTAGCCAAGGAAAACTTGGAACAAGAGTTATCTTGAGTAGTAGATTAAAAATCTTGAAATGGTTCCAAGCAGTCAGTTATTTATACTCATGGCCGCTTATAAAGGCTTACAATCTTAAAATGGTATACTTGTTATTTTGACATGAGCATGATTTAAGTATTGAACTATCAAAACTTAAAATGGCACTGCCCATGAAACCAAAGTTGAGCATCCTTAAACATAAATAAATAGTACTTTAAGGATACAAAGTTATTCATTAGATAAATTCCTCTAACAAACCTCAAGCCCTTCATCTTGCTCCAAAGCAAGGCCTGGATCACTATACATGTTTTTCATTAGCAATGTGCTTGACTTATCAGGGTAAAAATGAACCCTACCGCAGCGCACTCCAAAGCAACAAGCCCCTGTCATGAGGTGAAATGGACAATGGACCTTATCCTATAGAAATAAAAGAAACAGGAAAAGCCAGAATGGCAAGTAGAGAATAAGTTGTATTTTCTTTCTGTTGTAACAGAAGAAATATACAGGACATTCCTGTCCTAAATTCCTAATAGAAAGAGAAGAATGGAGCATGCCTGTTTTGTTCCAAAATTTGGAGTCTCTTGAGCAACTTTGTCAAGTACTTCTTGAGCAGACAAAGAAGGTTCTCTCCTCTGAGCAGCAAATGCATCAGACTATGGTGGGCGCGGATTTGATGTAGGTCTACCTTCCTGCAAGACATTTAGAGTAACCTTTATCAGCAGTACGACAAAAAATTAACCATAAGCAGCCATAAGTAACAGAACCAATAGAAATTTATAACGAATAGAATTGCGACCTCTTAAACTGCCAGTTTTTCCTTGGACCCCTTTGGTACTTTAACTATTTTCTTCTTCGCAATGATCTCATTTCCTTTCCATATAATTTCTGCTAGACCATCTTCAACATATTCCCATTCACTATCTTCTTTTGATTGGTTTCCTTGATCATCTTTATGCTGCAAGAGGTAAGTTAAATTTGTAATCAGATCACTATATTAGAATGCTTATACAACTTACTTTTTAAGACATGAACTAGTGAATTCAAGACATGTGAAAATGTAAGCATGTATTACCATGTTGATGGAAAAAGGATTCAACAGATGGATTAAGTTACCAAAAACATATATATACATCCAAATGCAGAATAGGAGTCTGCCAGATTATAAAATACATAGGTGGTTGATACTTGCCTCTGACGATGACTATAGAAACTGACATCCTACTTTCTAACCATCACTAGCCCAGCAAGTTCATTCTAGCAGCAGAAAGGGAATGTGTAGATTATACAATGGCTAAATATGATATTTTAGTAAAAGGAGCATGAAAATAGTGGGGAGAGATAACCTCCTTTCGAGTGGAAGCCTTCGCAGCCCTAGCCTCCTCTTCGGCCGTAGCAGCCGCACCCTTCTCCGCGGCGCGGGCAACGGTGGTCTCGAGCCACCGGCGCCCAGCGTCCTCGAAGGCGTGGCACGCACGCTCGGACTCCACAGCCGCCTCGGCCTCTTGGATCTCAAGGAGGCGGCGCTCCTCCTCCGGGTCGGCTGCGGGCGCCTCCGTCTTGGCCGCCGTGCGCATGCCATGACCTCTCTCTGCGCCCTATGGCGGCGCTCCTTCTTTCGTTCCCTCCATCGGCTAAGGCCAACGACATGGCGAGCGAGCTCCTCGATTCGCTGTTGTCGGTGGAATAGGTGCCCATCGCCCTCCTCCGCCTCCATACGGCCCAACGAAACTCAATGGTTACGGTAAGGAGGAATATGCGGCCCATGGCCCAACTAAAGGGCTAGCAGACCTATAATTTCTTTTTACTTCCAGTAGTATTTACTCCCGCCAGGTAGTGTAGGCACGCTCCCACGAGTATGTACTCCCGCCATACTATACGCACGTACGTGAGGGTAGAGGCAATCCTGCGCGGACCTAGCTAACAGTCGGTGGCCATGCTAAGAGGCTGGTGACTCCCATCTAATTGGATTTTGTGCACAAACAAACTCGTTAAAATATCTGCTCAATCGATAGCCCCCATCTGTATATGCGTGTGTTGAGTTGACGTATATATACCGGCGTGGTTGCTTCTTCGCCCGTCCTCATTATTTTAGGAGTATGAGTATATACGTACTGCTACGTATGGTAGAGAGTATGTGTACGTACGCATTTTATTTGAGAAAACGTATGATTACATACTTGTTTTTTACAAGGAGTAAGAATGGAAACATACATATTTAATGGATCACGACTTAAGTATATGGACATACCAATAGAAAATTTATTAGGAAGGATGTCCACATACCAATAGTATACATGCATACATGTACAAGTGTCTATATACGTACTAGTAAGTATA
>Ga0182004_10000422_pt1 | contig 25066 bp, 23 predicted proteins | sample Sormic07211540_1_FD_120479 | JGI IMG/M metagenome (GOLD analysis project Ga0182004, IMG submission 120479) | Endophyte microbial communities from Sorghum bicolor roots, Mead, Nebraska, USA - 072115-40_1 MetaG | ecosystem: Host-associated > Plants > Roots > Unclassified | place: USA: Nebraska...
AACCAAACAACAAATATATGCCTTAGTTCAGTTCGACCTAGTATTGTGGCCACATAGCAAACTGTGTTGCCCCTTCTCCATAGTTTCCACCCGTTGTTGGTGGTTGTGGTGGGGGTGGTGGTGAGGGGGGTGGGGGAGGGGTGAATTTCAATGCTGGAGGTCAACCTAGATAACTTGTAGGCACTACCTATTTCAAAAGTTACTAGGTGTGCTTGTGGTGGTTATTCCGATCTCATCTGTTACGAGTTATAATTGACCTACAAACAGCTTGACCATGAAATCAAACCTGCCTGCAAATACTGCAATCCATGATATATACAAGGTACTAGGTCATATGCCATCTTTATGTGTTGGACTGCTTTCTATATGAGCTTTGGTGGTTGACTTGTCTCGGAATGAAATCACGATACTCCCTGGGTATTTTAATTGGAATTTTCTTTTTATATTTTCTGCTGGACCAATTGTTTGGGTAATTCTTCTGTTCTCTTACGATCATGAACCTGAACCTGATGACTGGGAAAGCTTCCATGTAACCTTCACATATGCCAGCAAAAGTGGACGACCCCATTATAACCACACGTATCGTGCAGTTTCTTATCCTATGTTTTTCCCCAGCGGTGTGTCACGCTACGCTGATACAACTGCTACGCTTTAACACAGACAAACGTGAAGCGTTGCCTGTACATGATGCAATGGTGACTAAGGCTGATCAGTGGACCCCGAGTTCCAGGAATTCCAGTTGGCACCGTTCGGCCACGTGATTCTGGAACCCATTCGTCGGGCTATCTGTCGTTGCACGAGCCTGGTTCGAAAGCAACATTGCAAAAGCAGCGCCAAGTTTCCAGCGCGGTTGCGTCATATGCTGTTATGAATGTGTTGCTGCATCACCGAAGGTATGACTGAAGCTGCTGACTTCGTGGGAAATAAAGGCGTATCCCGCTTTCATCACGTTATGACTGCACATTCTCCTGGTATGACGTGTGTTTGACTGAACTACGAAGACCTGCTTTGGTCACGTTATGATTGCATAGGATGGCGTGTCTGCAATTCGTTTGGTCAACAAATAGCTGCTCTCCGTTTGCTGCCGTAAATAGTACGTACTTGCTAACCTTTTGGATACGATGCTGTGTTGCGCTGCTGGAGATGAGATTACGGGGTTTGCGTGCTGGCGTCCTGGATTACTTTATCAGTACAGCCGTCGAAATCCATCTCAACTTTACGAAATTTTGGACTTCCACAGGACAGTCGGCAGCCCTCACCAACCAACGATTCTCCTTGATCACAAATCAACTCCCAAACCCGTTTGTCCTTTCCCTCGTCCTCGCTTCAATTAACAGTAGCCCTGATTTTTCTTCTTCTTCTGTGTGCTACGAATTGTTCGTCTCCGAATATACCCACGCGATTCACGGTATCCGCATCGCCGGATTGGGGTCCTGCACTCAGCCGGTACGATGATCCTTCCGAAATCCAATCACCGTCACTGTATGCCCGCCCACATGTTGACGGGTGCGGAACGCTGGAAGATTCAGGTGTAGGTGCAAACGTCGGGTCGGAGCCCCTCTCTATCTTATCCACGCTCCGTGGCTGCTGCTCTAGCGCGCGGCCCCACCGCCGGTTGCTCAAACGGCCGTGCTCGGCGATAGGGCCGTCACGTTCCGCAGGCCGCAGCCGTGGCGCTCGTGCTGCGCGGAGCTAGAGCAACTAGGGCGGCTATGCATTAGCATTATGATTCCAATCATCCAATGGCATCGATGTTGCGGAGAGCCTGCGCCACACGGTTCCTTCCGTGGCCGACTTTGTGGAGATTGGAGGAGATCAGGAGAAGCATGAGACCGCGGGAGCTCGGCGGATGCTTTCCTCCCGTGAAAGCCTGAAAGCTACGGGGATCTCGACGCAGCGAGTCATTGTGGCCACACGGTACGCCTTCCATCTTGTCATTCGCAAGACCAGAACCGTGCCAGCTTTTCCCCCGGCTTGAACAGGCAGTCAAATTGAATCAAATGAAACTGTCGGGCTAGTGGCTGTTTGATTTGAAGCATATCGATGCTCGGAAACGTTTGTCTTTACACCTAATTTCAGACAGATTTGGTCTGGACATATTGGTGACGTCCTCTGGACATACTGGCGACGTCCTCCTCCAGCTAGCTTCGTGCAAAATGTATGATGTACTCCGTGTCTCGGTCCTGGATAATGAATTTGTTGACCAATCCAATATAACTGAATTTCTTATTGCAACGTGAGTTCACGCTTTGACGCTTTCAGTTCAGTTTCCTAAAATGGCGGGGCCTCTTTCCTCGATGAAATCATGTGCCACTTGTGCAGTCGCGCCGCGGTTTCGTATCCTCGCTGGCCTCTTTCCTCGGCGACTCCCTTCAAATCATGCCCGTACCCTCCACCTTTCTTTAGGGAAAAAAAAAACAATCATGCACCTCCACCTGTGCGGTGTACCGGTAGAAAATTCTGGCCCACCAGCCCAGACCCAGACCCATACACCAAGTACACGTACACCAGGCCCACGACCAGTCAGAAGCCAGTTTCCGGCGAGTCCGGCGAGTCGCCTCTCCGGGCTCATAGGCTCGGCGCAGCCAGCGCGCCCCCGCAAGCGACGAACTCCCACACTTTCCTCGCCCGCCTCGCCTCGCCTCCCTCTTTTAATCGCAGAAGGACGGCGCACGCGGGGGCCGGGGGCGGCTAGTGCGTTTGCCCGCTCATCAGCGCCTGCTTGGCAACTACCAACCAACTCGGCCCGTCACCCGTCAGTCTCCTCCTGCGGCTCCTCCTAGTTCTCGCGCGCCGCCGTCCCGCGGGACAGCGCCACGTACGGGCCAAAGCGCGGCGTCCCAAGCTCACAGTCTGCTAGGGTTGCGGAATGGCTTCGGCAGCGGCGGAGGCGAACGGCGGGGAGGGGGAGGAGCTCCTCCTGCTCTCGGCCGCGGAGGCTGGCCGCGGCGGCGGCGCGACCGCCGAGGCGGAGGAGTCGTGGCGGCTCAACTTCGAGGGGTTCCGCCCGCCGGAGGCGCACCAGGAGAGGCCGCCGACCGGTCCGCTCCACCACTGCCTCGGCGTTCTAGGTATCCTCTCTCTCGGCTGTATTGCTTTGCATCCATCCATGGCGCCGCCCGTGTGCGCCCGTGTTTCGACAACTTGGTTTTTGTTTTCATATAAATAAATTAGTTGCTTTCTGCGACTTGTGAATACGAACGTTGCCGATTTTTTTTGGGTACTATTAAGTTGACGCTAGGGTGGACTAGCTTGATTCTTTTTCTAGTCCAGAGCTGGGGATCAAATTAGGATATTGGGTAGTGCTGGCCTAGATGCGGCCTAGTTCTTACCGATTTGCTATTACGCCACTTTGGGAACCCAGCGCAAATGTGTGTACTGTATCTTTCCGTATAATTTTAGCTTTGGGGTTCTGGAAATTCCGCTCCTGCCTATTTGAGGAAGGGCAGTCTCCATCACGTGAGGTACTCATTTCTTGGACTGCGCATGCAGAAGCTCTGGAAAATTATTGTTATTTTTTGGTTGGTGTATAGTTAAGCGGCAACTGACAGATCAGCATACAAGCGTAAAGGCCTTCTGGGTGTCACTAGTTTTTTTTTTCCTTTTCCAACATGTCGGCTTCTAAGTAGTGGAATTGAATGACAAGAGTCCTATTCCCATCTCAGTTACTCCATTTATAGTCATGTTCTCCATTGCTATATGAGTGTACCTTTTTTTTTCTTTGCTTTAGCTGTCTGGGATAGTTCTGTTTAGTTCCAGGAGTTCTATTCTATCTCCGGTGCCATATACTAGGAAAAGCAACTACAAATGAATTTTGAAGTGTGACTTTATTAAAAAAAAACTGTGTGCATGGTAATTTTGCTAGTCATATCATTTTAAATCCTTTTGACTTTCTTATTTTGATGAAACTTTTTTACATAATTTCTTAATATAACATTCATGGTTCTATTGACAGCTCAAGGTCCTGAGGATGTGGTTGCTGAGTACTACCAACAGCAAGTGGAGATGCTGGAGGGTTTTAGTGAGATGGACACACTTACAGATCGTGGTTTCCTTCCTGGAATGTCCAAGGTATGTTATATATGAACTTTCTATTCTACCATTAGAGAAGGTTAGCTTATGTGGATGTTAATGATCACATTTTCTTTGCTGCATTTGTTTATACTTTTGTTAATAGTGAGACTGCATCAATAAATGCCTGATAACCACTTTATTGACCTACAGGAAGAACGAGAAAAAGTTGCCAGGAGTGAAACATTAGCCATACGGCTGTCTAACATTGCAAATATGGTTCTCTTTGCTGCAAAAGTGTATGCTTCAGTAAGGAGTGGCTCACTTGCTATCATCGCATCTACTTTGGATTCTCTTCTAGACTTGTTGTCAGGATTTATCTTGTGGTTTACTGCCTTTTCAATGCAAACACCAAATCCCTACAGATACCCAATTGGAAAAAAGCGTATGCAGCCGCTGGTGAGTTTTGTTTTTGTCACGACCTGTACTTCCAAATTTCTTTGGATCATTCGTTCTTTACCATAGCTCATGCATTTGGTTCCACTGAACTTTTGAGAACACAGTTCCATTTAACTATCTCTATTGTCAGTACACGCTAACATATTTCAATTACTTTTCTGGTGCTATTGGTAATTAAAAACTGAATACTCTCAAGGGCTGTGTATCATTGTATCAAGAAGGGATCAAAAGATACAACACATTCCACACACCGCAAAGGATGAAAATGTTACATGCTTGCCACTGACTGTAAATGACCTCCAACAAACTATGAGGGCAACCAGTTGGCAGCTACATCACACTGTGCCAAACCCGAGCACCTGCTAAACACCATAACTGCCCTTCCTCCAAAATCTCTTGGTAATTTGTTATGGCAATATGAAAAGAAGCACAAATGATAATTAGTTCAGAAAGAAAGCGTGCAACACTGTAAATAAATAAATAAATAAATGCCTATTAAAACGATCTGTATAAATAGTTGAAGGAAAATATGACTGTTGTGCGGTGCAATCCCTCTGTTTCAAAATATAAGTCGATTTGGCTTTTTTAGGTACATTGATTTTCCCATGCACCTAGGTACACGTTATGTCAAGATATATAATAAAAGCTAGTATGTACCTAGAAACGCTAGAACTACTTACAATTTGGAACAGAGGGAGTATTAAGTAGAATAGTTACTCTAGATTATGTTTCTTCAAGCATCTCTGGGTATTACTGTAATGCTAAATTAAAGCTTTGTTTGGAGGGCTCCAATCTATTTTACATAATTGTCAATCATATATTTTTTTCTTGCGATGTAAGCAATCATGTATTTGCAGTTCCTTTTCCACTATACTAAAAATCCATTAAAATGTTTTGTTCAGGGAATACTTGTTTTTGCTTCTGTTATGGCAACCCTTGGCCTTCAGATAATTCTAGAATCAATACGCTCATTGGCGTCTGATGTAAGTCTCTCTAAAGATTTAATTTCCATTGCTCTTTGCTGCATTACAAATTTTATTTTCAGGTTGCTTTAGAGTAGACGATGTTTGTATTGGGAGTTTAGATTTCCGTATCATAATTCAATGTTTCTTGTGAACGCTTGTTCTGTGAGTAACAACCAACAAGGCTATCATGCAATTTAGATGGCTTAGTTTTATCCTTCGCTGCAGAGTCAAATTACTTGCAGCAAACAAATATCATGTGCTTTGCATAGTCAGAAGTATTATTTTTCATTATTTTCTTGTGCTTAATGCCACAATAAATTGAAAAGTTGTCATGTTGTCATGGACGGTTAGTAATTTTCCTTAGTATCAGTCTAAGTGTCTAACCGTAGATCATATTATTGTTTGCCCTTGTTGATTATCTCATATGCTCATATTTCATTCTCCAGGGAGACGAATTCAGCTTAACAAGTGATCAAGAAAAGTGGCTTGTGGACATCATGCTTTCTGTGACATTGGTAAAACTTGCCCTGGTTATATATTGCCGCTCATTCACCAACGAAATTGTCAAAGCATATGCACAGGATCACTTTTTTGATGTCATCACAAATATAATTGGCCTGGTTGCTGCACTACTTGCCAATTATATTGAGGGCTGGATCGACCCACTTGGTGCAATTGTTGTAAGTACATGAGAAATTCGATCTCACATTTATCCCATATATCTAGTATAAGTAGCATCTTAGTATATTCCTTATCCTATGTATTAATTAGTTTGGGTAGGAGTAGTCAGCATCATTTGTTCTACCATCATAGTACTATGACTCATTGTTCTATGGTAATACTTTTCAAGAAACACTCTTTCACCTTGATTTGTCTTCAAAATTAACTGTCGTCCTCCCCTGCAGCTGGCAATCTACACGATCAGAACATGGTCGATGACGGTGCTGGAGAACGTACACTCCCTGGTGGGGCAGTCCGCCTCGCCGGAGTACCTCCAGAAGCTGACTTACCTGTGCTGGAACCACCACAAGGCCGTGCGGCACATCGACACGGTGCGCGCCTACACGTTTGGTTCCCACTACTTCGTGGAGGTGGACATCGTGCTGCCGTCAAACATGCCGCTGCGGGAGGCTCACGACATCGGCGAGGCCCTGCAGGAGAAGCTGGAGCGCCTGCCAGAGATCGAGCGTGCGTTTGTCCACCTCGACTACGAGTTCACCCACCGGCCCGAACACGCCTTGTCCCACGAGAAATAGCATGCAAGTACCGAGCTGATGCAGCAGGTGGAAGGACACGGGTTCGTAGCTGAAACTATTTTTGTGTAGCCGCAGAAGAGACCTGATGCTCGTCTAGTCTCGTCAGCCGTCGCAGCAAACCAAGTAGGGTACATGCGATGGGACTGAGCGCAAAGTAGTGCTCTCTGCGATGGTGTCCTTGTAGATTACAGCATCATGAACTACATAATCTGATTCTCCAGTGATGGTGATGAGGACCTATTTTATACTGGTCTTCAGCTCTTTAAGTTTGGGGTTGTTTTGTTTATCTTTTTGCCTGAAGACCGATGACTGAGCTCTGTATTATGCTTTCATAATATATAGCTCTGTCTATTGAATGTCATATATTCTTATAATATATTTCGTGGCACAATAGCTCTGTACCATGTCGATGTCCTAGACTCCTGGGTCCTGGCGGACATACATTTGGGATTAGGAGGGAGTAGCACAATAGCTGCACCTTTTTTCGTTCCTCCAATTTTTTTGGTCACCTCTAAACAGCCCGTGGGCCGTGGCGATCACCACAATCCTGTTCAGGTCTACAACTTTTCATAGCTGGACCGTGTGGCCTTGTGCTGGACCGTGACCCAAGTCGTCCAACTGTGGCAGGCTGGGCCGACATCTGACATGGACACTTACCTGAATCTTTGTACGGGAAAGGTTCGGTCCACCCAATTTCTGCTGCAAGGTCTACTGCCCGCCTGTGCCTGAAGTGCGCCGATACTCTGCACTTTGCAGAGTGCAGATGCAGATGCAGTGAACATTTCTTTTTTGTTTTTCTTTCATCAGAACCGGGTTGAACAGTTGATGCGCGTGCGTAAGACAAGATGCAAATCCGGCCAACACACCGACCCATTCCACCGGGGTTGGTGACCCACTACACGAGTAGAACGGTTTCCGTTTGTACACACGCGTGAGTAGCTAGCGTCCCTGGCTGCTGTTGCCTGTTGTTGGAAATACAGGGCAGTTGCTCATGTCCCGTTCGTCTGTTCCATTACGAAAAAGCGATCCGCTCTGTCTCTTAGCTAGCATGAGAAGCATGAAAACCCCGTGTCAGTAGATTGGAGTAGCTAGCTTGCGTGCCCGAAACAAGGCTCGGTTGGCCGGTAGGCGCGGTAGCTGAGAAGGACGTATGCGTACAGCGTACAGCTGGGGTAAGCACGACCAACTACGGACACGGACGGAAGAGTAGTAGAGCACGTACAGCCACAGCACGGCCGGTGGCCAGCAGCAGCCAACGATGCGAGCACGTCAGCGCTACCAGCTCTCCAGCTCCCGCATCCGTCGCTTCTCTTCTCGCCTAGTTGCCCATGATAGCAGATGGTCCCTGTACGAAACAAATTAAAAGCTCTAATGATCCACATGTGTACGCACAACACGTTGCCTAAATGCTCAACGCACGCACTCGTCGAGCACCACCATCCTCCTGTGTCGCCGTCGCCAGCTGGAGAGATCGATAGCTCAGCCGCCGAAGCCGAAGCCGACGGCGACGACGACTTGGTTCCAAACTCCCGAAGCCAGACTGAATCCGTGTGGACGTACTACGGCCTTGTTTGGCACAGCTCAACTTCACTAGTAAAGCTGTTTTTTTAGAAAATAGCTTCATGAGTGACTTTCTAGATGAAGCTGTCCTGTCTGTTGGATCGATCGATCGCCAGAGCACGTGTACGGCGATCGAGGCGCGAGATCGATCGACCACCGGGACAAGAACGGCCCTCTTTCTTCTGACAGTAACCAGCAGTGTGTCCTTCAAAACAAGCATAGCTAGCTCTGGGTGAATATTCGCCCGCCACGTGTGCAGGGCCCCCACACATGCATGCAACGCAGCCCCCTACCCTGCTTGCTGCGTATGGTACTACGGCAGTGCCTGTAGATCGAGAATGTTCGATCGTCCTGAGTGCTACTGCTACTAGGATTAATCTACAGAAATCTATCTATTCATAATAATACACATGACTATGCAGGCCCCTACGTACGTACTTATATTACACACATAATCACACTGGCGATGATGCTGATATATATATAGCTAGAGCAACTGATGGATCGAGCGAGAGTTCTAGTTGTCGTGTGAGCTCTTGGAAGCACAAGGATTCTTCCTCTTCTCCTTCTCCACGACGCGCTTTTCCTGTACATCACATGGATTCTTCTTCTGCAGCGTTGACTCTTCTCCCCGATCCTTCTTGTACGTCTCGAACAACTCCCTCTTCTCCTTCTCCACGACGCGCTGTTCCTGTTCGCCAGATAGATTCTTCTGCTGCAGCATCGTCGTCGTCGACTCTTGTGAGCAGCAGCTCTGTTGGACGCGCGAAGGATGATGACCAGTAGTAGTAGCCGCTTCCTGGTTCGTGTTCGGGCCTACTCCCCGATCCTTCTTGTACGTCTCGAAGAACTCCTTGTTCTCCTTCTCCAGTTCCTTCCACACTAGCAATACATATAATGCCAAGAAGAAATCAATGATACGTCTAGTAGTTTTGGTGAACACTCTTGAATAAACTTGATTAATCATCGCTTGCAAGAATATATTGCAATGGAATCACAAGAGAGTAGAACTAGTAGAAGTGAGAGAGAGAGAAGAAGAAACACGCATGCATGCAGCTAGCAGCTAGCATACCGGTGGATGTGATGACGGGCATGATTTTGGCGTGCTTCTCCAACGTCTCCATGCACTCCTCCTTGTTCAATTTGTAGCAGATGCACTTCTCGATCAGATGCTGCACCTGAATATCGATCATACATTCGATCGCACAAATTAAAACAACCTTGCATCATCACCATGCATGCACGCCAACACACAAGCCCACCATCGATCGAATCGTATCTCAATGCACGGCGCGGGCGGCAGATCGTCCGCGCGCGCGCGCACTTACCAGTCTGATGTACGAAGCCGGAGACGAGGAGGCGTCGTCGTTCATGGCCGCCGCCGAGAGAGAAACCGGCCGTCCGGGCCCCGGCGCGCGCTGTCTAGCTAGCTAGCTTCCGTGACGACGGAAGCCGCCGGACGGACGTGTGCTTCTAGACTCTGCTGGAGAGTGGAGATCGAGCTAGCTCGGCGATCGCGGGGACGGGGATGGATGGATGGAGAGAGAGCGGACGAGCTAGCGACCGGTGGAGAGCGCGACGAGTAGCGCCGGCGGGGAGGTAGAAATAGCGGCGCGCGGGAGGTGAGGGACCGCGGACTGGGCGCGATCGGGCGCATGTCAGGGGTGGTGGGGGCGAGCCGCTCACGTGGGTGCCGCCTCCCCATTCGCCGAGACGCGGGGGAGGGGATTCTTGCGGGCCCACGCCCGCCTCGCCTTACCCTTTTCGTTTGTGGTGAAACCTTGTTGCCATCCTCGCCGTTCCTTTCAGCCGATCACGGAGGGCGTCCACTTCTGGACCGTCGGATCACCGCGCCGGAGGGGTTGGTTCGCACTAGGCGACAAAGTTCATTTGAACGTGCACGACGAAGGAAAAAAGCGCGTGTTCTCTGTTTGAATTTGAAAAAATGGCGAAAGGACCTTTTGTTTTCCTGATTCCTAGGATAACTGAACCGTTTACATAACTTCCTAGCAGTACATCGCTGTAAATTTAACTACTAGCAGGGTTCCTAATAATATATGATCTCATAATTAATTCCTGAATACTATATATACTATGCCTACTCTGGGTTTCCAATTTCACATTTCACACAAATACTAGTAGTACAGTTTAGGGTGGGGGAATAGTGGTGAGGGCTTTTGGCTATGAAAAGCTACCTTTTAGTTTGCATAAATAGGGCCGGAAGACAACGCCAACTCGTTCCTTCCAGTCCAGTCCGAGTTGATGACTAGGCCTTGTTTGGACATATTGTACTAAAGTTTAGTCCATCCTTAGATAATAGGCTAAACATAGACTAATAATTTATTTTTCTCTTTTTTCTAATGTGTTCTACTCATCAATTAGCCCTTCTATTTTGACATCGAAAACAAGGATTAAAGTTTAGTTTATTTAGTCCATCCAAACACCCCTTAAACAACATTATCGTGCACAAGCATAAGAACCTACCGATGCAGAGCATATTAAAGTGGATACCAGCTAGGTAAGCAAAGTTGCACTCTCAAATCAAAGTTTTGCCGGTAGTGGGAGGCCCAAAGGTTACTGTACGCAGTACTGTAGTAAAGTATTATGTACATTGTACTTACCATTGGTTCTAGTACTACTTTATGAGTCACCACTTTTTCCCCCGGGCGAAAGGCTACTTTATGGATCATGGATAAACAGCATTAGCACAAAGGCCTCTTTGATTGCAGGAGAAATATAGGAAAATCACAACAACATGATTCCTATAGAAATAGCTACAGGTCACCCCTTTTGGAGTAAAACAATATGTGTTCAATTACCTTCTTTGCATACGAATTCCTTAATTATATATATTTTTTTTCTATTCCTATATTTTTCTAAGCCTAGTGGGCGTCTCGAATACTGTACACTGTACTGAAAGGCTAAACTTGTTTGTGCTTCATTTCATGAGAAAATAAAGCCAGGAAAACCTTTTCTTCAAAAAAAAAAAACATTCTTGTAATCTGGGCTAATGGCGCTCTCGCTGCTCATACTGTTTTCTCGGGAGCTCACTACTGTTGAGCGCGGTACGTACTACATAGCTTGCTCCGGCAATCTGAGCTAAGCAGGGCGAACGGAGATTTGGCCAGTCCTGGAATATGGGAACCGCGGCCGGGTGGGGCGGCTTTTTCTTTCGCCACTCGCCCCACCAGTCTCATCACATCGATCGGCCCTTGGCCCTTGCTCCGCCACTGTGGCGCCTCCCCATTGGCGGGCCAAATTGCGTCCGTACAAATAATTGGACGAGCCACCCACACCGGCAGTCCGGCACAGTGTACCCTCACTGTACTGTACGACCGAATAGTCAGGCACGCATCAACCGGCTCGGGCTCGCCAGATTCCATTCACACCCCACAGGCCGCCGTTGAGGCCACCGCCGGGACCGGCCCCGGAGGCCAAACGGGACAAACCAGCTCGCCCTCTTTCTCGCTAGGTATGTGCAATCATGCGACCGGAGACACGGAAGGCGCAAACGGCCAAGACGACATCCATGTTTCTATGCACGCACGCCACATAAAATGGGAGCCGTCGGGAGAGCGAGCGAGAGAGTGAAGAAGTGGGAAAAAAAAGCAGAGGCTAAAGAGCAAAGAGACTTGTCACCTACTGTACGTGAGATATTTCGAGCCCGGACTACCCTATCCGCGGTCACCGGCCCGTCCGATTTCGACCTCGAGTTTCGGGGCGCGGCGACGTACAAACAAAAGGCTCCCGAGACTTTGGCAGTCCGGTCCGGCGATGGAGAGCGATCCCAGAGCGGCAAGGTGCAATGCACCAAGTACGAAAGCGTTTTGAAATCTTGGTGATGTCAAACTCCAACGGCCCCAACTTTGGTGCTGTTTTGCTTGGAGGACACGAAGCTAAAAAGCTATTCCTCCTACGTACGCGCGAGCGATCGGAGTCAGTCATGGCAGCCGGCGAATCAGCCGATCGATTTCGATTCGATTCGATGTGTGGTGTGTTATCTGGCAGCCCCCGGGGCCGGGCCCGGGGGGCAGCGTGCGGCTGTGATGCGAGGCGGGCCGGGGCGGGGGCTGTCGCGTTGCAGGCGAATTGGTGTCAGCGCGTGCGTCATTTCCCCCGCTCCCTTCCCTGGCGCCGCCGGCCCCGGCCCTCTCACGTCGTTGTTGCCGCGCCCGCGCGGCGATCAGTCCGATCGGCCGCACTGCACCGGAATGATGGATGGAGCGCGCGGGTCGTGGCCGTGAGGCGCGCGGCGATGCCGTGCGAGGCCACGAGTGCTCTGGGGTCATGGAATGCCACGGCGAGGCTTTTTTTTTCTCTCTTTCGTCGCGCACGCCACCACCACCAGTGGCATTGCGCATGTGTTGCTTTTCTTTCGCCGCGCGCCGGTGCTTGCAGCTGGCGTTCGCCGTGGCGACGATGAAGATATCAGATATCTGCGCGTACTCACCTCGGCTACGGCTAGGCAACGGGTGATTCCCGGGAGGGGGAATTCCAACAACCTCCGGGCAGAGGCAGGGCAGCAGCGTTTCGCTGTCTGGAAACGGACGTTTCAGTGCCATCATGGAACGGAAGAAAAAGGCCCGGGACGGTGGTGGAACGGGAGAAAAAGCCCCGGCACGGGACGGGGGAAGTGAACACCGCGGCACCGGAAGGCATGTACAATGTACTGTACTAGACGACAGTCACAGCGCTGCTTCGCGTTGCCGCAGGAAATTAGGAAAACGATGGCCAGGCCAAATGGAATCAGGCAGTACGTGGCGCGATATCAGCTCTGTTTTGAGAAATAGAAGCAGAAAAAGACTGGGAAAACATTTTTTTTTGTCCAGAAGAACGTTCCTGGAACAAATGCAGTCATTTTTTTTTTCTAGAAGGTCCACTGAGGCTTTCTTTCTCTAACCTTTTAAATTAGGCAACTGTACATGCATGCGCAAGTTCACCTATGAAACATAAAATTTTATTCTAAAGATTTTCGTTATGCTTTATGTTTATTTTAAAAATAAAGCCACAAAAGTTGCATTCAATGAATCCTACACATAAAAGGGTCACGACCAATTTGGGCCAATACAACTCGTGGGTGCACAGATTCTGTGACATCGATTAGCAAGGGCGAAAATACACGGCAATTCCTGCACCAATTGTCAATCTAATCAGCGAACAGTATGTGGACAAGCAATATACCGGAACCAAGTCCTCTCTGGAGACTAACCGAAGCCATAAGCTGGCACTACAAAAATAACTTCCCCCAGATGTGAAGCAGATCGATGCTACATGGCCTTGAGCTGGCAACTACATTTTCTTCGAGCTTTCTACAACAGGAGAAATCTAGGTGATGTATCTGTCTTGTTGCTCCTGGAGCAGACGAGCCGAAGATTTGGCATCCAAATAGAGACCACTAACTTCCTCAAGATCAGCCTGATAGAGATCATAAGCTCATTGATATAAGCTTGGAGAACAAGAATAAGGTAGGGATGAAAGCTCGGTAGATATACCTTGCAGATCTTTTCTCTTCCATTAGTCTTTGCAACCACGCTGGCAGGTGATAGCAACTGAATAGCATGTCTGCAAAGAGAAAAAAGATCTGTTACCATCATTTCTCACTAGCTATCAAGGGAGGGAAGGCAAAATCAGCTTGTGATATCGAACACTATAGTGAGATCAATTCTGAAAGTAAAGGAAATCATACACATCACAGATCAGATCAATAAGATACATGCCTAACTTCCAAGGACTTGTGTCTTCAAACCCATATTTGAAAAACTAATCCATGGAATGCGTGGAAAATGCCAAAGAACAACACAAAAATCTAACCTCAAAGATGTCTGCTGTCCGATCTCGCCTAAATAAGCAAGACTTTCTTCATCGATATCAATCTCCTCCACTTGTGCTCGGATTGCCAATATCTGTAAAGGGCAATGAACAAAGATTAATGCAAATTCTGGACAGCAACAATCCTATAGAAATTATGCCCAAAATAAGTAAGAACCTGTATCATCTCAGCAGGGCCATATGTTTCTGTCCGAATAATCACCAACCTATCTAGAAGATCCACTGGTATACCATGTGGACTTGTCATATCAGTTCCTCTGGATAAAACCATTACAAGATTTATTAAGCAAGTATTTAAGTAAGGTGCAGCACTGCAGCTTAATAGACAAGTGCAGATTCATTCTGGTATTGAAATTAGCTGCAGGGTACTGTGGCAAATAAACTGCTTACCTTACATTACATATTCCCCTATTCGTAGCAAGTATCACAATTGGTGATAAAGGGCTCTCCAGTGCACGATTAAGATAAGAAAAGCATTCGATATCCAACATGTGGACCTGAAAAATTCATTTTGAATAAACAGAAGACAGTCAAGTTCAACAAATGTGCCACCGCATCATAAGGCAGATAAAATATGTTTAGCAATCAACAAAATCAACGTGCTTACTACTTAGTTTTTTCTTAGGCCATGACAAGTGTATTTTTCAATCAGAAATGCAATAAAATGATACCTCATCAATGAACAAAACACCAGGTACAAGCTCTGCAATTCCTTCCTCAATATATCTATTCACCACCTATATCACCATATAAAAGTAAAAATCAGGTGAAGATTCTTAAATGAGTATCCAAATTTGATACTGCTTAGAAAACTAAAAAGTTGTCAGTAAAAACATGAAAACCTTATTGATTTCTTGACGTAGCTTTTCGGTGATTTCAGTCTTTCGTGGTTTCATCATCTGGCCCATAAGGGATAAAATATCTTGGCCTCCTTGTGGCTGTGCATTTGCTGCATCAAGGTCATGAAGTGTGACATCCTGCATAAAACGATGAGAAGGTTATTTCCTCTTCAGAACAAGAGCATAGATTACAGGAAGCCTCCATGTCGAGATGCAAATCCGAGCATTAATTGTTATCGTACATTGCATTAAGGAAAATATCCTCCTCATGATAACAGACAATCAGGTAATCTAAAATCAAACTTCCAACTGTTGATTTACTAAGGCTCTGTTTGCTTGCTGCTGCAGCACGCCATAACTGCATTTGGCTGCTGCCGCAGCCTTGGTTTGCCAAAACTATGGCGTCTCTTGCTGGGGATATCTGCGTCAACCCACGCCAAAAGTGTGGCGATCAAATTCACCGCCGAACTTTTGGCAAGCCATAGCTACGGTGTGGCCAGCTGAGGGAACGAACCAAACCAGCCCAAGTACTAGTAGCAGCACCAGCAATGATAGAACCAAGTTAATCGACTCTAAGACATTCTTGTTGAAAGGATTTTAGCTGATGGCCGACGTCGATGCACATAACCCACGTTTGTGACATATATATTTATGTATATTATTCTACCAAGGTAGCAATAGTTATTAGCAATGGACTATGACTCTTCAATATTTGTTCTTCTAGACATCTGGAGGTGTGCTCATCTAATATAATCATTCAAACAAATCTACCTCTCTCTGTATAATTGTCCTCTACATACCAGAACCTATATAGGGTATATATATACCATAGTATAAATCAAGCATCAAGATTGATGCAGAAAATTAATGAAATATTAAGGCTAAGATTGCATCAGAATGATACCTGCACTATTTCCTTTTTCTTATGGACTTCGCCTTTGGGGATAGGAACATACTCTTCAGCTTCAAGATCGTATTCTGTAGCAAAAGAATCACATCTACCAACTCTTTTCACTGCACCACTATTTGCTTCGATGTATATAACATCACCCACTGCCACCTATGTTCATATGCAAACAGTGAGTAACCTAAAGAATGCAGATAGCACAATAGATACGATAACCCAGAAAGCAAATATAGTGCATTATTTGTCAATGCTTAAGGAGCTACTCAGCACCAGGACTAGTCAAAAGATAACAGAACATCTTCTGCCAGTGAGTTAGCATAAAATTTTCCCAGTGAGTAATTATCAATAGGCATAGGGCATAGCAGATTTTAAATGTTCGTGAAGACATTATTTTGAGTAAGAAACAATTAGACTGCCATTTTTATTATAAGAGTAAAATTTAATCCAAAAGTCTATCACCAGCAGGATAGGTAAGGAACCAGGCACCTTTTCCTTGATCAAAGCATCATAAACTGAAGGCTCTAACTTCAGTTGCTTAGTCCCTTTCACAGTCTTTAGGCCAATGATTACATGGCTAATGCTTTTCACATATCCACCGGTTGTACTTTCAGCCTCTTCTGGGGAAAGTTCTGTAACCTAGGAACAGAGCAACATTGATAAGTCTATACTTTATTCAAGCAACAAGAAATGAATGTCGGCTATCAAAGCGATTATGAAACTCTTGATAAATAAGCAAAGCACTAATCTAGCTATAGCCTAGTATTTGTTTAACTTGAACACGGGCATATATGCATTGCATTGCTTACCTCTCCTTCGTAAACTTCTTTCTTTTCCTTTATACGCAAACCTATAGCTCTACGGAAATTTTCCATCAGCACCTCAGTTTTCTTGACCTCTGAGGAGTACACTTCTGATCCTACCATAGGACAGAAAGGGACCTGCATTGTAGTTACAGGGGAAGGAAACAGTATATTAGAACAACAAAAAATCTACAGTGAATTCAGCAAGCATAACACCATAGCAACATCAATAACATTTTACCGGTTAAACTGTCCCTTTAGAACACCAATTCAGCTAGTTGAACATGAAACTTAAACCATGCAGCTAAAATGACATCAAGTATGCTAAAATATCTCAAGATCCCTATAGCCTACTAGCAAAACTTTTTTTTTCTTTTTTGCTCATCCAGACCTTGCTCACCAAACAGGGTAACCTATAAACAGAAAAATAATTGAAGACAGCCCATAGTTATCAGAACCTATCCTCGCCTCCACAACCACAGTCCAATAGACGAATTGAGTAGATAAAAATCTGGGACTATCAGTCGATATAAAAAACTAGTCCCTCCATCCCAAATTATAAGTCATTCCAAGAATCTTGGAGGGTCAAAGCATCTTAAGTTTGACCAAATTTATATGATAACATAATAACATTTATGATATCAACTAAGTATCATTAGGTTCTTCATTAGTTATATTTTCATAGTAATATCTATTTGATGTTGTAAATCTTTTTAATTTTTTCTATAATATTGGTCAAACTTAAGATGTTTTGACTCTCCAAGATTCTTGGAATGACTTATAAATTGGGATGGAGGGAGTAGCAGATTAAATCCAGCCCTCTTCCTTACAAATGTGCTGAGCACAACCAAATATTATTACAATGCCAGGTTATTGGTAGGAGACATTATCTCCCATAGCAAAAGAAAAGGGGAAGAAATAAAACCCTAGTTTTACCACCTAAAACTGAATAGCTGATTTGTGCGAGGAAAATGAGCAATTGGAAGCACAGACCTTGCTGCCGAGCTCCTGGGCTACGCCGAGCGATAGCGCCGTCTTGCCCGTGGCGGGCGGGCCCGCAAGTAGCAGCGCGCGGCCGGCCATCTTCTTCTGGCGAATCATGTCGACCACCAGCCCAGCCGCCTCGCGCGCCGCCGCCTGGCCCACGAACCCTGCCGCCAACGAAATCGCCATCCCATTGGTCTGCTCCCATAAGAAAACCACAGACAAACAAAGCAGTGAGCATCTACTGATCTATGCAAACACACACAGAAGCTAGAACCCAAGCAAAACCCTCCCCTGGGGAAGGGGGAACGGAGAAGAAGCTGGAGGGGGCAGCTACGTCGAGACCGAGGCCCTTGATGTGGGTATGGGTGGCGATGCGCTGCTTCTTCGACGTCGACTGCACCTCCTCGATCCTCATCGCCGCTACCACCCGCCGCCGCACCGCCGCAACAAATTTGGGAGCGCGAACGAGGAGGCGAAGCGAGGGCACGACGAGGGACCGGGGGAGAAGCCAAACGGGAAGCTGATCGCGGGACACTGCCCGCTGGGCCCGGAATAAAGTGCTCCGGTGGAGTCCAGAGCTTTGGCTTCTTTTTTTCTAAAAAAAAAGACTCTCCTTTCTCACTATAATAATACATAAATAAACCTCACTTGAAAGCAAAATCTTTTAGGTTTTTTGGATTCATACCATTATAATTTTCGAACTTTGGATAAACACTATTACTATTCGTCTATTTTGAAACATATCATTACAATTCTTTGTTTCCCATAAGAATGCCACGGAATACGTATAAAGACAATTTAGGCCTAGCGGCAGGTGTATACAGATAGATATACTTCTTTGCCAGCCTCTCTCCCCTACCACTGACGCGTGGGCTCCACATGTCATCTCCTTCTTCCTCTTTCTCATGTCTCCTTGCTGCAGCGTCGGTCGCTGTCCATGGCGAGCAGTAGCAACTAGCATGTGAAGCAGCAGTAGGGGTAGCTCACCAAGGAGAGATGAGAAGAGGAGGAAGAAGATGACATGTGGGACCTATGTGTCAGTGACAAGGAGAGAGGCAGCAATGAAGTATACGTATTCGTATATGCTTGCAGCTGGGGCTAAAGTCGTCTCTATACGTATTCTATGGCATTCTTGTGGGAAATAAAGAATTATAATGGTATGTTTCAAAATAGACAAATAGTAATAGTATTTCTCCGAAGTTTAAAATTTGTAATGGTATGAAACCAAAAAACCCAATCTTTTACATCAGTCACTGAAGGAGAGCTCTGGTGTCAAGCAGGGTTCAAGCCAATCTCGGCCTTCGTCGCTGTTTGGTCGCAAAGTGTTTTCAGTATGTAGTTATAAGTTGTAATCTCTGTGCGTCTGTGTTCCTCTGTTGGCTCCTCGCCACCGTAAACTTCTGTGTAAGGCCGTATGGCCATTCACTTTCCTTTTAATGAAAAAACGGGCTATATTTGCCCGCTCAAGAAAAAAAAAAAAGCCGTAGCCTGCAGGAGGAAAAGGCTGGAATGGCTTTTACTATCTTTTTTTTTCGATCAATTACTCATCTTCTTACGCAGTCCCTGCTATTACGTATTCCAAAACTTTTGATGCACACAGACACATTGCAAAGCAGATTCTCAAAGTTGTTTCTACTAATCCAATAGTCGTAAATTCCTAATTGAGTAGTTTGGCTCATCAACCAACTCCCCTAATCCTACTTGTTTACTCATCTGCCCACTTGATCACCTAAACCACAATCCTTGCAGGCACCACTTAAACAAGCTCCGATCAAACGCAGAACATATATGCACGGCCGGGCCAAGATGCACGCACAATCTCGCGCTCGCATCCTCAAGCAAGCCTGCACTGCTCTCGCGCTCCTGCTCGCCGTGACGAGCACGGTGGCCAGCGCCCGTCCGGCACGTCACGGTTCCCCGCCCCCGTCCCACAGCTCCGGCCAGACGATCACGCTGTTCACCACCGGCGTCGCATCGCCGAAAACCGCAGCTCCTTCCACGCGGCACCCCGTCTTCACGAAGCAGGGGCCAATCGGCCACTCCGGCAGCTGGCTGCGCGCCTTGACGAGGCCGGACGCACTCCGGCCCGGCGCCGTGACCGTGGTCGACGAGCAGCTCCGCGGCAGGAAGGAGTTCGGGCTGCCTCTGGATGGGAGGCTGCAGGGCGTCCTCGTCACCAGCTTGGCAGACAACAGCAGCCATATGGTGGCCGTGAAGGCCTCGTTTGCCGGCGACGGCGCGGGCGACAGCCTCAGGTTCTTCGGCGTCCGCCGCGATGATCAGGAGTCTCACATCGCGGTCGTCGGAGGGACGGGGCGGTACAGTGACGCCACCGGCTTTGCTGTTGTCAGAGTTGCTGGTGTAACAGAAATGGGTGGGAATGTCAGCTCAAGCAGAGCGCTCAGTATCAGTGTGCATCTTAAGTAGAAGGCTATGGAAATTACGGAAACACCTACCATGTTGCAAGTGAGCTTCGTCGTCGATGTTTTTGAAAATCAACATCTGATGACAAATGTATCCAGAAAATTGTTAAGATACTGTATACGACATGTTAGTTTTCACTTTATCTGCCAAACATTTTGAAAAAGAGAAATTTGTGGGCTGTCAGTTGAATATACAAAAACAAGAGTGGGCTGGCAAACTATTCAATTACATTTTTCACATGATGAATGTTCCGTGTTACAAAAGCTCCTGAAATACAGCATTGTATCCTATCTCTCACCACCCACAAATCTGGAATCCCACACATGCACAAAAAATAATTTGACTGCTTCTGTTCTGACTCACCAAGATACAAAAAAAATTAATACGAACTTCCCATGAACTTATCAGCTATTTCACAGAAATTGTACTATCCCGTAGAAATACTATGGAATCCCCACATTCCAAATGGGGCCTGTGTGATTCTACAGTCTATTGTGTACACAGTACATTGTACTGCATGGCTCCAATCGGTGAAGAGCTTCTGACTGTATTTGCAGCATCGTTCAGACTCAAAATAGTCACCAGTATTGTAGGATTGCTTTGATTACTCATCCGAGATCCTTTGACGGAAGTCATTTACCATTAGCGGAAGGCCTTCTTTGAGAGAGACCTTTGGCTCCCAATGTAGCAGTTGCTTAGCCTTGGTGATATCTGGCTTTCTCATATGGGGATCATCAGCTGTATTGGGTTTGAATTCAATGGTTGCCATTGGGTCAATTGTTTCCTTCACAACCTGGGGAAGGTGGGTTTGTCATTTGTGCACATTTTTATTGCACTCAAAAAAGGATATATATTTTTTAAAAAACAGATTGTCTACAAACCTGTGCTAGCTCCAACATGGTAAACTCTCCTGGGTTACCCAAGTTGAAAGGACCAATATGATCACTCTCCATTAGAGCCATCAACCCAGCAACCTAAGAACATATGGAGCAGGATTACGAACAACTTAAATAAGAGGCAAAGGTATGTGAAGCCATGGGTGAGCATTCATCTCATATGTATAAACAAAGCTCAACAAGATATTAGTCGCAGAATATTCTCTCTCCAAATTGTAAATAAGTGGCAACAATATGAATGGCTAATTCCCTGGTGCCTCTAGAAAATTGCTGCAGCCAATCTATTATAATAAATCTTGGACTGAATAGTAAAAAAAACTTTATGGTAGAAAGAAGCATAACAAAGTTCTGTACATTTCGTATTAATTCTTAAGATATGCAACTGGAGAAGAGAGTGTTGCCCAGTGAAATTGCAGTAGGGAACAGCAGCACAGAAGATCCGCAGGTAACAATCACAGTTCACACACCAAAATGCATAATAAGACTGTTCAGTGCTTACCAGATCAGAAACATATTGGAAACTTCGAGTTTGTTTCCCGTCACCATAAACTGTCATCGGTTGTCTTCGCAGTGCCTGCAAGGACAATTGTATGGATGCTTACATGCATAATAAATCACAACTACGAAAAATAGAGTCCATAGTATGTAGCAAACAAACCTGTGCAACAAAATTGCTGACGACGCGGCCATCATCGAGGCACATACGAGGACCATATGTATTGAAAATGCGTGCAATACGCACCTGTATTCAAGTTAGTAAAACATATTCAAGAAGTGATAACGATTTAAAGCTAATAAAGAGCTGCAGTATTTTGTTTGATTCCACCAGAAGATTAATTGAATAAGATTGTATATACAACATATTAATGTAAACAATGAATCATATTAGTCGTAACTTGTTCAAGGCTGCTAGCTTCCCACAATAATCCATCCATAACAAACCTACATCATTCCATATATTTTCAATAATTAAGAGCCAAACCTAATAGATCAGTCATGATACATCAAGAAGTTTAGGTTGTGTTTCATTGAGTTCCCTTATTTTGCCACTTAAGTAAATGAAAAAACATAGGCGTTGTTTGGTTGTCACATTTCGTGATGTGATCTGATCAGTGGCGGATATAAGGCTAGGGCCAGTAGGGCCATGGCCCTAGGCGTGAGAAAAAACAGTAGAGTAATCCCTTTGTTTTTTTCAGCTAAATCTATATACTAGCATTACTTTTGTCCATTAGCATGTGATCCGTTGCTGGTGGGTCAGAATATTGGCCCTAGTCACGAAAGATCCCCAGCTCTGCCACTAGATCCGTGTTAGACGAACTTTGTGATCGGTTGCCAGGGGAATCGGATACGGGCCTTCAGTGCGCGGCTTACGCTCGAATGCGGACGGTAAGCGCTTGCGCTCGCGTCTGGTAATGCCACAACGAGAAAAAGAACTACCTACCGATTATCCTGGCCGGAACCAAACAAAAACAGAAAGTAGTGATTCCCTTCCCATTACCATCGGGGAAGCGTTATCTTTACGTTAACGTTGTCACGTGTAGAACTAGACAGCACCATAAAGGCTTCAATAGCCTATATGTAAAATACTGCCCAATGACAAGATATTACCACATTTGATCACAAAGACCAGAGTATTACCTCAACACCACCACCACGATGATAGTCCATAGTTAAAGTCTCTGCTGTTCTCTTCCCCTCATCATAACAGCTCCTAACACCTGAAAAAGATAAGAAATTGAATTTCAGAAGTTGAAATGTGACATATAGAACAGAATTAAGAGGCTTAATAACTAGGAAAGAACATCATCATTTACCTATAGGATTAACATGCCCCCAGTATGACTCCTTCTGTGGATGCTCAAGGGGATCACCATAAACTTCACTTGTGCTAGTCAACAAAAACCTTGCACCAATTCGCTTTGCCAGACCCAACATATTCAAAGTTCCCATGACATTTGTCTTGTAAAAAGTGTTAAGAAGTGCAAATTTGAGACAAAAGAAACACAAAACATTTATATGGATACTGAATGGACACAGGATGCAAAAATTGGTGACAACCTTCCCCTCATATACGTGCATATAACTGGAGTCATATACTGAGAATCAGAAGTAATTATTTCAAAAATCTACAGCAAAGCATCCTTTACCAATCTCGAACTGTATTCAATTAAACCAGAGCAAGCAAATGATCTTTATCTAAACGGATCTTTAGCCATATTCGCTTTGAAATTTTGGCTGCTTTAAGAAAGTAAAAAAAAAAATCCAGTTTAAGAACATATAGATGCTGCATTCTGGGTGATCGCATCTAACAGAACATTATCCTTCCTTAGGGATCCCCAATTTTGCTCCATTTCATATCTGACACTAATCCGTTCGCCACCCACCCACCACCAAAAATACAAAAAGAGAAGAGGACGATGGGATCAGAACAAGTAGCTTTCAATGTAAGCAAAATCAAACGGTGAGATCCAGTCATGAAGGATATGATCGTCTTGATTGGGTTATACTTGTAGTGCACGGGCGACGCGGGGCACGCGAGGTGGTAGATCCGGTCGACCTCGAGGAGGATTGGCTCGACCACATCGTGGCGGAGCAGCTCGAACCTGGGGTTCCGGAGGTGGTGCGCGACGTTCTCCTTCCTGCCGGTGAAGAAGTTGTCGACCACGATCACGCTGTCCCCCTGCTCCAGGAGCCGGTCCACGAGGTGGCTCCCGACGAACCCTGCCCCGCCGGTAACGACGACGCGGCGCGGCGGCGGGCGGAAGCCAGCGGGGACACCGGAGCGGGCGGCGAAGGAGAAGAGCGGGCGGGCATCTGGCAGGTGGGAGGACGGGGAGAGCGAGAGGTAGGGCCGGAGGAGGAAGAAGGTGGAGGCGATGAGCGCGCCGAGGAGGACGAAGAGGAGGCGCTGCTCGCGGAGGACATACCCGATCCAGGAGCGCGGGCCGGGGCGCGCCGGCTTGGCGGCCTTGGGAGCCGGCGCGTGCGCCGACGATGGCGCGTGGGTGGGGGAGGACTTGTGGAGCTGCTTCATGGCGGGAGAGCGCGGCCAGGCGGAGCGGAGGCGGGTGCGTGGTTGGTGACCGGGTTAGTGTGGGAGGTGGGCAGGGGGTGAAGAAGAAACGAGCGGAACAGTGCAAGGTTGCATTTTTCTTCGTTCCTTGCGAATTGGCCCTCCGATGATTTGCATTTTTCGTTGATCAACTATATAGGCCTTGTTTAGTTCCAATTTTTTATGCAAAATGAGCACCGTAGCATTTTTGTTTGTATTTGATAAATATCATTCAATCATAGACTAACTAGGTTCAAAAGATCCGTCTCGCAAATTATAGGTAAACTGTGTAATTAGCTATTATTTTTATCTATATTTAATGTTTCATGTATGTGCCGCAAGATTTGATATGACGAAGAATCTTAAAAATTTTGCAAAATTTTTTTAGAACAAAACAAAGCTACAGTCGTGTTAGCAAATACTCCTGCTCTCTGGTTTTCATTTATGAGGATGAGATATCAGACAACGCGACGTCATACCTTTTTTAAACGAGTCAGTGTAACGTACGAGTATTATCAGAAATTTGCATTGTTGAGTCTTGACAAATATCTCACAGCTAATCCCTACTCTCTTATCTAAACTGTACTCCCACATTCTAAATTAATCATGTTCTACTGCTAAAGTCAGCGAAGAGACAGTGTTTTTCTCTCGTAACGTTTTAGCATCAGCCTAGATTGATGCTGATCACTGGAGCACTTGGATTGAGGGCGTTGGTCGAGTGTTAGCACCGTCGGGCTCTGAATTTTGCTGTTGTGTATTTTCATTATGTAGTCCTTAATCTTTTTGTATTATATATTTTTTCTTCTTAAATACAATAATACACAAATCACATACTTATTTGAGAAAAAAATATCAGCATAAAAATTTTGTCATTTAAGTTTTAGAATGTCTTGTTAAGAGACTATAAGTATTTTTTATTGAAATTCAATTATGGAATAGCTTTCTAAACTTACTTCCTCCGTCCACGAAAGAGTCAATTTCTAGAGTTGTCCTAAGTCAATTTTTTAAAACTTTGACCAATTTTCTAGAAAAAAAATGCTAAAATTTATGGTATCAAATTAGTATCATTAGATTCACCATA
>Ga0182004_10000423_pt1 | contig 25054 bp, 17 predicted proteins | sample Sormic07211540_1_FD_120479 | JGI IMG/M metagenome (GOLD analysis project Ga0182004, IMG submission 120479) | Endophyte microbial communities from Sorghum bicolor roots, Mead, Nebraska, USA - 072115-40_1 MetaG | ecosystem: Host-associated > Plants > Roots > Unclassified | place: USA: Nebraska...
AAACATGTCATATTTGACATCCTTGCAGCTGAAAACCTGGGGCTGGCGACCTCGCCGCCGTACCTGGCCTTGTCGTCGAGCAGCAACCCCAACTACGCCAACGGCGTCAACTTCGCTTCCGGTGGCGCAGGAGTCTCCAACGCCACAAACAAGGTTCGCCAGTCTCTAATCATCATTGCCATTTGTGAAAAAGAAAAGAAAAGATGTCGGACATGCATGAATCATACGATGTTGTGCTGCATGCACAGGACCAATGCATCAGCTTCGACCAGCAGATCGACTACTTGGCGTCGGTGCACGCGTCGCTGGTGCAGAGCCTGGGGCAGGCGCAGGCCACGGCTCACCTGGCCAAGTCCCTCTTCGCCATCACCATCGGCAGCAACGACATCATCCACTACGCCAAAGCCAACTCCGCCGCCAAGCTGACCGCCACCGCCGGCGCCGCCGACCCGTCGCAGCAGTTCGTGGACGAGCTGATCCAGACGCTCACGGGGCAGCTGCAGCGGCTCTACGGCCTGGGCGCGCGCAAGGTGCTGTTCCTGGGCACGGGGCCCGTGGGGTGCACCCCGTCGCTGCGGGAGCTCAGCCCCGCCAAGGACTGCAGCGCCCTGGCCAACGGCATCTCCGTGCGCTACAACGCCGCCGCGGCGACCCTCCTCGGCGGCATGGCCGCGCGCTACGCCGACATGCACTACGCGCTCTTCGACTCCTCCGCCGCGCTGCTCCGGTACATCGACCAGCCGGCGGCGTACGGGTTCACCGAGGCCAAGGCGGCGTGCTGCGGGCTCGGCGACATGAACGCCAAGATCGGGTGCACTCCGCTGAGCTTCTACTGCGACAACAGGACCAGCCACGTCTTCTGGGACTTCTACCACCCCACGGAGACCACCGCCAGGAAGCTCACCAGCACGGCGTTCGACGGGTCGGCGCCGCTCATCTTCCCCATGAACATAAGGCAGCTCAGCGCCATATAGATATATATATAGGCGGCCATACCTAGAATCAGAGTAGTCCTTGTATATGTTGTGCATCATATATACCGTGGCCTTGGACGTCATAGAAAAAGAACTCAAAGGATATAGCAAACCTCATAGAGGCTTGCATTGGCAATATGCATGTATTATCTCCAAAGAATGTAATTCTAGATTCAAAGTATATACCAATTATCAAATCTCATAGAAGCTTGCACTGGCAATGCATGTCTAAAGAATGTCATTCTACATTTTTTTTTTAGAAAAAAGGAGGAGTGTGAAACCCTACTGAAGATTTTATTAAAACGAAAAGACCCTACTCCATATAGATCTTCAAGAGACAGAGAACCGAACAATTTTTTTTAAAAAAAATTACACATAATAACCTTCTAGCCATAAGTCTACATTTAGTCCAAGATTATTTGAAAATACCATGTGTGCTCAAGGGGGGCGATGGGCTGGGCGTGCCGTCATGCCGTGTGTCATCAACCACCGCGGCGTTCCCTGCTACCCCATGCTGAGAGCTAGAGGCCTAGAGCTACCAAGGGGTCAAAGCAGTGTGGGAGACTTGGGCGTGCTGTCGTGCCATGGTTTAATTTTCCGTCGTGCCATAGTTTGCTATTGTGATAAGGCGTCATCCATAATTTATGGGTTCAAGAGCATAGGCGAAAGCCATGCTCGGCTTATCGTTGCTATCGACGGACGATGTCCTTAGGCTCCGTTAACCTCCTTGGAGACATTGTTACGCCCTATCCACCCATGTAATTGTAGAATATCTCCGGGTGAAAACCTAGCTCCAGTTCTCTGGGGCCAGTGGCGGTGGCACAGTTGAGGTCTCTTTCGGCCAGTGGTGGTGGCACCATTGATGTCTCTTCCTACTTTGTAGGTGTCGCCGTTGAAGTTCACGTCGGGCTTAACCATAACACTTCTGCACATTCCTTCGTTTGCTTGCACCTCCTAATTGGGGGCACTAGATGGTTGTAGGTTGATGTCTGCTACTAGTGTCCTAGCTCTGATGTCCTTCAAGATCCTTGTTGCATTTTTCCACCATATGTCGGGGTTTGTGGGACTATGATACCCTCTCTTGGATCTTCTCATTCTCTAATTGTCTATCCTCCAACACTTAAGGCTTCCTCCCCTCTAGGGGCATAGGTGGAAGGCGACTGGGTCTTGGATGATCTCCATAGAAGATGTACATGATGACTGTCATCTGTCATCTTAACTTAGTGCCTTACAGTCGCGTGTGGAATGGAGTTCACCATAGTTTTGCCTGCTAGTACTAAAATGTTCGACAACCATAGTGCTCTCTTTTTCACCCTTTTGCTCTTGTAACTCTAGGTTCAGGACCCAACAATGTAACTACCATCACCGGCTTTTTCCTGTGGTAATGAAATTTAGGTGGGGATAGTTCATCCATCGGTGACCTTTAAAAAAATTTTATACGGTGCAAGCAGCGCTGTATTTCACACCCTTGTTATTTCTTTGCTTCACGACTATTGGGAAGTGCTGGACTCAAGCCCATCTGAATTTTTGTTTTAGGAATAAGCCCATCTGGATGTAGTCTTTATAGACTAAAAGCCCAGTCAAAATTGATCCCATCCTTGTCCACACACGTCTTCTCAGTCTCGTGTGGTTTGTTCGTTCCGACTTCCCGAGTGGCTTTCGGGTTTCCTCTTCCCTCGTCCAACCAGAGTACCAGACCACCGGAGTCCGGAGGTATCCACCTTCACCGCCGTACCAACGCCCATCGCTGCCTAAGGTGCGCGACGGGTTTAACTCCCGGGCGCCGAGTTCTCTACAGTTCTACCTCTGCACCACCTCCGACCTGGGTACCAGCTTCCGCCATCGGCTGGGTACCATCGGTCCATCGCCATAGGGTAAGGTACTGTTTACGGTTCCAATAGAGTGGTTAACTTTGAGCTTTGAGGATGGGTACTAAACGGCCTAGTATTTCAGCTTGGATGCAATATAACTCTTCTCCCTAAGAAATCATGGGATGCAATGAACCCACAGTTGAGTATGTGTGGCCGTGTGGCAGCATAGATTTGTTCCTCGTGTTTTAAATCGAAGGGATGCCGTCATCAAAATAGTTGTTTCTTCTTGAACTGTTCGAAGTTCAGACACAGATATTCTCTGAAACTCACATAATATCAAGGATGTCACTTACAACTTGCAAACACCTATTTCACTCCATGATTCAGTATAGCTTGGCTGTTCTCAAGAAACAGACTTTTAATGTCCTTATGAGTGTTCTTTCAAAAAATGTCCTGATGAGTGGAAATGCAGACAACTTAAAGTTTCTTCATGAATGTTGCCTTTCAATACTAAGCTAGTGAGAGAAGGAGCAATCGGTAGTCTAATCATCTTCTCACAGTTTGTTATAACCAGCTTCTTCATATGAGCTGGCAATTTCTGTGGAAGGACTCTCAATTCATTGCTATCCTTGATTTTCAGCTCACGAAGAGAAGGGAAATCACTTTCAGCAATGTCATACCACTCCACCCATTTTGGCGTGTCCTGAAACTCTAGTAGCTCCAGAGCTGGGAACCGTTTTGTGGAGCCCTGGCCATAAAACTCTTGCCCAATTCGCTCTACACCTTCCATATGGATGACTACAAGTTCATGGAGCTGGGGGCCTGGGGCAGTTGGCCAAGAGCTGGAAGAAACTTGCATTTTTGCTTCCATAGAGTCACCTTGGCCAAACGTTAGAAGGCAGGATCACCCATCCAGCTTGGATATTTGTAGCCACTATACTCGACTACCTCCAACTCCTCAAGGTTCCTCTGTGGTTTTAAGCTCTCAAATACCTCCTCTTCAAATTCTGGGGTTGATGTTGCATTATTCTGATCAGCAGTGTGCTCACATTCAGTAGCGTAGAATCCAGCAGACCAATCCAATCTTAGAATTTGCAGGTGTCGTTTACTGATCATGTTTGTTGTCTGAGCATCATTGATGTTGGTCACTCTGCTGAGCCCTGTAACGGAAAGTTGTCCATGGATATTCACCAAATGGTGTAGTTCAGCAATGTTGCAGTGCCAATTCCCTGTTCCAACACTATACCTTGTCAATGTTTTTAGCTTCTTCAGCTCGCCAATTCCTCTTGGCATGCATAGGGGAGACCAGAGATCTAAACTAAGGTGCTGAAGGCTGACCAACTTCTGAATGCCTTGTGGAATCTCTCCAAGTATGTTAGTTCTTGCATCCAAAACCTTCAAGCTGTAACTAAAGACCGCAGATAGATTCAGGTAGCTTGGCAATTCGTGTTTGAAAAATACTGAGGTATCAAAGCAACTTCCGTTCTCCTATTGACTCAGGCAATGATGTCATTGAACTATGGCTTAAATCCAAGGCTCTCAGATGTCGAAGACCTTCAGGAAGTGTAATGTTGATATGATGAGAGAACAACTTGGAGAAGCATCTTCTGTTGTTTTTGAAAAGAGAAGAATAGTACCTCTTGTTATCATCCTAGCATTTATAACTTGAAGTATCCTAATACTTCCATTAACTGGCAAGGTATGCAGGTCCAAATTAGTATGATCCGTAGAACTCACAGCAAAGGATATGTACCTAACATTACGCGATGCATCATTTAAGTACAGCATGTGTTGATTGTCCAATTTCAGAATGTCTTCACCTGAGACAAATTTGGCCAGATCAAGGAAAAGGTCATGTATGGTAAAGCAATTGCGTCCTCCATCAATTTGTACTCACTGAACCATAGTTCTCTGCAACAGGTCATCAAAGTATTGATTGCCAATATTCTCAAAGTGTCTATGGTTCTGCTTAAGGATGCCCAAAGATATCCAGAGATATACAACATTTTCCTTCATGAAAATGTGCCCCTTTAGGAACAGCGTGAACAAAATGAAGCACCATTTCAGGTCAATTGGCATTCGGACATAGCTCAATATTAAGGCTGGTAACACAGTATCCTCCCCTGTTGGTAAGTCCCACAGTTCACTGTCCAATATATCACTCCATTTTTCCTCATTTTCCTCAAAGCGAAGCACGCTTCCAATTGCTTTGACTGCCAATGGCAGGCCTCCACATTTGTGAACAATTTTTCTGCCAATTTCTTCAGAGGCTTTTTCTATATTTTGATCTAGGTGACCAAAGGCCATCTGCTTAAATATCTGCCAAGATTCATCAAAAGGTAAGCAGCCCACATGGTAGGGAGCCATTGTCTGGATGACTGATAACACATTCACATTGCGGGTAGTTACAAGTATTGCCCCTAATTGTGCAGTTGACATTGGTGATAGCAAGACATCCCAAAGGTCCTTCCTTTCGCTCCACACGTCATCAAGAACAAGTAAAAACTTTCTGCCAGCAACTTGATCCATTAGCATATACTCTAGCTGGTGCAGTTCTGTTATTTGACAAGGTTTTCTTTTGGTGTCTTAGTAGAGGGTCCCTTGGGTCTTCTTGCTGTTTTTGATTTCGTGTGGAGTTTGTGTGTCCTCGGTAATCTTCGGTTTACCGGGTTTGTTGGTTCATGTTAAACTCTAATCCTTCTGCTTAATGAAATACATGCCGAGCATGTTCTCGAAAAAAAAAATTTGCTCACAATGTTTTTAAGATCAAAATTCTCTGATACATGGATCCATCCAATTAGATCAAATTGCTTCGCTATCCTTCGATCATTATAAACTAGTTGGGCTAGAGTGCCCCATTCCAATGATAGGAAGAATTGATACAATTTTTTCTGCATGAGATCCATCCATTGAGAGCAACATCTTGACTATGTTGTTCTTGTCATCATCTCTTCTAATGACAGTGGGTTCGTCAACATGTGGGGTAGTTGGCATTGGCAGGAAGTCTTGTTCATCTTCTCTCAATGGTGCATCTGCCTCATCCAGATGGAGATCATTCCATGCCTTAGTGATCTCCTTAAATCTTTCTAGAATTTTTGTTACCCTGAGAGCCAATTCATCTGGTACTGGAACCACCACAGGGTCTGTTTCAGGTTCCTAGAGATGAAATACTTTATTAGTGAAAATGGAAACAATTTATTGTTTGTAATCATAACTTTTTCGATATTTTAGTAATTTCAGTAGTAGTAAGTGCCATTAAAAGTTTCACTGGCCTTAATCTCGTTTGTCTTGCTCACATCTCAAGTAGTTTCTATCCACGATTTGAGTGTTTTGAGTTGAAGGTACCATAGAAAATTCTGCTATGTTTTTGTATGTGATTAGACAATCATCTAAATCTTATACAAAAAAGACAATCATCTAAATCAAATGGTTTGATCATTATGAAAATAGAAGTGCAGGGAAGGAGAACTGCAAGTACCTCCTTTTTTCCCTTGCTTGCACTTACGTGTACTTCTGTCTTCACCATGACTGTTTGGATTGGATCATCCATCATACGACGCAACAGCTCAAACTTGTACTCATCGATAGCATCCTGTGCATCATAGGCAAACTGCTGGAGCTCCCTCAGGCGAAGCCTTCCAGACTCATCTCTGATGTTATCCTCATCCATTGCCCCAAGTGTGCGCTGGACAGTTGCCAGTGCCTGCACATCGCTGATTGCAGAAGTTTGCTACTCATCAGATTGTGATGACCCAATCGGTGCAGAGACCAAGGAAGCAAGCTTGCTTGCTGTCCACTTGATAACTCCAGATGCAATCAGACCAGCCATCTCTCTTCTGCTCCTCTCTGCTAACTGGAAAGATTTGAGTTGGTGAAGCTATAAGATGGCTTCCAATCACAAATCACACTTAAAAGCTGGTATAACTCTGAAGTCGGAGTGCGTTGACTTTGCTCTATGATATAGCAACGCTCTCAAGACAGCTTATTGTTTCTGGTACCATCTCACATGGAGGCTTGTACTTCTTTTGACCACACTTTTGTCTGTTCTTTTAGTGGCCCAAAGCTGGTTTGCCGGCACACTGAAGGCCCACTTAAATTTTTAGAGAATCTATCGAGTAATGTGTTATATATTTTGGTGATATTTCAGCTACAGAGCATTGAACCCATTTTTGCCCTGCGCTTCACATAGGTGGTCCCCACTTTAATTGACATTGCATCACTAATTTTTTCTGTAAGGCCTTGTTTAGTTCCAAAAATTTTTGGGAAATCGACACTGTAGCATTTTCGTTTGTATTTGACAAATATTATCCAATCATGTACTAACTAGGCTTAAAAGATTCGTCTCGTCAATTCCGACCAAACTGTGTAATTAGTTTTTATTTTCAACTAAATTTAATACTCCATGCATGCGTCTAATGATTCGATGTGATGGGAAATCTGAAAAAATTTACAAAATTTTTTGGGAACTAAACAAGGCCTAACTAATGAATGTCTGACTCTACTATTCATCTTACAGTAACATTTTTGCCCTGCACTGCGCATAGGTGGTCCCCACTAATTTATGTTTGTGTCTGGATACAAGTTCTGGTGGTTCGTTCCTATTGTTTCAGAGCAAAACTATCATAGTTTAACGTTGATTATAGTGTCATCTAAGCATTTTGCTGATGTGGCAAGTTAATTATTGAAGAGAGAATAAAAATTATAGAAACTGGGTCTAAGTTAGAAACCATGTCTACATGAAATCCAAAGACATGAAGTATATGATTGGTTGAGAATAAAGAAAGAATGAATGTGATTGGAGAAAAAATTATTCTGTTTCCATCGGGAACATGGTTTCTATATATAGTGTCTATGTAGTTTCTAGCATTGGGACTGCCCTAAGCCACTGTACTTTCTGAACCAGTATTGAGAATTTCAGATAGGCTACATAGGAATTGTATCAATATATTCAATTTCATAATATTAAAACTTTGTCTTTTACTATTAATTTTTGAACTGATTGAAGCTACATTGACTGCTATTTCTAAATGAATAATACGACTGTCTTTGTGGGTTAAAAGTTTATTGCACATGAAATTCGTGTACAAGATAATGTGACAAACTGGATCCTATATGTTGGTTTGAATAGATGAATCAGATCAAGCAATAAGGGAAATTTCAATAAACAAACATAGTAAAATTTTGGATACTTGAAACATGTTGGTCGACTTCATGAGTAACTTTGGAAATAACAGTAACTTACTGTGTCCAGGTACCTCGAGAAAGGTGCATCAAATACAGTCAAAATATTTCAGCTGCTTGAATGGAAAAACAGCTCCCAAGGTTTGCAATCCCTGGATCTCTGGATGTACAGAACACTTGTACCACTAAACTTGCATTTGCTTGGTGAACTCATCCTGATCATTTTGTTAAAAAAAACTCGTCCTGCACCATCTAGTTATTGTTCCAAGCCACAATTTTCAATCCTAATAAGTCCAAGATCTACATGTACGAATTTTATCTGTTTTTGTTGGGTTGTTCACCATTTTAGTTTGGAGTTACCCAAATGCCAAAATCTGAAGCTTTGTTTTTGTCATTCTGATAGTGACAAACTTCTTCGATAATTTCAAGGGATTATTTAAATATCTGTTTTTAATTCATTATAGCACTAGTTTTGACAAGTTTCCAGCCTCTAGACCAATGACTTCCCGAGGTCGATGGCAGATTTAGCCCATTGTCAAGGGTGAGGGGTTCTAATGCCGGATGTTGAGGGTGTGGACTTCCTATGCTGAAGGATCTTTCATGTTGAGGGCTTCTTGAGCTACATCTAGGGTGAAGCCTTCTTGTGCTTAGCGACTTCTTAAGCTCGATGTCAAACTTGAGGGCTTCTTGAAAAGAAAACCTAGACCAACCTAGGAGGGACTATGTGGTATTTTTATTAAGAATAAAATAGGCACCTAAGTTCCATTGGATGAGGCATTGAACCTGGGTGGTCTAGTTATGGTACACACCCCCACCTTGACGAATTGATCTAGCTCAGCTTCCTTCGAGGGCTTCTTGAGTCTCAGGACCTTCCGAATGGCCTCAAAAACTTCTTAAATTTGTTTTCTTGACATCAAGGACCTCTTGAGTATGAGCACGAGGACTAGGGGCAGGGGCGGACTCAGGCGGTCAGGCCTAAGGCCAGTAGGACCATGGCCAGTAGCGGAGCCAGGAATTACATATAGGGGGGCTAACCAAAAAATCCAACTTGTCAAAACTAAGCATAATCGGCGACCGCCTAGCTTGATTTATCGACTTGACGTAGGTGCTCGCATTTTCTATATATAATTCCGGTGGTAAACGACACACCCTTAACAGAAAGATGTTTGAGATGATTTTATAACCAGCTTGAGAGACGCGTCTCTATTTTTCTAAGGTGCTTCTTAGTATTATCTAGTTATGTTTTGTATTCCCTCCATCCCAAATTATAAATCATTCTAAGAATTTTGGAGAATCAAAGTAGAAAGAATCACAAAGATTTATGCCATCAAAGAGGTATACTGCGAAAATATAATTAATGAAGAACCTAGTGGTACTTAGTTGATATCATAAGTATTACTATCTTATTATATAAATTTGGTCAAATTTAGGATGCTTGGACTCTCTAAAATTCATAAAATGACTTATAATTTAGAATGGAGGGAGTACGATTTTACTATCTAAAGGATACTGATAAGTATATATAAGAAAAATTATTATATTTTTCTCTTAATATAAATAAAAACCATAAATTTATACCAATAAAAATGTTTGTTGACACATGTTAGGGGGGGGGGCATGGCCCCTGCCAGCCCCCCTTGGCTCCGCCACTGACCGTGGCCCTAGTCATGGCTCACCGTGCACACAGGACCCGCTGAGGGTGATCGTCGATTGGAAGCGCTGCATGGCGCACATGCTCCGGCCTGGGAAGATTGGCTAGATCCAGGGAGGAACATGTGCATACACTGTCTAACTCAAATAGATAGACGATGTATATAAGTTTTAAACCGTATACTACAACGTAGTATTGGTGCTATGTAGGACTGCCTTTGGTTCAAATTTGTAAGTCTTGCTCGAACTTCACAATTATATTCGAGTTCTAGGGCCAATCATCTTCATCCAACCAGCCTACATGTGTAGTATGTCAAATACTCAATCCTAATAATTCCAAAGTATTTATATCTTTTTGAGCCATATTATTTACTGCTCATTTAGTTATGTGAGAGATGGGCTCTTTTGAAAACACGACGAAGAGGAATAAGCTTTTGACATGCTGCACAATTCAATGAACTTATATGAGACTATCTTTTAGACTTAACAATTTTGTTACTAAGGCCCCGTTTGGTTGCAACTGGTAAACTTTAAAAACTATTATATCAAATGTTTGGACACATGTATAAAGTATTAAATATAGATAAAAAAATAACTAATTACACAATTTTTTTATGAGACCCAGTTATAGACGCAGACGCTCACATACACGAGCACACACTCACCCCTATGAACGCACGCACTCACACCCTACCCCTATGAGCACCTTGGAAGCACCGAGGTTGGATCGGCAAAGTTCAAAATTGACGAAGTCACCACAGGCACCTCGCTAATTTGCGAGATGAATATTTTAAACTTAATTAGTCCATGATTGGACACTAATTGCCAAATAAAACAAAGATACTACAGTACTGTTACTTTACTGCCTCTAACCAAACACACCCTAAATTTTGGCCCTAGTCTTCGTCGAAATCCTTAGGTCCGCCACTGACTAGGGGACTGTCTCGTGTGCTGTCTTACTTAGCCAAGCCAAAATTTGGTCATGCCCATCAAATTTTTTTGAAGGAACTAGAGGGGTTTGCACCCCTACAGAGAATAAATTAAAATAAAGCACAAGGTTTAACAATTACAAATTACAAAAACAACTAGGCAAAGGGGGATCTCTGCTTAACGCATGGGCATAGAAGTCAGCACAGAAGTTTGATCAATGTCTAGCAAAAGTGGGATTGGACCAAAGGATGTGGCCATGTACTAGGGTGCTAGTCAAAGGTTGTTCCCACACATGAAACAAGGCGAGCCCCAGGGAAACTTTTCTTTAAATAAAATACGAAAGGAATGAAAACAAATAAGCATCGATAAAAAACAAATGCGGAGTACATAAACAAGCTCAGACTAACAGCACAACCTCAATGTTCCAAGGTACATTCTTCTTTCTAGGTAATTTGAAATCTGTTTATGTCAGTTGGTCCATTATTTAAATTTGGTGTTATCCCAGAAAGATAAAATTTAGGGCTTTGTGTTGTCTCTTCGATGATGACAAACTTCTTCAGGAATCTGAACACAGTAGCTAATATGTTTCATTAATTTAGACATAATTCACTAGGAACCATCCTTAAAACTGAAAACAAACGGAATCAGACCTTTAGAAAGATTAGAAGAGCTAACAGATACAGAGCACCTAGAAGAACTGAAAGGTACAGCTACTTGTAATGGTTTCTAACAGTACTATATAGAGCGGTTTCACTTGGAACAGACCAAGGACACAACCAAATGTTCCAAGTTTGTTGAGTGATAATGTGTTGTTTCTAACTGGTGGACATCAAAGATTTTTGTCCTGAAAAGTATCAACACACAGGGTGCTAAATGACATAATCAAATGTTTACAGCCATCTGCATTTTCTGTAGCGAAGCAGTAATTTCTATGTCTATTTAGTTTCTCTAATCCTCCTGGTCATCATCATTCTCGGGTATATCTAAGAACTCTTCTTCAACTTCATCGTCTGTTTCATCCCACAGCATTTCAAGAGCTTCTCGGTCTTCATCACTTTCATGGTCAGGCAGTAGCTGCTAGCAGTGCAAATCAATCAATGTTTTTTTTTCTTCTAAAGTGACAATTTCAGAAAAAAAATTGAACAGGATAAGGCATAACATACCTGATCATAGAGTTGCGCATTTTGGAACTCCAACCAGTCCTGTAGCTGCGGACATTTCAAGATTGTAAGCCGCTCGAGCTGTTGGGGAAGAGTCTGGTCAAAAGGGAGATGCAGTTTCCGGCACGCTATTATGTTTAGCAGCTTGAGAGATTGCAAGTTGCTAAGGCCCACTAGTTCCTGCAGCTTATGGCATGCACGAACCACAAGGATCTCTAGCAGTGGCAGGTTCTGGCTAAGAATGACGTACTCTATGTTGTGAGAAAGAGACACCTTCAACGCTCGCAGCAATGGCAAGTTCAGGTCAGAAAATAACTCTTCGTTAAGTTTTCCCTTTAAGACCAAACTAGAAAGGTTTGGAAGATGTGGCAGCCTGACTAACTTATCGCAGTTCTTGATCACTAATTTTGACAAGGATGCAGACAATGGACGTGGAAGATGCCTCAACTCAAAGCATTCCTTGATTCTGAGTTCGTGGAGGCAAGAGAAGTCCCCATCATCTACTCCGGACCATTCCACCCAAGTTGGCATGTTCTCAAACTCTAGATCCTTCAATGAAGGGAAGCCTTTTGTATCACCTTGCCCACAGAATTCCTTTGAAATGTGCCGAACGCCTCTCATCCATTGCACAGAGAGCTCAAGGAGGTGAGGCAATTTACCCAGTGTAGGAAGAAATTCAGAACTTTGCTCATACAGAGTTATTCGAGTCAGTTGGGTGAAGCTAGAAAGCCCTAACCATTCTGGATATCTGTAGCCACCATAGTTGGCTACCTCCAACTCCTTCAGATTGCTATGCGGCCGAAGGCTCTCAAAAATTGCCTCCTCAAACTCGGGTGTACGTACAATGTCACATTGAACTCCGGAATGATGTCTGCATCTACTAGGTAATGATCCATCGGCCCAATCCAATGTTAACTTTAGCAAGTGTTGTTTACTGACCAGATTAGCAGTTTGTGCATCATCTACACTGCTTACTCTCCTTAATCCAGTAATAGACAGCTCTGGACGTATGTTGACAAGGCCATGTAGCTCTGCAATGTTGCAATGCCAGCTCCCACTTCCAATGCTGAACCTTGACAAGGACTGCAATTTCTTCAGTTGTCCAACCCCACTTGGCATGCATAACGGGGACCGCTCATCTAATTGGAGATGGCGGAGACTGACTAATTTCTTGATTCCTTGGGGAATCTCAGTTAGGCTGTAGGTTCTTGCATCCAAGACCTTAAGATTGTGCAGATTTTCAATAGAATCAGGAATACTTGTGACTTCTGTCTTGAATAGAGAAAGGTATCTTAAAAGTTTTAAGTCTCCAATTGAATCTGGCAAGGTCTTCAATCCAGTGTGACTGAAATCTAAAACTCGCAGTTGCTGGAAACTTTGCCATAGTCGGTCAGGAATTATCACATTGATATTAAAGGAGAACAACTTGGAATAGCATTTTGAATTGTCTGTTGAGTTGATAACTTGAAGTACTCTGAGGCCTTCTGGAATCTTAGCAGATTGCAACATTACATTTATATCAGAAGAACTAACAACTAAAGATAAATACCGATAACCTTGGTCTACTTCATGGAAATGCTGGATGTTTATTTTCAGGAAATCTTCACCTGCAACGAACTGTAGCAGGTCATGGACAAGATCATGCATCATGAAGCAATCCAATTCATCATCAGATTTGGTCTGCTGTATCATAGTTCTTTGCATCAGATCATCAAAGTATAAGCTACCAATATTTTCAACCCGTCTGCGACTACCTTGTTTGAGGATATCCAGTGACATCCAAAGATTTATGACATTATCTTTCAAGAAAAGGTACCTTCTTGGAAGCAAGGTGAGGAAAATGAAACACCGTCTAAGGTGCTTCGGCATCCGATCGTAGCTCAACCTCAGAGCTGGCAGGACATGGTCTTCACTTCCTGGTAGCTCCCACTGTTCACTATTCAGTACCTCCTTCCATCTCTCCATGGTAGGCTCAAAGCGAAGAGCACTTGCAATTGCTTTTATTGCCAATGGCAACCCTCCACACTTTTCCACAATCTTCTTGCCAATTTCTTCAAAATCACCATGGATATCTTGAACATTGAGGGCAAAGGCCAGTTGCTTAAACAAGATCCATGATTTATCAACAGATAAGAAGCTTATATGGTAGGGAGGCATGGTTTGGAAAGTTCTTGAAACAGATTCGTTACGGGTGGTTAGTAGGATCATTCCCAGTTGAGCACTTAGCATAGGAGACAGTAAAGCATTCCAAAGGTCCCTGTCCTCATTCCACACATCATCAAGAACAAGCAAGAATTTCATGCCCTCAACTTGCTCCGTCAGTGCATCTTGGAGATCATCCATTTCCATTGCCTCACATTGTCTTCTTGAAAATGACATGAGGATCTTACTTGCCAAGTTCTTGACATTAAACTCAGGAGATACATGTACCCAGCCCTTGATGTCGAAGTATTTACAGATCCTTCGATCATTGTACACTAGTTGAGCAAGTGTTGTCTTGCCTACTCCTCCCATACCAATAACAGGGAGGACGGAAAGCGTCCCTGCATCAGCATTGACACCTGCTGTTAACATTTTGATGACGCTTTCCTTGTCTTCTTCTCTGCCAACAATGTTTAGTTCATCTGCATGTGGGTTGGTCGGCAGAGGCAACAATTCATTGTCATCTTCTAGCATGGGCGCATCACTCTCATCCATCTGGAGGTCATTCCATGCCCTTGTTATTTCATTGAACCTCTCTAGAATCTTTTTAACCCTTGTCGCTAACTCATCAGGAACAGGAACAGGAATAGGGTCTGCTTCTGGTTCCTGTAAGTAAAGTTCTAACAATATGATTATTCATTTATATTTCATTTTCAATTAACATACTTTATGGATGGGAACAGTACAAATATGAAAACCGTTGAATAATTCTTCTCATCTGCGTAACCATCTCAGATAGACTTGTTTTGTCTAGAACATATCTGATTCAGCTTGCATAGCATGGAAGAAAGTGTATATGCCATGCACATAACTTTTTGGCACCGGAAACATCAGAAAGCATGTTACTAATCTAACTTTTGTTCTCTTGTAGAGGTGATTGAATTAAATAGACCAGTGCCCCCCCCCCCCCTACTAATCACAAGTGTTGAGCAGATAACCAAAGAGAAACACATGCACACTTGAAAGTTGAGATGGAAGGAGCAGTACCTTCTTTTCGCCCTTGCGTTTGCGACTACTTCGGTTGCTTCCATCACCTTGCCTGTCTTGATCTTCCATCCTTCGCCGCAGCAGCTCATATTTGTACTGGTCAACGGCATCCTGCGCATCATAGACAAACTGCTGCAGCTCTCTTAGGCGCAGCCTCTCTGCTTCACCTCTGATGCTGCCCTCAGCTGATTCATCGAGCGTCCTCTGGATCCTTGTCATTGACCTTCGCAGCTCCCGGAGGTCCTCAAGAGCTGATTGCCCTTCATCCGAGTCGGAGGGTGCTGTCCAAATTGGTGCAGAAACTAGAGAGGACAGCCTGCTTGCAGTCCACTTGACGATTCCAGATGCAATTAGCCCAGCCATATGTGCTTGCACCTGTGTTCGATCTCAGACTCTTAAGAACTTTATGACCAGATCTGTGACGGGTTTCTGTATCCAGTTTCCTGTTTATGCTAAACAGCAGCTTCTGTGTGTGGCCATGGAGATAAGGACGTTTACTTTGTGCAGGCTACAAGTTGTACGCATTCTGGCTGGATTCTCACATGGGGTGATTTAGTGGCGGAGCCACCCTAGCGGCGACGGCGACGTGGGGCAGCCGTTCCAGCTAGACAGTACCGGCCGATGATGTTCAGAGCATCCTCGTTTTTTTCCTGTCATCTTTCTCATGTCATGTCTCGCATCTTACGGAGCACCGCGCCAGGGGGTCAGACAAGGCAGAAAAAAAGGTGCTGCAGCTTGGCTTGTTCAATGGGGCCACACCACAACGACAAAGACGACTATGCAGTATTGTGCCGGTGCCACTACCAGCTAGCAGTAACAGCATTCTGCTGTTTGGGTTTAGATTAATCTCAACGGCAAACACCCAATGTACTAGTGCTAAATGCTGAAGACTAATAACATTTTAACATTTGAGTTTAGGTTCTAAACAATTGCATTCACCTAGTAGTAACAGCATTTGTGTTTGGGTGATTATTGATTGATTCGTCTGGTACACTTTCTAAAATGTCCTGTTTTGTTCAGCAGTAATTTTTAGCAAACGGACACTATTTTTCTCTCACAAAATCAATATAAGCATCAGCATAAGCCAAAATTTAGTGTGCACGCTTTTGGTTTAGGTAGTGTATATTATTCACCTTAGTGAAAAAAAAAATTCTGGCTCCACCACTCGAGGTGATCTTAACGAAGTTGACTTCAACGGTGAGTTTCTTGTTGTATCCTCCTAGCTTCAGCCTCATTCTTAAGGCATTAGGTTATGTGTTTCTATTTAATAATGACAACTTTGACAATTTTTATGTTTACTTTTTAAAAAAAACATTAACTTTGGCCCGGTACATTGTACTTGTAGTATTACAAAACGAAAACCTTGCTAGCTGCCATTTGTTTTCTTTGGGTATTCCAAAGTTAGAAAGTGGAATATCCTCTTTGGCCAGACTGCCGATAGAAAAAAAAACAAATAATCTGTTAGTAAAACCATGGTTATGTTGATTAGTGAAAAACCAAACTTTAATTCAGTTTGCATTAGGAAATTGCCTGAAGACTGGACTTGTTTGGAAATATTTATGTATTGCTTCATCATTCAGAAAATATCACGCTAACTTGTTCAGATAATATCAGGATTGGTGCATGTTACTAAACTATGGTTGTGAAACTTTCATGCTTAGGAATTTTATTAGGGTTCACATTCATCAGTTTACCTTACGCCACTATGCCTTTGGAAGAAGACTGGGTCAGCTTCTACTCTTTCAGCACAGCTTCTAGAATATGTTATCGTTGCACATGGAAGCTTGTACTTCTATTGACCATGCTTAAGTTTAGATCGAAAAGGTTTTTGGATTTTGACACTGTAGCATTTTTGTTTTTATTTGACAAACATTGTTCGATTATAGAGTAACTAGGCTTAAAAGATTCGTCTCCTGTTTTACAGGTAAACTGTGCAATTAGTTTTTGTTTTCATCTATATTTAATACTTCATACATGTGCCGCAAGATTCGATGTGACGAGAAATATTGAAAAAATTTTGGTTTTGGGTGAACTAAACAAGACTGCCAAACCGCACACAGCATGGCACAGCAATTTTCCGAGGTTCTATTGAATGTTGTCTCCTTTGTGTTGATATTGGATACATTTTGGTCCTTTCACTTATTCGGTCACCATGCTAATCTGGCATGTTAATCCACTTTCTTGGTCCAGTGAAAGCATCACTGTACTATTGAACCTCATAGAATCGGTTGCCATATACTTTTTTTTTAAAAAAAAATTGGTGGCCAGTGGATGCAAGCCACTTAACTTCAAGGCTCAAATTATACACAACACAATTTATAGACTGCTGAAACAGTTGTTTCTACTTTTTTTGCTTTTTGAAACGAGCAGGAGAGTTGCCTGTTATATTAAAAAGAAGAGATCGCCTAGACAGACACTGTACAAACCTCAGCTAACTTGGCTCTATACACAGCTAGATGAAACAAAAAACGAACAAGCAAACAAAGCAAGGAACAAAAGCTCAAAAAACTAGGGGAGAAAATATTGCTGATGTCATTGGATGCATGTAGAAAGGTGCTAAAATTGGTGGACTCTCTTAGCTCAAACACTCTCGTATTTCTCTTCTTCCAGACCTCCCAGCAGACTAATATAATGAGCGAACGTAAGCCTTTCCTATTTGTACTCGGCACATTTGATATCGCCGTTCACCACTTCTCGGCCATGTTCTAAATAGCGCGCTATAGCAGACGCTATAGCACTATTTAGCGTTTGCTGCTAAGCTATGAAGATTTTAGCGCGAAATGATTGTTCCCGCTATTAGCAGCTAATAGCACGCTAATTTCGCTAAATTGGGTTAGTTTAGCGCCGCTATTTGGCCTTGGGCTTCATTTCCATCTGCCCAAATAACTTGGAGGCCCAAATAGCAGGGATATGTCCCCATGTGATGTATGTTTATTATTGATGTATCATGTATGAACTACAAACTTTGATGTAATATGTTAGTAAGACTTTGAAATATCTATCTCTATTGGTATTTATAATGTTTTCATTTTTATTATGTGTAAAATTACATGACGTTTGACATATTTTTTGCTCAGCCGCTAAATGGCTTAGTTCGCTATTAGCGTGCTATAGCTTTTCTTAGCCTTTTAGAGAGGCTGCCGTTAAGAGGTTTAGTCCGCTATTTAAAACATTGCTTCTCGGTCGTGTCGCTTGGCGGCCATGCACTCGGGTGCAGGTAAGAATTTTGCGCCCATGTGGAGATTTTCTTCCACAGGCGCTTCTAGAAAGATACACATGAGTGGCAAAGTCGACATATTTCTGGTAACTAAATGTGGGGGAAAAAACGGGCCCAAGGTTTGATCTTGAAATCTGAAATCTGTATTGTGATCGACGCATTTGCAGATTTGTAGCCCTAATTGCTTGGTGAACTCTTCCTGCCACAGCTAATGATTGTTCTCAAGGTACTATATACGTTCCCAGTTGAACAAGTGCAGAGTATTCACGCAGGTAAATATTTTATCCCTTTTCCATTGGTTGATCCATCGTTTGATCTTGAGGCCTTCTGGTTGTTGCTGTGCCAAATTTCTTCAAAAAGTGCTCTACCTGGAGCAGACGGCCAGGGTGGCTTGTAATTTCCATTTTAGTTTCTCCTCCTCCGCCCTTTAGTATTTCTTTCTTCCTTTAACTTTTGGACCGCTTTTTCCAATAATATTTTTCTGCAGGGGTGCAAATCCCTCCAGTTCAGTCAAAAAAAAAATCTTCAAAAAATCCCGAAGCCACTAGTTGGATTTTTTTTTTTAGAAAACCAGTTGGATATTTGTTAGCCTTTAACGGTTCAATGCGCAGAGGGCCCGGATGTGCGCATCTTATGTAGCCCAGCGGGAGGAGCAGCGTCACCGGCCGAGCCAGGCCATCCTCCTGAGCTCTCTCCTTGGCTGAGCCAGGCCACGGGCTCGCGCTCGCTAGCTCCTCAAGATCTGGACTGGACAGTCGGCCCATGATTTATTTCCAGAAAAAATATACTTTTTCTCTAACTTTTACGAAAGTTCGTTTTCCCTTCCTTAACTTCAAAACCAGCCAAATCACATCTCTTAACTTTCCAAACTGTACATTTTACCTCCCTGAAATGGTTATAAAGGCAATTTTGCTACAATGAATGGTGATTTTCTGCAGTGACGGTTTTGTTTTTTTTCTTTTTTTTTAATTATTTCGACTGATTCTTTGACAAATCATAGTAAATCATAAAATAAAAAATCCATTTTTTGGATCTACATAATAAACATATAACATAGTATGCTTTAGTACAAAGTTTTGCTATAAAGGTTTTGTCTTTTTCTTTTTTTTATTTACTTGGCTGAATCTTTGAAAAAATTATAGTAAATCATAGAAAAATTATAAAATAGAAAATCTAACTATGTTGGACTCCACATGACTATAAACATACATAATGAACTATAATATGGGTATTCTTTGGTCTGACAATATAATTTAGAAGCTGCAACTATGAATTATTTTATTTAATTATAGAAAATCATAGATCTAAAGCTACAACAACAAATTTATAATAAAGCATACCATATTATATATTTGCCATGTAGATATACTCATGGGGAGTCTAACAAAATTAGATTTTCTATTTGATGTTTTTCCTATAATTTACTATGATTTTTTAAATATTTATCCAAAATAAATAAAAAAAGACAAAGACAAAAGCTTTATAGCAAAAAATGTATACTAAATCATACCATATTATATATTCATTGTGTAGATCTACTTATGTGGAGTGTAACAAAATTAGATTATCTATTTTATGATTTTTCTGTGATTTATTATGATTTTTCAAAGATTCGGCCAAAATAATTAAAAAAGAAAAAGATAAAACTATCATCACAGTAGCAAAATCACCATTCACTATTGCAACACCGCCTTCGAAACCACTCCAGGGAAGTAAAATATACTGTTTGAAAAGTTGATGGGGGTGGTTTGCCCGGTTTTAGAATTGAGGGAGGAAAACGAACTTTCGTGAAAATTGGGTGAGGGAAAGTAGACCTTTTTCTTAATTTCCAGGTGCCGTTCTCACGTTCTTTGTGGCCAAGTTGTGCTGCAGACCTACAGTGCTACTGTAAAGCACAAGCGAGTAAAAGAAAGATGTTTTTCTCTAATTACATAGTCATTCATACATGTATACCCACTCACAGTATAAATACACGTATACACCCATAACCCATTTCTATAAAGACCTTCGAAGGACTTGATTAAGCTAGCAGGTTTTTGGTTTTGAGATTAATGAAGTCATCATAGATGTCTCACTAAGTCATGTTGTCTTAGCCCTGCAAATAGGTGAAGATCCAATACAAAATCATAGTCAAAATCAAATCAAACCAATCTAATCCAAGGTAATTGTCACTTGTGCAAACCAACCCAAAAGTACTTCTAATTCCACCCCGAACCAAACGAACCCGATGCTCACAAGTCGTTTACCAAAACTTTTTGCAACCCATGGGTTCTCGAAGCAATAATCCCGTCGAACTATTCCACCCATCACGTGCTCTCTGCCATTGTTGGATTATGAGATTCGCTTCTCCTTGTTCTCCTCTACCTCATGATCCAATTAGTAAAGAAGGCAATAGTCCTCCTGATTGGTAGTGGCTCGATCCAGGTGTTAGTTATTCACGGAGGTAGCGAGCTAGAGCACCACAGCCCGTTATTGCGGCGCATGGTATCAATGCACCCAGTGTTGAGGATGGTGGCTAGATGGCTGACGCAAGTTTCGGTGAATGTGACAATGGACGTAACCCCTCCACCTCGTGCTGAGTGCTGACGCCACTATTGGTGACCTCATGTGCACTGTTGTCGCCACCTACGTCCATGAGGGGCGCTGGTCTAGCTTAGGACCACTGTTGGAGGCGGTGACATGGCGGACAGCTTCGAGCTACACTGCCACCACCATCTCCTCCCCTCCCCTCTTGCGAGCGCCAACATAATGTCACACGATGCACGATCCTACTCGACCGCCCTTCACAAAGCAACAGAGCCCGCTCTTGCTCTCGCTGTTGATGAGCAATGCGCTTTCACCTTGCAACCGTTGAGCCAGGTAGAGAAGCGTAGCTCAAAATACATTGCTTCATTATCTTATCTAGGCATATTGTATATAAGTGTGTATCAAAAGTTATGTATCTAGAAAAAAAAACACAAAATGTCTTATAAGTTTGAATAAAGGGGGAAGATTTTAAGTTTTTATTAGTTTCATTGGTGAAATTAAAATGAGACCATAGTTCTATGGCAAACATAGAATTTTTATTTAAAAAAGGTCTAAATACACCTCATAAAGTAGGTAGGTAAATGGTACACACATTTCTACACATATGATATCTAGGATGGTACATGGATTTCTACGCAAGAAAATGATCTAGACAGGACCTTGTGAGTGTCAACAACAAATATGCTTTTTTCACGCACTTTTAGCAGTACCCTAACGTTGATGCCCATAATTTTCTTAAACATACATTAATTTAAAAAGAAGAATAGTAGTGTTTTATGCGCCTATATGTAACTAGAATGACTTATGTCACCGTGATGCAGTGCTGCAGTTACTTTGTTTCGCCAGCCAGTTTGATCATGTTACCGATTCTACAGATCCAAAATTTTGCATACGTTCATATCAGAAGGTCAGGTCGGTCACTAGTTTTCGTAACACAGACAGAGGTGACTCGCCGAGCTATTTTATTTGCTCCGCCTCGTCTACTCTGCACCACACAGCCGTTGAGTCCACGTCGCCTTTTCTGCCGCCAACCCCACACCTCAAACTCCCCTTCCCAAGAATGCCAGATTATCCACTGCGGCTTCTCCCTCCTCCAGGTCCTCCTCCTCCTCCTCCCCTCCCACCATGATTACCACCCACCTCTCCCCATCCCTCAAGCACCGCTTCCCGTCCCCGCTCCACTCCACCTCCCACTCCCACCACCACCACCACCACCACCACCTTCCCGTGCACCTCCCGCTCCCGCTCCCCCGCCGACACCGCCACCTCGCTAAGCCCGCCGGCGCCGCCGCTCCGGACCTCCTCGCGAGCGTCGAGTCCGTCGCGTCCGCGGCCTCGGTCCTGGCCGCCATCGTGCTCGTCCACGAGTCGGGCCACTTCCTCGCCGCGGCGTCCCGGGGCATCCACGTCTCCCAGTTCTCCATCGGCTTCGGCCCGGCGCTCGCCCGCTTCCGCCTCGGCCCCGTCGAGTACGCGCTCCGCGCCATCCCGCTCGGCGGCTACGTCGGCTTCCCCGACGACGACCCGGAGTCCGGCTTCGCGCCCGACGACCCGGACCTCCTCCGCAACCGCCCCGTCCCGGACCGCCTCCTCGTCGTCTCCGCCGGCGTCGCCGCCAACCTCGCCTTCGCCTTCCTCATCGTCTACGCGCAGGCGCTCACCGTCGGCGTCCCCGTCCAGGCGCAGCTCCCCGGGGTGCTCGTCCCCGAGGTCATCCCGGGCTCCGCGGCCGCGCGCGCGGGCCTCCTCCCCGGGGACATCATCCTCGCTGTGCCCGGCGCCGCGCCGGACCCGTCCGTGCCCGTCCTCGTCGACCTCATCAAGGCCAGCCCCAGCAAGAAGGTGCCCCTCACCGTCTCAAGAGCTGCGCCAGGGACGGTGGACAGGCGGTCCGTTGAGGTCACCGTCGTGCCGGACACCAGCGCCGATGGCATGGGCCGCATCGGCGTGCAGCTCTCCCCCAACGTCATGGTCACGCGTGTGCGCCCCAAGAACCTCGCCGACGCCACCGTCCTTGCCGTGCGTGAGTTCACGCTCTTGACCGGGACGGTGTTCGACGGGCTCAGGCAGACATTGCTCAACTTCTCTCAGTCCGCCGAGAAGGTGTCAGGCCCTGTGGCCATCATTGCAGTGGGAGCGGAAGTGGCCAGGTCCAGCGCCGATGGTCTGTTTCAGTTTGCGGCGGTGATCAACCTCAACCTTGCAGCCATAAACTTGTTACCCTTGCCGGCATTGGACGGTGGCACGTTGGCATTGATTCTTCTTGAGGCAGCCCGTGGCGGCCGTAAGATTCCCCGAGAAGTGGAACAGGGCATTATGTCATCAGGGATATTGGTGGTGCTCATGGTTGGCATGTTCCTCATTGTGCGTGACACACTCAACCTTGACTTCATCAAGGAGATGTTGTGATGAAAATCAGTTGATTGCAGTTGTAGTAAAATTGCTGGTATCAGCACTCGGTGGGCTTGCAAAAGGTTAGTTGTTGTCATTCTTTTTGCCCTTTGATGGGACTGCTCTAGCATTCTAGCTTGCTGTACTGATCGTAGGTCCTTGTATTGCTATTTTTGAAATGAAGTTTGCGATATTACAGTTAATCATGATCGAGGTAAAAAAAAAGGAATGCTGGATTGTTCAAATGTAAATTACTACTTCCAATGCATAGATAGTTGCTTAACATTGTGCTTTGGAATCAAATCAAGCTTATAACATTACTCTTGTACATTCCTTCCAAAAGAAGAAAAAATCACTACATGGTTTTCTGTCTCCTATCTGATATTACTGACATGTTAGAAGCCTGTGAATCTGGTCATTATATTTCAATTTGGCTAGACATCTGTTTATTGGAATTCTAACTTTTTTTTGGGCTCGAACTGATATATCAGAATTTGCTATCCTGTTCTTAGGTCCTTGTGTAGTTGTATTGTTGTTTTCCAAATGAATCTTTTCAAGTTTCTATTAAATGATCAGAAGTTTGTATGTCGATTCCTAGTTGCAAGGCACACATCCGGTGCATGAGTATCTTTAACTTCTATGAAATTCAAACATAAAACATACAGGAGAGGTAAAAGCACTTGCTTTTTCTGCTCTACGGCTCTCAGCTGCTTTCATCACATAGGCCATTGGTATGTTTGGATCAGGAAAGAGGAAAACACAAAACAGAAACAGAGGTTCTTAATGTCTCATCTTGTATTCTTCCAAGAAATGCAATAGTATGGGTTTTATGTTGTCTATTGTGCTTTATTTATCTATGAACAGAGGTTCTCCTTTATTATATTATTAGCATTAGCAGGGCCTATCCACCATGATGACATAATCAGTCTGATGATTTTCGAACCAACTAAAGTTCAGATTTGGAACTACCTTCTACTCTACTACTAATACTAGTGTTGCTCTATGCATGCATTGTGCTATTTAATTTCAGTATGGTAGCCTCCTGTTGCGAATACAAGAAAAGATAGCAAATGCGTACAGTTGCACTCGCGACAGCGGGATGGGCTAATTACATAGCAAAAACTTTAGACCCAGGATCAGTTTGCTAGAACAAGAGTTAACTTTGTGACGTATTGAACATCTGGCCTCCTAATCGAGCATATGTTTCGCTCTGCCAACGACGGCAGGCAATTGGCTGTATTTATACTCAACTGCTGTGCTGCATTGTATGCTTTAGAATTAGCAGACATAGATCTACGATGTTCATGACTATGATAGCTATGATTTTAAGTAATGCATTGAATTAGAAGATGGCTGCCCATCGCGTCCTAAACCCATGCTGGAATGTGCATCACTGTTTGAGTGTGCGGATTCAGGGTTGGGTTGCAGCCTTGCAGGTCTGCAGCTGCTGGAAGAGACAAACCTGGCGGCATTGGTTAGCAGTAGAAACTCCAACCGCTCTTGGCTGCGGCTGTGATTTGTGAACTCACAGGGTCTCCATCGCCCTTGTCTTGTTAAACTAATTTCACACCAAAAACCAAAAATTTTTTAAAATTCTCCGTCTCATCGAATCTTGCGGCACATGCATGAAGCATTAAAAATAGATAAAAATAAAAACTAATTGCACAGTTTGTCCGTAAATCGCGAGACGAATCTTTTAAGCCTAATTACTCCATGACTGGACAATGTTTGTCAAATAAAAACGAAATGCTACAGTGTCAAAATCGAAAAACTTTTCGAATCTTTTAAGCCTAACTGTTCATTTTTTTTTAAAAAAAATATGATTGTTCATTTTGAAAAGTTGGTATGAGTTGTTACTATGAACTTGAGACCTTAAGGTGTGCGTTTGAGGAATTTTGAAAACCAGCTGGACGACTAATCTTATTGCTCGATTGATAAGGATGCGGAGCTTGGTTGAATTGGTCAGGAAGAAACTCGATCTTGGAGTAGGATGAATCGGGTGAGCCTATTTTGCACACGTGTGAC